>ENA-OPRR01001773-OPRR01001773.1-human-gut-metagenome-genome-assembly--contig:-NODE-1773-length-16474-cov-3.056824_pt1 | contig 16474 bp, 12 predicted proteins | sample MGYA00241796_ERZ501883 | MGnify/ENA primary metagenome ERZ501883 (study PRJEB25962, sample SAMEA2042406) | human gut metagenome | biome: human gut; feature: human-associated habitat; material: faeces...
TATGCTGGAACCCCACACCGCCGCAGAACTCTCCATCGACGACATCAAAGCCATGGTGGACGAACTGATCGAAGCCCATGGAGAATATATGAAGGATTATCAGTAAATCCTCCGAAAAGCCAAAGAGCGGACCCTGCCCCACCGGCAGGACCCGCTCTTTTTTTGTTTGGGCCGGGAGATATCAGCGTCCTTCCCCGGTCATCTGGGAAAACAGCCCGTGCAGTCCCAGAAGCACCGAATGCTCCGGATGTTCCGCCAGACGGAATTGGAGTTTTCCCCAGGGCGTCCAGGCCCGCTCCTCCACGGTACGGATCAACCGATCTGTAAGCTGGGGTCCCCAGTTGATAACCCCGCCGCTGAGAACGATCAGCTCCGGGTCATAGGCGCACACCATGGAAATAAGACAGTTGGCCCAGTAGGCGCAGCACTCCTCAAACAGAGAGACCGCCAAGGGGTCTCCCTGGTCCACATAGGTTTTCAGCACTTGGAAGTCTACCCGCTTTTCTCGTTTCAGCGGGCTGTCCTCTTTGGCCTCCGCTACCATCAGGGGCAGGGCCCAAGTGCTGGCCTGCGCTTCGGCACAACCCACTCCGGGACAGCCTGCGCATTTCCTTCCTTCCACCTTCAAAGGGAGATGACCCATCAAATTCCCGGCCTGATAATGTTTTCCCCGGACCAGCCGGCCGTTCATCACCGCCGCGGTGCCGATTCCGGTACCCAGGGTCATCAGCACAAAATTCTCCACCCCGGCAGCAGCGCCGAAGGCCCCCTCTCCCAGAGCGGCGGCGTTGGCGTCATTTTCCACCACCATGGGCAGTTGGAACCGCTCCCAGGCCCACCGCTCCAGGTCCACCTGGGCATAATCCGGGAATTTTCCGTTGTGGCCCAGGATCTTTTTCCGATCCACATCCACCAGGCTGGGGAAAGCGATCCCCATGCCGTCCACCGGCTCCTCTTCCAGCCAGGGACGGCAGACCTGTTCCAGTTTGGGCAGCAGAGGCGCCAATCCCTGGGAGGAATTGGACTCCACCATGGCCCAGTGGACCACTTTTCCGTTGTCCACCACTCCCATTTTCACCCGGGATCCGCCCAGATCGATGGCTATGGTTTTCATGTTCTCACCCTCTTACCGGGAATTTTCCACAAGTTCCGGTCTCCCCTGTTGGCAAATCACCCGCACAGGGAACCCACTCTCCGCAATGGTGCCATAGTCGTGGCCGGCGTCGGAAGGCCAGGAGGCTCCCACTACCAGGTCTGAATCCCCGGTGTTTACCAGCCGGTGGGCGATATGCCCGCCGATATAGTGAAGGGAACCTTTTTCCACCGCCTCGGCTTTACAATTCCCCTCTTCGTCCAGAAGCAGCAGCACCCCTTCTCCAGAGATACCCCAATAATATTCCGCAGTCTCCCGGCGGGAATGGAAATGACCTTTGGTCATGAAATACTCATCCCCCACCTTGCCGGGATGGATACAGCTGGTCCCAAAGAACAGCCCGCCCGGAGTTCCCTCAGGGACCTCTATATGAGTGCTCACCTCATACACCACGGTATCCGGGTCCATGGTCTCCGCCGCCTGCCGGTCGGCAAAAATGGACGTGATCTCCCCCAGCTTTTTCTGGGCAGAACCTGTGTTCTTCCCTGAAAGAGCTCCTGTCTCTAAATGGTACACCGTCAACGCTTTTTCCATCTTCATAAATCCGTCACCTCACATCATGGTGCTGTCATGGATCAGCTGAGTCAGCTCCTGGTGCCATTCTTTCTCCCGCCACATGCCCACAAACTGAGGGCCGCAGAAATTGCTGGTGGCAATCCCCGCCCAGCATCCGGTGGCGGAAGCGGTGGTAACGCCCAGCCGGTTCAGGTCCAGAATCCAATCCCAATGCAGCAGGGGCCAGTCTTTATAATCCACCACAGACCAACATTCCGTAGTCACCAAAGGCTTTTCCCACTTCTGTGCCCACTGGGCCACCCGGTGGATCTCGTCCACCAGGCACTGGTCGTAATGCTCCTTGGACTCCCGGTAGATACGCTCGCCGTTGAGAGCAAGATTGGTGTAGCCCCGGTCGTCGAAGCGGGCATAATCGTAGCCCACCTTCTCGTAAAACTCGCTGGCCGTAGGCATCCAGGTATGCTGCTCGATGAAATCCAGGAAGCTTACATCCATATGGCTGTCCCGCACGGGGCCAGTAAAGGAGAATGTAGCCGGGATCTGGGGATACTGCTTTTTAAACTCCTGGATGGTCTCTTTCATCCACCAGACCGAGTCCTTTCCGTCGATCCCCTGGGCGCCGTACTGCCGGGTGAAGAAGGGAGCCCACACGTCCAGGGGCCACTCGTTGCAGAAGTCCACATACAGGATGTTGTCCAGCTCGCCCCATTCCTTGATGTAGTCCAAAGTCTTGATCCAGATCTTGGCATGGTCCTGAGGGGTAAGGATGCTCATCAAGGTATTGTCCTTATCCCGCCGGAACCAGGTGGAAAGTCCCACCCGCACATGGTGACGGCGGCAGGCTTTCAAAAACTCCCGCATATCATCATACAGAGTGATCTTGTTCACTGCCGGGCTGCCCCAAGTCTGCAAATTCCACACCGGGTCCAAGGTCCATTCCCGATGGGCGTCCCAGGCCATCAGATGGGGGAACGCGTCGATGCGCACCGCGTCATAGCCCCGGTCTGTCAGCTCGGTGAGGGCCTGATCCCAATCCTCATAGCCTGCCCCCGGCCAGCGCCGCTCGATCCAGGAAAACTCCCACATGGTGATAGCGAAGGGCCGGTCGATTTTAAACAATTCCTTTGCCTTTTGGCTGATTTTCGTTTCGCTCATTGGATGCTGTCCTCCCTGGTTATGTGCTGTGTTTCTCTTTCGTGCCCGCGTAGATCACATAGGTGTAATGGGCGCCGTCATAATAGGAAATGGTGTACTCCTGGACCCGCAGATCCTCATTGAAGGCGGTGCGCACACGCTTCATCACCGGAGCGCCCACGGGAATGTTCAACGCCTCTCCGATGGCTTCGTCCGCCACCATGGCTTCAAACTGTTCCTCCAACCCCACCGGCTGAGGGATCCCCTGCTGTTCCAAAAGTCCGTACAGAGAATCGTAATACAGCCCATCGTCCATGGGAAGTTCTCCCTCCACGGACAGGTAGGTGTCAAACAGGACAATGGCCTTTCCATTGGCAGTGCGCACCCGCTTCACCCGATAGGGAGGAGCCCCTACCGGACAGGAAAACACGTCCGCCAGTTTTTCATCCGCTTCCACCTTGCTGACCTGGGCGAATTTTGTACCGGGCACCATGTTCCGGTCCCGGATTTCCTCGGTGAAACTCTTGATACTGGTGAGCAGCTCGGTGATCTTCTCCTGCTTGGCCACCACCGTACCCTTGCCCCTGGCCCGGATCACCAGACCTTCCTGTTCCAGCGCCTGGATAGCCTGCCGCACCGTGATCCGGCTGACCCCATAGGCTTCCTGCAATTCAAATTCTGTGGGGATATTCTGACCGTACTCGTAGGTTTTGTTGTTGATCTTTTCCTTCAGGTCCTGATAGATCTGCACATACAGCGGCACGGACCCTTTGGAATAATCCAAGGTTTTCAAACGATCTCCTCCTTCCCCTCAGCGGACATAGGCTCGCACCACCGCCACAGGTTCTCCGGACGCGGGACGGATGGTATAGGCTCCCACTCCCGCGGGAAGGATGAACGTCTCCGCGTAATGGACCTCAAAGGGCGAAAACGCTTCAGTGGGGCTCTCGATCACAGCGGCTTCTCCTTCCACCAGGTTCAGCATATTCACGTTGTTCTCCGTATTCAACTCACAGGCTTCCCGGATGTGATACCGCCTGGTCTCGATGAATTCCAGCTCATGGAGTCCGGTGTGCTCTTCGGTATAGGCCGGGTTCTCCTCCAACACACGGGCCTGATCCACCAGATTATCCTTCACCCACTGGGTGCGGCGGTCCCATTGGATGACCTTTTCCCCGTGGTCGATATGGATGGGCCGGGGTCTGCCGTCCAATCCCAGACGCCCCCAATCCCACAGCTTCATGGTGAACAGGTAGGGCGTGGCACTGATCTCCAACACCATGCAGTTTTTCCCAGAACAGTGAATAGTGCCTGCGGGGATGAGAAAATGATCGTGCTTCTTGGCCGGGAAACGGTTCACATACTGTTCCGCCGGGAATTCCGCCCCGCCCTCCTGGGCCCGGCGCAGGCCTGCCAGCATATTCTCCGGCTCCGCGTCCTCTTTCAAGCCCAGATACACACAGGCATCCTCTTTGGCGTCCAGGATGTAGTAGCTTTCGTCCTGGGTGTAATTCATGCCGAACTGGTTGTGAATGTAGTCCGTCAGGGGATGAACCTGCAAACTCAGGTTCTGGCCGTCCATGGTGTCCAAAAAGTCGAACCGGATGGGGAATTCCGCCCCGAACCGGGAATACACCTGGGGCCCCAGCAGCTCTTTGGGGCAGTAAAACACCAGGTTGATGGCTGGGGACTCCACCAGCACCCCGTTGACTTCTAAATAAATGCTGTTTTCTTCCGGCACGCCGTCAAAGGACCAAGCGTAGTTTTTTTGCTCCGGGTCCAGACCGCAGACGGTTTTCATCCACTGGCCGCCCCACACGCCGGGATCAAAATAAGGCACCGTGCGGAAGGGACCTGTCACCACCTGCCGCAGCGCCGCCCGGAACACCTCTCCGGTGAGCATACTGGGGTCCTGAGGACGGTTGGTGTCCAGGTAGAAATCCAGTTTGTCATAGAGCTTGCGCTTCAGCTTATCTGCCATGCGCCACTCCAAGAAATATCCCTGCTTGATCTTTTTCAGATTGTCCTCGTCTTGGTTGTCAGTGTAATAGTTGGGCATCCCTTTCCGGAAACGCTGCTGGATCTCCCACCGAGCCATGTCCGCATACACTAGCACATCCGGCTCTATAAGCTCTGCTGCGCCCATTCCCCAAACGATCACCAGCCCGGAAGCCTCTTCCGCTTCTTTCCGGAGAGCTTCCACCTGCTGGGGCTGCTGGAAATCCTCAAAGGTTCCGTAAAACATCCGGCCGAATACCCGGTCATCCGTTAAAAAGGGATAGATCCGCTGTTGGAACTCCTCCTTGGAGCAAAGGGTCCGGCGGGTATCCAGAACCAGCTGGGGATCCAGAGCTTCCAGCGCCGGGATCAGCTCCTGCTCGTCCACTCCCGGGTAGGTCTCCACCGCCAGCACGCATTTCCCATCCCGGGACTTCTCCCGGACAGCTTCTCTCAGCCTATTTAAAATACTGTCATATCCGCTCCACGCCTGAACAGTATCCGTGGAAATTTTGGTCACAGGATATTTGTCATAATTCATGGTATCTCACTGCCTTTCCTGCTCATTCAGGGCTTGTAGTTGTTCCACAGTTCCGGAAATTCCTGGGGATTGGTCACAAAACGGAACAGATCCCGATTCTCCTCATATTGGCGGTAAATAGGCTTCCCAGCGGCCAGCCCAAACTCCGGATACGCTCGGGCGTCCTTTTCCACCAGGTTCCCGGACCGGTAGGCGGGATTTTTCACCCAGATCAGCCGCTCCCCTTCCCACAGAGGGAAAAAGGCGATCCCGTTGTGACTGCGCACCTCACTGTACTCAAAACCGTAATCCCGGATGCACCAGGCGCCGAAGGACATAGGCTGGTCCAGTGAGGCGTTCACCGTGGCGTGGACCCAGCCAGGCGGAACGATAATCACATCCCCCGGCCCGCCGTAAACAGCATAGCAGTTTCCCGCGTCATCACTGCCGCTTTCCTGCATGTAAACACACGCCCGGCCCTCCCAGATCTCATACACCTCGCAGGTGGACGCTCCGCAGGAAGGAGACACCGCGTGGATATGCCCCTGGGACCGGACAGGTTCCTTCCCCAGCTTACCCTTTTGGTAAGTCACCACACCGTACAGCAGATTCCTCTCACGCAGATCCTCCAGATCCTTCTCTTTGGCCACATCCATGGCAATGCAGTACACTTCTTCCGGTCCGTCACAATGGGGATCCATCAGCGACGGGCGGATCTGCTCTAATCTGCGCACTTCCGGCTCAGGTCCACTCAGGCCTTGGCCATAGGAAAATCCCATGGGTTCCTTCTTTACTGTGATGGGAAATCCAGGATCAAACATCAAAATCGCCCTCTCCTTTCGGAAAAGTTTGGCCCCTACGGGTCGGTTTTATTTGTTATAACATTATGACTAATTATAAAAAGGAGAAGGAGATTTGTCAAATGCTTTTTTAGATTTACGCAAAAGTATGGGGCAGTAATAAACACTGCCCCATACTCTTTCCTTTTTTATTTGCCTGTGAAAAAAGCAACTGAAATTTAGGCTGAGATCTCTATTGTCCATTCGCCCGATACGTGGTTGCGTTAATGCCGGTAACTCGCTTAAATGCTCTGCAAAAACTGTTGGCTGATAAATAACCTATCTGCAACGCAATTTGACTGATGCTGAGTGACGTCTGCAACAACAACACCTTCGCCTTTTGAATCCGTAGATTTTCAATGTAGACGGACAGCTTTACACCATTCCACTGTTTAAAGCTGTACGAAAGATAGGACTCATTTATACAGAACTTGCTGGAAATTGAAGCCAAAGAAATCGAATCCTCCCAAAAATGCTCATTGATGTATTCCAGGATCTGTTGGGAAAGAGAGTTTTCTGGAACAGTTTCATGGACAGCACTGCACAAGGTGTCAAAAGCAGACAAAAGTGCTTGTTCCTGTTTTTGATCATTCAGCTGCGGAATATGATCCAGCTCTTGTATCTTCTGATAATCAAATTGATCGTTAAGAGAAATCTGCTGAGAAAGCTTTGTCAAAATGCAGATGAGATGATAGACAAAGTATTTTCTCAATATGGGAGAAAGGTGTAGTTCTTTAAAATTCTTTTCAAAGAGCAACGCCAGCAGGCGATCCATTTCCCGTTTATCTCCGTTTACGACGGCACTATTCAGCTTGATTTCCACATCATTGGGGAAATAATAAAACGGTTTATAGTTTTGATTTTCTCGATACCAGAAAATACCGCTATCCACATGGGGCGACACTGCGCTAAACGCTTGTTGTGCCTTTTCAAAAGACTCTGAAATTTGGCAAAGGCTTTCTATGATCGAGCCACCCGCAATCGCAATACTATCTATAATATTGACTGGCAGGCTTCCTTGAAGCGTGGTAATGACCTTCCCTACTTTGCGCTCAAAATCCTTATATTCGCAGGTAGGGTAATAAATCAACACTGCCAGCTGGTCCTCCTTGACATTGCAGCAAACCACATTCTCCGCAATGCGTAGAAACACCTGTTCCACAAGGTGCGTCAACGTGGATAACGTGGCAAAATCGAGGCTGTCGTATCCATGATTCTGAGCCTCCGCCTTTACTAGCAGCATACAATACAAATGATCCTTCACAGGAAGAAATTCAGCGCCCATTTGCTCCATTTCTTCTCTGGAAGTAAATTCCGTGTGAATCGCCCGAAGCAGAAACGATTTCTTCAGCAGAGGGGTCTGGCTTTGCAATGTACGTCTCAGCAGCGTATTCGTGTTCTGAACTTCTGCGAACTCTGTTTTCAGGATATGAAAAATGTCGCCGGTCCTATTTTCATCTTCAGGAAGATGGTTCAAAATTTCCTGAAGGGGCTTGGCCGTCCTTCTGGCAAAAAAGAAAGCCGCAGCAACGCTAAACATACCGGAAAAAACTAAAACCGACAGCAAAATAGCTTTCAAGTCGGTTACTTTTTTCAGCACCGTATCCTCTGCTTGAACAGCCACAAATCGAAAATGGGTGGACTCAACAGTGGTTGCCAACATGTCTCTGCCATTCATTTCGACTTTTACCAATTCTCCCTCTGAAGGTCTCTGTTTCAGAGATTGGCGAATGGTTTCTAATCCCTGTGGAGTTTCAGAGAGACAGGTGATTAAATTTCCCGTTTTATCCTCTATGTAAACAATATTTTCATCGTTTAAGCTGACTGGGGAAAGCAGTGAAGAAACCTGATATTTTGAGATCAGGAACAGAATAAACCCATCATCCCCGCCATGAGACAACAGAGGATGATAGAAGGGAATGGCGACTAATTGAGAACTCGTTTCATTGCTTTTCTTAACCACGTAATTTGTCTCTTGCTGGAGACCCACCGGCAACTGAGCACATCCTTCCAGCTGCTGTTCCCATTGGGAGTAGGAAAGTCCATCTATGCTCATATACAAATCGTAAAACTGTTGGTATGTGTATGTGAGCTGGCTATTCATCACAAGTTGACTGCGGTTGAAGAAAATAAAGTAGTCGTATAGAAACTCATTGGTTGAATTGAAATTCGGAAGATCATTTCTTGTTTTGAGAATGGAATAGGAGTTTGGATAAACAAACGGCGCACTTTTCCCCTGAAAACCTACCACAGACTGATTGGTAGCCAGCTGGTTTGCCATCACAGATATTTCATCAATACACCTTTCCAGCACCACCGAAGCATACTGCAAGGCGTTTCGGTTTTCATCCTTTGCCGACGAGTACTGTATCTGAACTGCGCGAGAATAAAACAAAATACTTATAAAAATGGGAACCACCAGTATCAGCAAATACGTTCCTAACAGAGTTAACAGAGGGATAGGTTTTTTTGCATTTCCCTTTTTACAAAGAAACTGAGGCACCCGTTTCATCTGTAACCCCTCCTTTAAGATTCCTAGCGCCCTGTATATAAGACAATAATTTTGACCTGAGTATACCATTTTATATTCAAAAAGAACAGCGATTCCAAAGAAATGACAAAAGTTTCCGCCGCAATCTAAAAAAAGGAATACCCACTTTGGCTTCAAAAAAACTTTGGAATATAAACATTCCCTCTATATTTTCAAGATTAAATTAATGAATAATGGCTAAAAAAGAGAATATTTACTTTCCTTTTTTGTTCGTGTTATAGTAGCCCCGAAAAGAGGAGGTCTCCCATACGGACCTGGCTTTAAAACTCAGAGATCCAAATTCACAAGAAGGAAGCGGGGTATCTACTATGGAAAAACATGTGTCCAGCAAGAAAAAAAAGAATTCCTTTAGGAACAACTGGCAGCTGTACAGTTTATTGCTTTTACCAATGATCTTCCTTGCCGTCTTTAACTATTACCCTATGTATGGCGCCATTATCGCTTTTAAAGATTACACCATCGGATCTGATATTCTAACTTGTCCCTGGACAGATCATTTTGGAATGGGAAATTTCCTTCGATTCTTCAGCAACTATAACTTTGTGGATTGCTTAGTCAACACTTTAACCCTTTCCGTTTACAGTTTGCTTGTAAATTTCCCATGCTCTATTTTATTGGCACTGTGTCTGAACTACGTGGGGAGAACTTGGTTTCGCAAGACCGTCCAGATGGTTTCTTATTTCCCCTACTTTATCTCCACGATCGTTTTAGTGGGTATGATCAACGCCCTATTCAACGCCAGAACCGGTGCATTAGGATCCTTCATCGAACAGACAACCGGAGTAAATGTTCTGGCTAGCGCGGATGTTTTCCCATCATTATATGTATGGTCCGGAGTCTGGCAGATGGTAGGCTTTAATTCTATCATCTATATTTCAGCTCTCTCCGGTGTAGATCTGCAGCTGCATGAAGCAGCCATTGTGGAAGGCGCTACAATTTTTCAAAGAATTCGCCATATTGATTTCCCTGCCATTCTACCCACCGCATGTATTCTTCTCATACTCAATGTGGGCAGCCTATTAAATGTAGGATACGAAAAAGTATTGGCGATGCAGAATCCCAACAACCTGCGCATGTCTGAAATCATCTCAACTTATTCCTACAAAGTAGCTTTAACAGCTTCCATTCCCGATTTTTCCTACGCGACCGCCATAGGTCTATTCCAGTCTGTGATCGGATTGGTCCTGCTGCTTTCCGTTAACAAAATCGTCAACAAGATTTCTGGGGATGGCCTTCTGTAAAATAAAAAACAGGGAGGAAGAATATTGTGAAAAGCTCAATAAAGCAATGCAGACAAGACCGTGTATTTACCGCCATCAATTATATCTTTCTCATTATTCTGATGGCAGCGTTTCTTTATCCATTAATCTACGTTATCAGCTGTTCCTTCAGTTCCGGAGACGCTCTCATGACCGGAAAAGTCAAGCTGCTCCCCGTAGAGCCAAGCTTGCAGGGATATAAAACTGTTTTCGCCTATGACCCGATTTGGATTGGATATAAAAATTCTCTGCTTTATATGGTCGTGGGCACAGCCATCAGTGTGGTACTTACAGTGATAGCCGCGTATCCTCTTTCCCGAAAAGATCTGCGTGGCAGAAAAGTGATCATGACATACTTCGTCTTTACAATGATGTTTAGCGGCGGAATGATCCCCTCCTACCTTTTGGTCAATCAACTGAACATCGATAACACCATGTGGGCCATTGTTTTGCCCGGAGCTGTCAGCGCTTATAATGTGATAGTTGTGCGCACCTATTACAGCCAGAGTCTCCCCCAGGAATTGCTGGAAGCAAGCAAGATCGATGGCTGTTCTGATTACAAGTTTCTGTGGCATATCGTCCTTCCTCTTTCAAAACCGATCATAGCGGTAATCAGTCTTTGGGTAGCGGTAGCCCTGTGGAATTCCTACTTCAACGCCTTGATCTACTTAAACTCTGAGGAAAAATACCCGCTGCAGCTAGTGCTCCGCGGAATCCTTATCACAAATCAGGCCAACATTTCAGGATCCATTTCTGATCCCGAATTGTTGGAAAAAATGAATCTGGTCAGTGAAATGTTTAAATATGGAACCATCATCATCAGCAGCTTGCCATTGATGATTTTGTATCCATTCGTACAAAAATATTTTGTCAAAGGAGTGATGTTGGGATCTGTAAAGGGGTAAGATTAAATTCACCATAAACAAAGCTTTTTTAGGACAAAATGGAGGATTGTAGAAATGAAAAGAAAAATGGTAACCAAACTGTTTAGTTGCTTGCTGGCCTCTCTGCTTCTTCTCGCGGGCTGCACTTCTTCCAAACCAAACGACAGCAGCGCGCCTTCTCAAACAGCCTCAGGAAGCAGCACCACCTCAACAGAGGAATCCACCTCGAACGAGGCTATCACATTCCCCTTAAAGGAAAAGCAAACACTGACCGCCTTTGTTATCACGCCTTTTGCCGGATCAAACGGAGATTATCAGGACAACTGGGTTACCAGTATCTTGGAAAAGGAAGAAAACATCCGCATCGATTTCCAAACCTGCACCTCTGGCGAAGATGGAAAAACCAAGCTAAATCTGTTAATGGCAAGTGGCGATAAGCTCCCGGATATTCTCCTGGCAACCAAATGGACAAAAGCGGAAACCATGCTTTATGGCCAGCAGGGACTTATTATCCCGCTAAACGATTACTTAAAGGATTGCGAAACGTGGAACAAACTCAACGAAGTATGTCCTGATCGTCTTGGACAGTTGACAATGTCCGATGGAAACGTTTATTGTTATGGTAATACGAATGAAACCCTCCACAGCATGTACCAGGCCAGAATGTGGATTTACAAGCCTTGGGTAGAAAAGCTGATGGATGGAAAAATGCCTACCACCACCGAAGAATTGTATCAGTTCCTCACTGCCGTAAAAAATGAAGATCCCAACGGAAACGGCATTCAGGATGAAATTCCTATGACAGGCTGCATTGCAGACGGTTCTTGGGCAACAGATCCTACCACCTTCTTAAGCAACGCCTTTTTGCAAAACAACAACATTCTTTCCAACACCAATGCTGTTACCGGCGCTGGATTCGTGGTCAACGACGGCAAGGTGGAATTCCAGTTTTCTAAGGATGAGTACAAAGATGCACTGGCTTACATGAACAAGCTGTTCAAAGAGGGGCTTTTGGATTCTCAAACCTTCACCCAGGATACCACTCAGATGAAGGCATCTGTACAGGGCGAAACTCCTCTGGTAGCATGTGTATCAAGCGGTGGTTTCCCCTGCGACACCACGGAGCTTCGCTTGGAGCAGCCTGGACCTTATCAGGATTGGACTGTGTTGGAACCCCTGGAAGGTCCCGACGGCGTGCGGTTGGCAGCGTATTATCCTGTGGATTATTTCCAGACTTGCTGCGGTGTGGTGACAAAAGACTGTGCCAACCCTGAATTGGCAGTCAAACTTTTCGACTTGCTTGCCACTGAGGAATGGACTCTGACGCAACAGTTTGGCGAGGAAGGAATCGGCTGGGAGTATGTGAACGAAGGTACATCCATCTCCGGTGGCGAGGCCCGCTGGAAAACTATCGATCCCCCCGCATATCGCGAAGACGGCACTGGCGGCGATTATACCAGTCTGGGAATTGATTTTGTGAAAAACATTTGGGATACGGATGCCTGCGTACTGGGCAATACCAGTGAGCTCCGTCTCAGCCGTTACGCTAAAGATCCCTCTATGAACTCTGAAGGACTGCTGTATTCCTTCGGCAACGCATATTCCCAGTACACTCCTGAGGAAGGAACTGTCCTGCCCAGCATGGCGTACACCTCTGATGACGCGAAGCGCATTTCCGAATATTCCGTCTCCATTGGTCAATATACCAACCAGGCTACTGTTCAGTTCATCACAGGCGATCTGGACATTGAAAAGGATTGGGCATCCTATCTCAGCGCGTTGGAAAGCATGGATCTTGAAGGTTATGTGGCCCTTCAGCAAGCCGCTTATGATACCTATATGGAAAACTTTGGATAATTACCGTCACTTCATCTCATAACATTGGCCCTGCTGGAAAACACAAGGGAGAGGTCAAATAAAACCTCTCCCTATTCCAGCCGGGAAAAAGGAGAAAGTTAAAATGAAACATCCTGTAGATCATCCATTAGCCCATACTGTTGCCTTCCAACCCATGGATCTGGAACAACGCAGGGCCATTCTGCCTCACCGGAATGTGTGCAGTCTATATCCAGCACAGCGGGTAGACGACGCATTGACCACCGGCAATGGCTGCCAACGCCTCCGCGTTATGGGTCATCCCTACGAAGAACGTCTGGCATTTACTCATGAGCTGCTTTTTGAACCCAAGTGGGCAAAAACACCGGAGCCTCCGGATTTCACAGCCATTATGCCGCAAATCCGCCGCCTGCTGAGAGAAGGAAAATTTGAAGAGGCTGGTGACCTGGCAGACCGTACCCGTTTGGCCGATGAGAATTTTGCTCCCTGGCGTCAGCAGCAACAGGCCAGCATTTATCCTGTAGGCTCTCTCCATTCTCATGACGCTTTCCGTTTAGAGATCTCTCACCTTGCTGCGGAAGATACAAAGAATTATCTGCGCTGGTTGGACATGCTTACCGGATGTGTCACTGTCCAGTGGGACGATAGCCGGGGTTCCTTCAAACGAGAAGCCATCACTGCCTATGAGGGAAATCTCCATGTTCTTCGGTTTACTTGTGATGCTCCAGAAGGAATTTGGTGCGAAATTTCTTTGATCACTCCCAAAGTCTTCAGCGATGGCACCCGCGCCACTATGGAACGGGGGAAATTGGAAGCTCCGGAAAAATGTCAGGAGAAATTGACAGTGCAGGGAGACACCGCCACACTTGAAGTAGCCTATTATCCAGAGTATGGCCAAAAAGGATATTGTTCTGTACTGAGGGTGTGCAATCAAAAGGGTTGCGTAGAAACAACAGACCATGGTTTCGTGATTAAGGGAGCTCAATCTGTCACTTTGATCTCCAAAACTCAGAAATTCGAGGAAAATTTCCATTTCGGTCTGGCCTCGGAGCTAGAAGATCAGGTAAAACACTTTGGAAAAAGTTTTCACCAAGTTGTAGAAGAAAACCGAGCTTATTTGGGAGAGCGCATGGAACGTTCCCAAATCTGTCTGGGCAACCAGGATGATTATGCCCTCTCCGCTGAAGAACTGCTAAAGCGCACTCATGAAGAACACCTGCTAGACCCTGAAATGCTTTCAAAGCTCTATGATATGGGGCGGTTCTATCAAATTACTGACACCGGTGAGCTTCCTCCGTTTTGGGGCCAGCACAACATAAACACAAACTTGCAGGTATGTGCCGGAAATAACACGGGACTCTTTGATGAGATGGACGTGTATTTCCGCTATTACGAGTCAAAATTTGACGACTTCCGTACCAATGCCCGCAAACTCTATGGCGCCCGAGGGTTACTGGCAAGCGTTCATTGCGATTATGACTCTGGTTTGTATTATCACTTTTCCAAAACATATCCACACTACGCCTGGACCGGTTGTCTGGGATGGATCTACAATGAACTGTGGGGGTATTATCTCGTCACAGGCGATCTGGAATTCCTAAAGCAGCGCGTGGTTCCAGGATTGAAAGAGATCGCCCTGTTCTACGAGGATTACGCCTGTGATCGGGATGAAAATGGACGTTCCATTTTTTACCCCTCTTTCTCTCCGGAAGACCCAACACCTATTTGGGCCGGCGCTACCCACACCTATCCCACCCGCATCAATTCTGTAATGGATATCATGATCTGTCGGGAAGTGCTGGACAACCTGATGGAAGCTTGCAACACTCTGGGGATCGATCAGGAAAACATTCCCCATTGGCAGGCACAAAGAGACAGTTTGCCCCTCTATCTCTTAGATGAAGAAGGGGGACTGAAAGAGTGGGCATGGCCTACCATTCCAGAAAATTTCAATCACCGCCACGTTTCCCACCATTACGATTTGTGGCCTGGCCATTACATTACCTGGGAAGACCAGCCAGAGTTGGCGCGAGCGATTCAGATTTCCAACCGGAAGCGGGCTCACCAGGACGACTCCGCCCACGGAATTATTCATCGAGTATTGTCCGCCATCCGCCTGAAAGATGTGGAAGAACTGGAACAAAGCCTTGGCACACTTATGGCACACGGTTTTGTAACCCGTGCTCTGTCTACGCGGCATTTCCCCTATTACGCCCCGTTCCCGGACCTGCAAGGCGCTATGCCGGCTATTTTGCTGGAAATGTGCGTTTTCTCCGCTCCGGGAGAAGTGGAATTTCTCCCCGCACTTCCCCAGTCCCTTCCCCAAGGAACACTTGATGGCGTGTGGCTGTACACCTGGACCAAGCTAGAGCACCTGGTGTGGGATTCCAAGGGATTTACCGCGAAATTGATCCCCAATAAGGATCAGGAGCTTGTTTTGCGCTTCCGAAAAGAATGCTCCTCTTTCCGAGTAAACGGAGAAGAGTGTTCTTTGAAAAATGGCGCTATGACGTTGAACGTCAAGTCTGGAGAACCAGTCTGCATTCAGTGCACATATTAAGCGCCGTTTTATTCATCTGCAACTCATCATTATCCCATTTAAATCGTCTTCATCCCATTTGCCAATTTCCGTCCTAACTTGGCAAATGGGATGTTTTTTTGCCGACAAATAAGGGCGCGCTTCTCCTTTCAAATCCCCCCAAGATCCGAAATCGTTAGCAGGCCGACTGGGGAACAAGCTCTAAAAGAAGACCGGGAGACTCTGTGAATGTTTCGGGAAAAAGATCAAAAACCACAAAGAATTTGTACAAAAAGATTGCAATAAATCCCCCCGCAGACTATACTTAATTTGAATAAGCCTATAAGGCGCTGAATGATATTGAGAAAGAAGGATGCATTATGAAGATCTACAAGGTCACCGACCCCGAATTCGCTCCCTACGGCCAGGTCGTGGAAGGCTACGACACCGCCGAACTGCTGAAAGCTCTGGCTAAGACTCCCCTGCCCGAGGGCACCATCTACGAGGCTTCCGACGCTGCTCTGGAAACTCTGCCCATCGCTCAGGTGATCGCCTCCAACCAGTACGGCGGCATGCCCATCCAGCTGGGCTACTGCAACGGCCACAACACCAAGCTCAACTGCCTGGAGTACCATCGCGACAGCGAAGTGAACCTGGGCACTGAGGACTTCATTCTGCTGCTGGCCAAGCAGGACGAGATCGTGGACGGCAAGCTGGACACCTCCAAGGTGAAGGCGTTCTACGCTCCCGCCGGTGTCATGGTGGAAGTTTACGCCACCACCCTCCACTACGCTCCCTGCTCCAGCGCCAAGGGCAAAGGCTTCCAGGTGCTGGTGGCTCTGCCCAAGGGAACCAATGGTCCCAAGCCTGAGATCACCTGCCTCAACGAAGAGGACAAGAAACTCTTTGCCGCCAACAAGTGGCTGCTGGCCCATCCCGAGGCTTCTGAGGTCTCCCAGGGCGCCGTGGCCGCTCTCACCGGCGAGAACATCGACATCGAAGGCGATCTGAACTGAGCAAGCTGGGGATGAGAAGGCATCCGGCCTTTCTCACCAAGGATCCCCTAGCATAGACCCACACATGGGAAGGAGTTATCTATCATGATCTATTACGTCTCAGCCAGCGCGTTCCGCAGCGGATGCGGCACCAAAGAGTCCCCCTTCAAGACCATCAACGAAGCCGCCCAGCTGGCTCGTCCCGGCGACGAAGTGGTGGTGGCGCCCGGTCTTTATCGGGAATATGTGGACCCGCTGTACGGCGGCCGTG
>ENA-OPRR01001784-OPRR01001784.1-human-gut-metagenome-genome-assembly--contig:-NODE-1784-length-16389-cov-8.919065_pt1 | contig 16389 bp, 9 predicted proteins | sample MGYA00241796_ERZ501883 | MGnify/ENA primary metagenome ERZ501883 (study PRJEB25962, sample SAMEA2042406) | human gut metagenome | biome: human gut; feature: human-associated habitat; material: faeces...
GCTCCGTATCCGAACGCAGGCAGATGTTGCGTACGTAGTCGTTTAACAGGCGGCGTACTTTGCGGGTGGTCAGGTTGATTTCTGCCAGTCCGTTGGATGAACCTATGTAAATACAGTTGTGCAGCCCTTTGATACAAGTATTGATGACAGTTCCTTTGAATGGCTCTTCTCCTTCGGCATCCCGGAAAGTGGTAAAGTGGGCAGCGTCTCCCGAATGATACAGGTTGTCTTCATAGCGGCTTACCCATAGTTCGTTGTCCTCGAACCAGAAGCGGGTGATATTGAGTGCTCCATTGCCTATTTTCGCCGAATGCTCTTTCAGGCTATTCCGCTTTTTGTCGTAATGGAAGAGTCCTTGGGAATCGGACGCAATCCATACGTTTTTCTGAGGGTCGGAGTCTATCCATGTTATGGTGCGGTTGATAGTCCTGCCTGTATCTTCAATAGGAATATTGAACGAGGTGAATTTTTCTAACCGGGGATTGTAGATGTAGACGCCCGCATCAGTCCCTACCCAGATATTTCCTTCGGCATCTTCGTGCAGGGCGGTGATGAAGTTGTTGCCCAATGAAGAGTTTTCTTTCTGGAAGGTGCGGAATACAAGGCCGTCATATAGGTTCAAGCCGTCTTTTGTGCCAAACCACATAAAGCCTTGCCGGTCTTGCAGGATGGTATTCACAGTGTTATGCGAAAGCCCGTCCTTGATGTCCAGCGTACGGAAATAGTAATAAGGTTTTTTGGCGGTACTCTCTGTCCAAAAGCTCGACAGGAGCAGCCCGATGATGGCATATAAAATGTTTTTTGTTTTCATAGCGGAAAAAGGATGCAATGTCTATCCCGGGCAAATATAAACATTATATATGCGATAATTGTAATATGAAGTCTATTTTCTTCTTGAATATAAGAGGAAAGGGTGTATCAGGCTGATAGTGTTTTTTAGTATTTTGCCTGGTATTTCTTATAAAAAATCAAGAACAAAGTAAATCCGATCAGTGCAAACGGTACGCCTGTCAGGGCAGGGTAGCGGTATCCTTCGTTGACTGCGAGTCCGCCTGCGTATGCGCCAATGGCATTTCCCAGATTGAAGGCAACCTGTACGCAGGCTGCTCCCAGCATTTCTCCTCCTTTTGATACGCGGATAATTAATATCTGCTCCGGACTGGATACTGCGAACAATCCTGCCGTACAAAGGCACATCAACAGGGCTGCTGCCCATTTATAGGGAGAAAGGAAGAAGATGAGCAATAACATAATACAGATAAGTGCTTGTGCGGCAGTCCCTACTTTTCCGGGGGTGTAACGGTCGGAGAGACGTCCGCTAATCAGGTTTCCCATCACCATACCGAAGCCGGCAAGGATCATTAAGGGCGTAATGCTTTCAACGGAGAAGCCGGACACATTGGTAAGCATCGGATTGATGTAGCTATACCAGCAGAATACACCGCCATTACCTAGTGCCGTAGCGCCAAGAATCAGCCACGGAGCCGGAGTTCTAAGGAAACGGAATTGTCCTTTGAAACCTGTATCTTCCAGTCCTTCTACATGGGGAACCCAGCGCCAGATATAATATAGGATAACGATTCCCCAGATTCCTACCAACAGGAAAGTGACACGCCAGGAGAGCATGGTACTTAGAGAAGTTCCCAAGGGTACACCGAAAAGATTGGCAATGGTCATTCCGGCAATCATGATCGAAACGGCTTCCGAACCTTTTCCTTTATCGGCCAGTCTTTCCGCAACGATAGAACCTACTCCGAAATAGGCACCATGAGGAAGCCCGGAGATGAAACGGGCAATTAGCAATACCCAATAATTGGGGGCCATTGCCGCGCAGATATTACCTATCATAATCAAGGTAACCAGTACTAACAGAATATGTTTCAACGGGTATTTACGGGCCAATGTCAATACAGGTGCGCCAACACATACGCCCAAAGCGTATGCCGAAATGAAATGTCCCGCAGTCGGGATACTGATACCTAGATCTTTTGCCACGTCGGGCAATATTCCCATCATTACAAATTCGGCAATACCCAATCCCAGTGTGCCGAACGCCAATGCAATAAGACTCTTCTTCATACGAAACCCTACCTAATACCTGTTACTTTTTACCTTTATTTTTTGCCGCTTTTTATTTCGGCTGCAAAGGTAAAACAAAATCTTTCAAGGTGAGTTCAGACCAGATGATTTTGATTTAAATCAATTTGTACAGTTTTTCTCTTAGGGGTACGCAACAAGGAATTCGAAATGGTATAAGGATTAAAAGAATAAAACTGAATTGGTCTACAAAGATGCAGAAATGAACAATCGTCTTATTTTGTTTAACTAATACTTAACGATTTGTGCTCTTTTTATTGTCAATCTGTCAGGATGATATTTAAGTGGTTGAATACCAATTTTATACTGCATGACAATAGATGCTGATAATAGGTTGAAAGTAAAAGATATGCATTTTTATTGTCAGCCTTGATTTCTTGTCAAATGCCTTGTTTTAAGATTAATCAAGTGGGACTTTATGGGGAAAGTAGCTGGTATACTTATGTTGGGATACTGGTATAGTTACGTTAGGATGCCGGTATAATTCCACTAAAGTACCGGTATCTTTAGTTCGTCACGGCCGTGACAAGATCTTCCCACGGCTGTGGTAGGAACTCGTCACGGCTGTGGGAAGAAGTCACCACGGCCGTAGGAAGTTAACAATATCGGCACGTTAATGTACAAATGGTTATGGGATAATGGAAGTATAACAGTTGTACAACGGTTGTTTAATGGGTGCTTGTCATAAATTTCTATATGACTTCTTCCATAATTTGTTTCTTTCTTTAGTTCTCATATTCATGAGATTAAAAGTAGCATATTCCCGCAGAAAGAACAAAGAAAGGGAAAGAAAGTTGGAGTGTTGATGCACCAGAGTGATGAATATAAACCTTCGTACTTTTTTATGTCATTAGCCGAATAATGTTTATAATAAATCTGTTTTGTTCCCTCTTTTTAATAAAGATTGTTCTTCCCGTCTGCAATAATTTTCTCCTGAAAGCCGGAAGTTTCTGAAAGACTTTTATCTTTGCAACTATAATACATACGGCACTATGAAAAAAGTGATTCTGATTTTTGTGACAATCGTCCTTTCCGGTCTGCTTTATGCAAAAGATAATAAGAGTACCGATGCGTTACTTCGTGAGATTGATGGTATCATTAAAAACCGTCAGACCTATGGAGCGGAAAAGGAGGCGCGTATCGCTGACCTGAAGAAATTGTTGGCGGAGGCTACTTCCGATGAACAACGATATGGTTTTTGCGGACGTCTTTTCGATGAATACCGGGCTTATAATCTGGATTCGTCTTTTGTCTATGCTCAACGGAAAGAGGAACTGGCGCATCGCATGGATAAACTGGATTATCTGGATGATGCTGCCATGAATATGGCGGAAGTGATGGGAACTACCGGAATGTATAAAGAAGCGTTGGAACTATTGGGGCAGATTGATAAGAAAACGTTGCCCGATTATCTCTATGGTTACTATTATCATCTGTATCGCACTATTTACGGATTGATGGGAGATTATGCCGTTACGGAGAAAGTCAAGAAAGAGTATTATCGAATGACGGATCTGTATCGTGACTCTCTTCTGCAGGTCAACGCTTCCGACTCTTTGGGGCACGTATTGGTGATGGCGGATAAGTGTATCGTACATGCTCAATACGATGAAGCCATCCGTATGCTGATGGAATATTACAACAAACCTTCTTTGGATGACCATTCAAAAGCAATGCTTACTTATACTCTCTCCGAAGGTTACCGGTTGAAAGGCGACAAGCAGGGGCAAAAACATTACCTGGCCCTTTCGGCTATTGCCGACCTGAAATCGGCAGTAAAGGAATATGTATCTTTGCGCAAACTCGCTTCCCTTGTTTACGATGAAGGGGATATTGACCGTGCCTACAATTACCTGAAATGCTCCTTAGAGGATGCCACTCTTTGTAATGCCCGCCTTCGTACGTTAGAAATCTCGCAAGTCTTTCCTATCATTGACCAGGCTTACCAATTGAAAACCAAACGGCAGCAGCAGGAAATGAAAGTATCATTGATTTGTATCAGTTTGCTTTCCGTATTTTTGTTGGTTGCCATTTTTTTCGTTTACAAGCAGATGAAAAAGGTTGCTGCCGCACGTCGCGAAGTGGTTGATACCAATACGTTGTTGCAAGAACTGAACGAAGAACTTCACGACTCTAATTCGCAACTGAAAGAGATGAACCATACGCTTTCGGAAGCCAACTATATCAAGGAGGAATATATCGGCCGATATATGGACCAATGCTCCACCTATCTCGACAAGATGGATTTATACCGTCGTTCCCTGAATAAAATTGCTGCTGCCGGAAGAGTGGAAGAACTATATAAAGCCATTAAATCTTCTCAATTCCTTGACGAAGAACTGAAAGAGTTTTATGCAAACTTCGACATGACTTTCCTGCAACTCTTCCCCAATTTTGTGGAGGAATTTAATGCGCTGCTCACAGAACCCATGCAACCCAAACCGGGAGAACTGTTGAACACCGAACTCCGTATCTTTGCCCTTATCCGGCTGGGGATTACGGACAGCACTAAGATAGCGCAATTCCTCCGTTATTCCGTGACTACCATTTATAATTACCGGACCCGTGTCCGTAACAAAGCTTTGGGAGAAAGAGATGAATTTGAGACTAAAGTAATGCAAATAGGGAAGGTGGAAGAATAAGAAAATCACTACTTTTTTAGTCTGACTTCTATTTTATAACGTTCTTATATTTAGTGGTTTATACTGTGAGGTACTGTGTAAATCACTATATTTTTGCTATCTGCTCAAAGAAGCAGTATGAAATGTGGATACTTTTGTTTCACGGTCATTTCAGCAATGACACAGAGAACGAAAACAAAAGTAACCCTAATATTAACTTTAAATTAATGTACATGAAACAGAGTATGAAGTCGAAAGGCTTTGAACGCCGCCTCTTATTAATAATGTGGGGCTTGTTCCTATCTCTTAGTGCATTCGCACAACAGATTTCAATAAAAGGACATGTAGTAGATGCTGCGGGTGAGCCGGTGATCGGTGCCAGTGTAGTAGAAGAAAGTACGACGAACGGTACGATTACCGATATAGACGGTAACTTCTCCCTGAAAGTGTCCCCTAAAAGTATGCTAACCGTTTCTTTTATCGGATATGCCACTCAGACAGTTCCGGTGAATGGCAAAACGTCCCTGACTATTACTTTGAAAGAAGATACCGAGGTGCTCGATGAAGTCGTTGTCATCGGTTATGGTACGATGAAGAAGAGTGACTTGACTGGGGCTATCTCTTCCGTTTCTTCCAAAGATCTGATGAAACAACCCTCTCCTAGTTTGGGAGCAGCTTTACAAGGACGTGCAACCGGGCTTCAGGTAATTTCCAGTGGTGCGCCGGGCGATAATGTGTCAATGAAGATACGTGGTATCGGTTCCATCAACAATAGTGATCCGTTGCTTGTCATCGACGGGGTGCCGACGGATGTTCCTTTGAATATGATTAATATGGATGATGTGGAGACGGTAGACGTGTTGAAAGACGCTTCCGCTACTGCTATTTACGGTTCGCGAGGAGCTTACGGGGTCATTATTATTACCACAAAGAAAGGGAAATCGGACGCCGCTCACTTTAACTTTAAGGCTTCTTACGGTATCGAAAAGGCTATCCGTACACTTGATTTGCTGGATGCTACTCAATTTGCTTCCCTCCATAATGAAATGATGACAGCTAACGGTCAACCGCAGAACCCTCTGTTTGAAGATCCTACTTCATTGGGCAGAGGGACAAACTGGACAGATGAATTGTTTCAGACTGCCGCTACCCAGAACTATTCACTGAACTATTCCGGTGGGAATGATAAAACGACTTATTATGTATCTGCCGCTTATTTCAACCAGGAAGGTATCGTACGTACCACTCAATATGAGCGCTATACGGTGCAATTCAATATGGATACGCAGATGAATAATTGGTTAAAGATGGGAAACAAACTTTCGCTGAATCATGATATTAAAAAGAAGGGCGAGTATAGTATTAAAAATACCATGTTGGCACTGCCTACACAGGCTATCAAGAATGATGATGGTTCTTGGGCAGGTCCTGTAGGGCTTCCGATGTATGTAGGAGATATTGCTAATCCTATCGGCAAGATGATGACCAACTCTACTGCTACTAAAGGTTTCAATATATTGGGTAATATCTACGCCGAAGTAAAACCGTGGGAATGGCTGACTTTCAAAACTATTGTTGGAGTACAGGCACTCTTTTGGGATGATAAAGGCTGGTCGCCCAAGTATGACTGGCAGCCGATTTCCCAACCGGAATCGTATGCTTCCCGGAAGTATAACAAAAGCCTTACTTTATTGTGGGACAATACTCTGACTTTTAATAAGACGTTTGCAGAGAAACATCAACTGACTGTGATGGTAGGTTCTTCTGCACAGAGTAACACGTATGAGTATTTGGGCGGTTCCATTATGGGATTCATCAGTCCTACTGCGCAGCAATTGGATAATGGTACGCTCGAACCGACTGTGAACGGAAATGGAAGTGACTGGGCATTGCTCTCTTATTTAGGGCGTATCAATTATACATACGATAATAAATACCTGTTGACAGCTACGATCCGGCGTGACGGTTCTTCCCGTTTCAGCAAAAAGAACCGGTGGTCTAATTTCCCGTCCGTATCTCTTGCCTGGAGGCTTTCTGAGGAACCTTTCTTTAAAAAGAGTTTCTGGTTGAGTGATGTGAAACTCCGTGCGGGATATGGATTGACCGGTAATCAGGCGAGTGTGGGTAATTATGCGTATGCCTCCACCATCCAGACTATTCAGTATAACTTCAATGGTACGCAAGTGAATGCCATTGCTCCGTCGGTAATGCCAAACCCGAATGTTCGCTGGGAAGAGGTGGAGCAATATAATGTCGGTGCCGACCTGACAATGATTGACGGTCGGATCAACCTTAGTCTGGATGCTTATATCAAGAATACGAACGATATGCTGGTAGATATGGTAGTGCCTATCTCTACCGGGTATTCGGATATCAATGTTCCTAAGATCAATGCGGGTAAGATGCGGAATAAGGGATTTGAGGTTTCTGTCAGTTCCCGTAATCTGGTGGGTGAATTTTCGTGGAATACGTCTCTCAATGCTTCTTACAACAAGAATGAAATTATCCGCTTGAATGGGGATGTCCCGATGTATTTCGATAATAATATTCATGCAGTCGGTCATCCGGTCAGTTCTTTCTACGGTTATGTGACGAACGGTATTTTCCAGACACAGGAGGAAGTAGACCGCTACGCCATTCAGACGCAAGGCAATGACCCTTACAACCGTACTTCTGCCGGTGATATTAAGTTTAAGGACTTGAATAACGACGGAATCATCAATGATAAAGACCGTACTTATCTCGGCAGTCCCACTCCGACATGGATTTTCTCAATGAACAATTCATTTGCCTGGAAAGGTTTCGATCTGGAAATCTTCCTGCAAGGGGCGGCGGGAAACAAGATATACAACGCAAACCGGGCCTCTTTGGAAGCCATGTCCGTAGCACAGAACCAGATGACGACCGTTCTCGATCGTTGGCGTGGCGAAGGAACAAGCAACAGTATGCCACGTGCTGTATTCGGTGACCCGAATAAGAACGGGCGTGTTTCAAATCGTTTTATAGAAGACGGTAAATACTTGCGTCTGAAGAATGTGACATTGGGCTACACCTTACCGGCCGCATGGAGCAAGAAGGCGGCGATGTCTTCTGTGCGCTTCTTCGTTTCGGGGCAGAATCTACTGACATTAACCCGTTATACGGGGCTTGATCCGGAAATTTCCGGATCGGGAAATGACAATAACGTGTATCCCGTAGCCCGTAACATCACGTTCGGCGCATCTGTTTCTTTCTAACTACTTTTATATAGAACCTTTAATTGATTGACAAATATGAAAAAGTTCAGATATATACTTTCTTGCTTCCTGTTGGGCTTGACATTGAGCAGCTGTAATGGTTTCCTTGATAAAGAACCGTGGGACTCTATCGATACTTCCAAGAGTTTTCAGGCAGCGGAAGATGCGATAGCTGCCGTAAATGGTGCTTATCAACCGCTTCAATGGCCCAAATTATATAATATGCGTATGTGGACACTGGATATCGTAGCCGGTAACAGTATTGTCGGTGCAGGTGGAGGTACGGATGGCATAGAGACTACCGATATGGCTAACTTCATAACCACCACCGATAATGCCGGTGTGCTTGATGTATGGCGCGGTCCGTCTCCGGGTATTCTCCGTTGCAACTTCGTTATTAAGAACGTTCCGGGTATGAATATTGATCAAAGTTTGAAAAACCGTTGTTTGGGAGAAGCTAAATTCTTGCGTGCCCATTATTATTTTATTCTGGTTCGTCTTTTTGGAGGAGTACCTTTACTGACAGAACCGCAGACTTCGGAAGATGATTTGAAACCTTTCCGTGCTTCGAAAGAAGAAATCTATAAGTTGATAGAAGATGATTTGAAAGAAGCGATCAACTTGCTTCCGGATAAATCTTCTTATTCCGCTTCCGATTTGGGACGTGCTTCCAAAGGCGCAGCGATGGGGTTGCTAGCCAAAGTGTATCTGACCCAAAGAAAGGAGTATGCGGAGATTGTACGTCTTTGTGAAGAAATACAGAAATTGGGTTATCGTTTGAATGATGACTATAGTGATAACTTTAATCCGAATAAGAAAAACGGACCTGAATCACTGTTTGAGGTACAGTATTATGGTAAGACCAATTATGATTTCTGGAGTAATGAAAACCAATCTTCTTGGTTGAGTGCGTTTACCGGCCCTCGTAATTCGGATATGGTGGCGGGCGGCTACGGATGGAACCAGCCGACTGCCGAGTTTGTCAGCCAGTACGAAGAAGGGGATAATCGTAAAGATAAGACTATTCTTTATTTGGGATGTCCTGACTTTGACGGAAAGCAATATCAGTCTTCTTATTCTACAACGGGATACAATTTGCGTAAGTTTCTGGTCCCGAAATCCATCTCTATGGATTACAATACCAGTCCGGCCAACTTTGTGGTACTCCGTTATGCGGATGTGCTACTGATGAAAGCGGAAGCGTTGAATGAACAAGCTTTGACAACTGATGCGGAAGCCCCTTTGTACGAGGTTAGAAAACGGGCAGGACTGACTAATCGGGCGGATATCGAAGGATTGACACAGGATCAGATGCGGGAGAAAATTATTCAGGAACGTCGTATAGAGTTGGCGTTTGAAGGAGACCGTTGGTTTGATTTGGTTCGCCTGAAAGACAACTATGCTCTGAAATTCCTTCACTCTATCGGAAAAACCAATGCGGCGGAAAAACATTTGTTAATGCCTATACCGTTGAAAGAGATTGAGGCGAATGGCAATTTGAAACAGAATCCGGGATATTAATAGTAAAAAAGAAAGATTATGAAAACAAAGATATATATTGCTCTGACGGCTTTATTGGCGGGCTTTGTATTTAATTCGTGTACTTCTGATGAGATGGAGACAGATAAAGGAAGTGAGTCTTTGGTATTGTCTGTATCGTCCGAAGTAGTGGAACTGAACCAGTTGATGAGTGATAGGGAAGCTTTTCATTTTGCTTGGACTGCTGGTAGTAACTATGGAACAGATTCCCGTATCAGCTATGTTCTTGAAATGGATCTGAAAGGTAACAATTTCGCAGGAGGACTGAAAAAGGATATGGGTGCAACGGATTCCCGTATTCTGGCATTTAACCATAAAGAGATGAATGACTTGTTGGCAGAAGTGTGGAATAGTTCTTTGGATGAAACATTGGAGTTTGAAGCTCGTGTGACTGCTGCTGTATTGGGGCATGAAGAGTTTACTCAGGTTTCTCCTGTCGTTACATTCAAACTGACACCTTATATAGAACGTTATCTGAATCTGTGGATGATTGGTGGAGCAACTGTAGGAGGATGGAGTCTGGATAATGCTACTCCGATGGAATCAATTGAGGATGAACCGAACGGATTTGTTTGGGAAGGCGTGCTTCTTTCAGGAGAACTGAAATTCGTCTTACAGAAAACTTCTTTTGTTCCTTCTTTTAATAAGGATGGTGAAGATGAGAATAAACTTGTATATAGGGAAAGTGATGACGAACCGGATGAGAAGTTTATGATAAGCACTCCGGGTAATTATCGGATAAAGTTGAATCTGAGTACTTTGGATATTGAAATTACGGATTTGGGCGGAGAGATGGTTTATCCTAATCTTTGGATGATTGGTTCGGCTACTACGGGCGGTTGGTCATTGGACGATGCAACGAAGATGACTCCGATAGCTGATGAACGGAATAGCTTTGTTTGGGAAGGAGAACTTAAAACAGGACAACTTAAATTTGTGACCCAACAGAGTAATTTTTATCCTTCGTTTGGTAAAGACGGAAATGCTGAAAATAAATTGATTCTTATAAATGAAGGAGAACATGATGGGGATGAAAATAAGTTCAATATTGAGCATGGTAACTATCGGATAAGATTGAACCTGAGTACACTGGATATTGAAATAACTAATAATTAATACAGATTGAATTATGAAACTGACGAAATATATAATGGCTTGTATCCTGGCTTTTTCATTGGCCGGTTGTATCGACGACGAGCCTTCGAACAATCCTATTACTTACGGAGACGGCTATATCACCGTACTGCTGTCTACCGATAAAGCCGCCTATCAGCCGGGAGAACCGGTACAACTTTCTTTGAACAATCTTCCCGAAGGGCAGGTGACCATTCGCTATAAGCATCTCAACAAGGTGCTTTCCGAAACTCCCCTCACCGGAAAGTCATGGAGTTGGAATCCGCCGACAGATGACTTTAAAGGTTATATGGTCGACTTATATACAGTAGAGAATGGCGAAGAGGTTGTTCTGGGCAGCATTGCCATTGATGTGTCTTCCGACCCTGCACGCTTTCCGCGCAACGGATTTCTCTCCGAATATGGCAAAATGAGCGAAAAGGAGATTAACAAGGTAATGGATAACCTGAACCGCCATCATATCAACTATGTGCAGTATCAGGACTGGCATTACAAACACCATAAGCCATTAGCAGGTTCGCCTTCTGCTCCGATGGATGTGTGGAAAGATATTATCAATCGCGATTGTTATCGTTCTACTGTGCAGGGATACATTGACGCTGGTCATAAACGGGGTATGAAATCTCTTTTCTACAATCTTGCTTATGGAGCTTTGAGCGATGCGGCCGATGATGGCGTGAAAGAAGCATGGTACCTGTTTAAGGACAAGAAGCACGGAAACAAGGATTATCATCCGCTAGGTTCTCCTTTCAAAAGTAATATCTATCTGACGAATCCGGCATTGCAGGAATGGAGAGACTATATGGCTCAGCAGAATAACGACGTATATGAAGTTTTTGATTTTGACGGCTATCAGATTGACCAGTTAGGTGGTCGGGGAGAATTATATGATTATAATGGAAACTCTGTTGATCTCGCAGCTACTTTCCCGGTGTTTATAAAGGCGATGAAAGAAGCTCAACCGAAAAAGTCGTTGGTGATGAATGCTGTGGGACAATATGGTCAAGAAAACTTGATAGCGAACTCTCCGGTAGATTTCCTTTATACTGAAGTGTGGGAAAAACCGACCGATAACGGCTTTAGCGTCCTTTCAAATATTATCACAAACAATGATCGATGGTCGAACGGAAAGAAAACTGTATTGGCTGCTTATATGAATTATAAGCTTGGCGGTGAAGGGCGTGGCTATTTCAATACCCCTGGTGTATTAATGGCAAATGCCGCTATCCATGCATGGGGTGGTGCGCATCTGGAATTAGGAGAACATATGTTGACTACCGAGTATTTCCCTAACAGCAGCTTGGCAATGAAAGGGGAATTGAAGAAAGCAATGGTGACTTATTATGATTTTATCACCGGGTATGAGAATCTCTTACGTGATGGTGGAGAGTTTTATGGAGTTACAGCTTCTTCTACAGATGGGAAGATGACCGTCAATCAATGGCCCCCTGTCCGTAATCAGATTGCCACTATCGGGAAACGCTTTGATCGTAGGGACGTGATTCATTTCCTTAATTATACCAATGCTGTACATTTGGATTGGTGTGACTCTAATGGGACGCAGGTTGAACCCTCTTTGATTGAACCGGTCCAAACAAAGGTAAGCGTAAAGGGGGCGGTAAGAACAGTTTGGGCAGCCTCTCCGGATGCACGTTTCGGAGTCTCTCAAGAGCTTGATTTCGTTCAGGAAGGAAATGAGATAAAGGTAGCACTTCCGTCATTGAAATATTGGACAATGTTGGTAGTAGAGTATGAATGAGGCTGATAAATATGGAATAAATAAGAGGATAGTGCGAATATGAATAGAATAATAGGATGGATGATAGCTTGCTTGTTACCTATCTCTGTGCTTTGTGCCACAGATAACGCAAAGGTATGCACTTCTTTTACACAGCAAGGGCGTCAGGTGACTTTTCACCTGACGGACAGTGCTGCGTTGCAGCTACAGCTCTGTAGTCCTTCGGTAGTCAAAGTTTGGTTTTCGCCCGATGGACAGCTGCAACGGAAGAATGCCTCTTTTGCAGTGATTAATGAAGAGTTGGAAGATGTAGGGACCGTCCATGTGGACGAACAGGCGGCCTGTTATGAGATCTTTACTCCGAAATTGCGTATTCGGGTAAATAAATCTCCGTTGAGTCTTCAGATATTTGATAAGTATCAGAAACTCCTGTTTAGTGATTATGCCGACAAGGGGCATGTGAGTGAAGGAACAAAGAAGACGGAATATAAAGTGCTCCGTCGTGACGAGCATTTTTTCGGACTGGGAGAAAAGACAGGAAAGATGGACCGTCGTGGCGAATCTTATAAGATGTGGAATAGTGACAAACCCTGTTACAGTATAGTGGAAGATCCGCTCTACAAGAGTATTCCTTTCTTTATGAGCAGTTATCGGTATGGTATTTTTCTTGATAATACGTACAAAACGGAATTCAAGTTCGGTACGGAAAGTCGCGACTATTACAGCTTTGAAGCTCCGAACGGTGAAATGATCTACTATTTTATTTTTGGCAAGGACTATAAGGAAATTATCGGCCAATACGTCGGACTGACGGGCAAACCTATCATGCCACCGAAATGGGCGCTGGGTTTTGCTCAATGCCGCGGTCTGCTGACAAGCGAAAAGCTAAGTCGCGAAATAGCCGAGGGTTACCGGAAACGTGGAATCCCTTGTGATATTATCTATCAGGATATCGGCTGGACGGAATATCTGCAGGATTTCGAATGGCGCAAAGGAAACTATGAGAATCCAAAGAAGATGCTTTCGGATTTGAAAGAGATGGGTTTTAAGGTAGTAGTATCTCAAGATCCGGTAATTGCACAAGCTAATAAAAAGCAATGGGAAGAAGCTGATCGTTTGGGTTATTTTGTAAAGGACAGCACGAACGGTAAAAGCTACGATATGCCTTGGCCTTGGGGTGGTAACTGTGGAGTGGTGGATTTCACCTTGCCTGCCGTAGCCGATTGGTGGGGAACCTATCAGCAGAAACCGATTGACGACGGTATCTCCGGCTTCTGGACGGACATGGGCGAACCTGCCTGGAGTAACGAAGAGCAAACGGAACGTCTCGTCATGAAACACTATCTGGGTATGCACGATGAAATCCATAATGTCTATGGATTGACTTGGGATAAAGTGGTGAAAGAACAATTTGAAAAGAGGAATCCGGACCGTCGTGTGTTCCAAATGACCCGTGCTGCTTATGCCGGATTGCAACGTTATACGTTCGGTTGGACAGGTGATAGCGGGAACGGAGATGATGTGTTGCAAGGCTGGGGACAGTTAGCCAATCAGATTCCTGTAATGCTTTCCGCCGGTTTAGGACTGATACCGTTTTCTTCCTGTGACATTACCGGTTACTGTGGAGACATTGAAGATTATCCGGCTATGGCGGAACTCTATACCCGTTGGATTCAATTCGGTGCATTCAATCCTTTGAGTCGTATCCACCATGAGGGAGATAACCCGGTGGAACCGTGGCTTTTCGGTCCCGAAGCAGAAAAGAACGCAAAGGCAGCTATCGAGCTGAAATATCGTTTGTTGCCCTATATCTATACTTATGCCCGCGAAGCTTATGATACAGGATTGCCTATCATGCGGCCTCTGTTTCTCGAATACCCAATGGATATGGAAACTTTTTCTACGGATGCCCAATTCATGTTCGGTCGTGAATTACTGGTAGCCCCTGTGGTGAAGAAAGGCGCTCGTACCAAAAATGTCTATTTGCCCGAAGGTACATGGATTGACTATAATAACAAGAAGACGGTTTACACCGGAGAGCAATGGACTACGGTTGACGCTCCCTTGTCCTTCGTTCCTGTGTTTGTGAAGCAAGGTTCTATCATTCCCACCATGCCGGTGATGAACTACACCCATGAGAAACCGGTATATCCACTAACTTTTGAAGTTTTCCCTGCACAGGAGGGTGCACAGGCTGCCTTTACTCTCTATGAAGATGAAGGAGAAAACTTAGGATATCAGCGTGATGAATTTGTCAAAACACCGATTGTTTGTAATACTTTGGCGAATGGATATGAATTGACTGTCTCTGCCCGTGAAGGAAAAGGATACACTGTCCCCGGTCCGAGAAATCTGTTGTTTCGTATTTATTCTGCGAAAGTTCCGAAAGAGGTTACTGTCAAAGGAAAGAAAATAAAGAAAGCTAAGACGGAACGCTTGGAAGATAATTTAGAGAATGATACGGAATCTGTGGCGTGGAGTTGGGATAAAGAAACCTGTGTATGTAGTGTGCGCATACCCGATAAGGGTATTGATGAGCAGATTATGATTATTTTCAAATAGTTATTCTTATCTTTACCCCGTATTTAATGTGGTAAATCAACATAGAAAAACATGAGAAAACTAAATTTACTGATTCTGGTATTGATAAGCTCTTTTACGGCCATGCGTGCCGTTACTTCCGAGAAAGACTTGTGGCAACTCCATACTTCAGATATTCATGCTGATTACGTAGGAGTTCCTATGGCTAATGGCGGCATTGGCCTTCTCCCCTGGAAAGAGCCTTTTTCCATTCAATAATCTTTTACCGTATCTCTGAAAAAAGGAGAAACCTATTCTTTTGCATTGGCAGGTGTCATCTGTTCCAAGCGTGACTTCGTAGATCCTTACAATGAGTCTGAACGTCAAATCACTTACGCTATCCACGAGGGTGCCGACCGTCTGATGGCTTTCCATTGCCAACTATGGAATGAACTTTGGCAAGGTGATATTCGTATTGAGGGTGATGATGATGCTCAACGTGCAGTGCGTTTCGCCCTGTTCAACCTCTATTCTTTCGGAAGAGAGGGTACCGGATTGAGCATTTCTCCCATGGGGCTGTCTTCACAGGGGTACAACGGGCATATCTTTTGGGATACGGAACTTTGGATGTATCCTCCTATATTATTGCTCAATCAAGGCATTGCCGAATCTATGGTGAACTACCGTACCAACCGTCTTGCAGCTGCTTGCAAACGTGCTATCACTCATGGTTACCGGGGTGCCATGTTTCCTGGGAAAGTGACGATGCTGGTGAAGAATCTACTCCGACTTTTGCCTTGACCGGACCTCTCGAACATCACATTACAGCAGATATTGTCCCATTAGTCGCATATCTCATTTGAGCTACCTCGTAAGAATCTGATAATATTCCGGATTCATGAAGAACCTGATAACTTTCACTGGTTTGGTCTACATTGAAATCACCTGTCAGTATAACGGGATCTTTGCCGCACATTTCCTTAATTTTGCTAATAACCAGTTTGGCACTTTCTCGGCGGGCTACCACTCCGATATGATCCATGTGCAGATTAAAGAACCAGAATTTGAACTTACCGGTTTTGTCTTTGAATTCTCCCCACGTGCAGATGCGGGTATAAGCAGCATCCCATCCTTTATTTGGCTTTGTAGTGTCTTCCGACAACCAGAAGTTGCCGGACTTGAGTAGCTTGAATTTATCTTTCCGATAGAAAATAGGAGCATATTCTCCTTTTGTCTTGCCGTCATCCCGTCCTACACCTATGTAGTTGTACGCAGGCAGAGCGTTGAGCATGTCTTCCAGTTGATTATGTTTCACTTCCTGTGCTCCAAAAATATCGAAGTCATGGAAAGTGATTAACTGGGTAAGTACCGGGCAGCGTTGTTCCCAGCCATTTCCCGCTTTGGCATCGTTGGGATTACTGTTTCGTACATTGTAGGAGGCTACATTTAGTTGCTGCGCATTCAGTATTGACACACCACAGAGCGTCAATACAATCAAAAGTTT
>ENA-OPRR01001802-OPRR01001802.1-human-gut-metagenome-genome-assembly--contig:-NODE-1802-length-16227-cov-5.327851_pt1 | contig 16227 bp, 16 predicted proteins | sample MGYA00241796_ERZ501883 | MGnify/ENA primary metagenome ERZ501883 (study PRJEB25962, sample SAMEA2042406) | human gut metagenome | biome: human gut; feature: human-associated habitat; material: faeces...
ATATTCCGCCTGCGTCCTTTCATCCGGGCTCAGAAATTCCTCTATGCCATTGTGGGCTCTTCCCCCTCTGTCGGGGCAGTCTCCACCTGACCGGCCTCCACCTGTCCCTCAGAAGCCTTTGGTCCTGCTCCTGCCGGCGTTCTGTTAATGGTAAACGGCAGGTTAATACTCATAATATTCAGCACAACGCCCTTGGCATCCGGAACCAGAAGTGAAGCCAGCTTCTCGGCCGGAACGGCAATCGGGCGGAATTTGTTTTCCCTGTTGAATTTCTGGAATTCCAGTGCATCCGTAAAAACCGGCTGATACAGGTTTCCGTCCTTCATCTTTGCCAGCGGAACGCCCTTCTCCTCCTTCTGCACTGCCATAATAAATTTGCCCTTTTTGAAATCTGCCAGAAGCTCGTCAAGAAGCCCTGCCGTATTTGCATCATGCTGCGGGTTTGGCTGCTTCCTCATCTCCTGGGCATAGTAGAGAGAGGTGAGCTGAAGCTGAGGATTCTCAATCCACACCGTTCCCTCCGGCTGCTCCTCCTGGCTCTTCCTTCTCACCAGCTCCTCAAGCTGCAGAAGCGTCTCCTCGCCGCCATTGGCCATGAGGATCGCGTTCACACCCAGCGTAAAAAGGCTTGTGAAAAACAGGAGCTTCTGCTTTTCCTCCACCCTCACAATCGAAACAGGGATCTTCTCTTCCAGAAGCGCCTTTCCCTTTTCTCTTGCCTCCTCCTCTGTGAAAAACATCAGAATCTCATCATCAAAGGTTTCCGGGTCACAGACCACATAGGGCTGTTTCGTGCATACAGACATCAGAACGTAAAGCTCCGGCACATTTCTCATCTTTAAGAGCAGCTCCTTTTTTTCCAGAACTGCCGTATTTTTTTCTTCATTGCTCATCATATCTTCTCCTTCCGCCTGCTTTCCGCGGAAGGCCCACTGAAAAGCGCGTTTTTTCTCTAATCAATTATAAGCAAAAGAGATTTTCGTGTCAATAAAAAGGAGGGGCTGAGCAGAACTCCCGGCGCGCCCGAAACAGGAAGCATTAAAAATTATCCTTTATCAGTGAAACAGCGATTTCTCTTGCCCGGGAACTGGACACATTTTGACCGGGCGTTTCTCCCAGATAAATGCAAAAATAGATGCGGTGTCCGACGTCTGCAAAGCCTGTATACCAACAGTCTACTACAGTTCCTTCCGATTTTCCCATCCCCGTTTTTCCGTAGACCGCACAGCTTTTATCACTCCCCTCTGAATAAAACATAGCTTTTTCAAGAAGAGCCCTGGTGTCTGAGGAATATTTTGAGGAACTTCCAAAAATCCTCTCCATCACTTCGCTCTGTTCTCTCGGTGAAATTTTCAGGGATGATTCGATCCAAAAGCCGGTGAGGGCCGGATTGCTGTTGTTATTGTTCAGATGCCCCTCCCAGTCTGATATATCGCAGTTACCATATTGAAGGTCATCGAGAGCGCGTTTCATCCCATCCGAGCCGATTTCATCAATCACTTGCCGGTAATACCAGACACACGAGGTCTGGAAGGCAGAGAGAAAGTCGATATCCCTGTTCCAGTCGTCATTCCAGAAAATCTCACCGCTCCAGGATCGGGTGGAATTCTCCGGATCAATGACACCGTTTTCCAGGCCCACCAGGGAAGAAATAATTTTGAAGGTGGAGCAGGGAGAACGGCGGGTATCTGCCAGGTCTTCATTATAAATCTGAACTGTATATTCGTCCGGATCAAATATGACGGCGGCGCCGTTCAGCTCCCCAAAATAAGATGCCCAGTCAGGACAGAGCACTGTGGCTGGTGATACTGAGGCCAGTGCTTCCGTTTCAGGCACAGTCTCTGCAGACGGCAGCTTTATTTCTTCTGACTCTGCGGCTGACTTTTTCTCCCGGACGGCCGAAGCTGTCTCATTCTGAAATGACGGAGATTTGTCCTGCTCAGACTCAGAATCACAGCCAGACAGCATTGCAGACAGTGTGATGGCAGCAGCCAATAGACGGATCGGTTTCATTTGATACATTTCCTCCTGATCTTTCTTTTTCTCTTATAAATCTTTTAGTATTCTGTCTTCTGACCTAATATTCTGCTATCCCCGGCAAATCATAGAAGCAAACGAAAATCGGATATGGTTCCGGCCGATTTCTCCTACCCCGTTTGGGAAAGTGCTTTAAAAGTGCAGTTCTGCTCTACCTTATCTCAGGGCAAAACATTCCTCCCTCACTGTAGAAAGGCCTTCCGTGCAGGTTTTCCCTGCGCCGACTGATAATATCCGCCAAGGGAAATAAGTTTAACATCGGACAGCAAAATTTGGGAGGTGAGCGCAGCTCAGGGCTTTGGCGTCTGAAGATTCGTCTGCTTACGGGGACATATTCAGATATATTCAGATAGCTTCATAAAACATGGCTACCGGCTTTACCTTATCTCTTGCCGAACTCGGCTTTTACGCTATTATGCTGTCTGGGTTTTGTGGGAGAGTAAAACAACCGTCTCAACTTGTTCTTCATTGTCCAAACTAATACTCATGTCTTCCTCGATAATCGGCAGCTTAAATTTGATGGATTTTAACCACTGTCCATTGGCTTGGCGTTCCGGGTAAATCTGAATCTCAGAGATCAATGCCTCAATCAACTGCCGCCGCTCCGCTTCGTTCATCACGCCGTACAGTTTTTCAAAATAGATCAGCACTTTATAGATATTGTCACCGGTCAGTTTTTCCGCTTCAATGGCCTGCTTTTTGGCTCTGGCCGCAATCAGCAGAGATTCGGTATCCTCGATCTTATCATACATCTTGTAGAGCCGGTCATCAAGGTCTGCCTTGCGCCGCACATAGTGCCGGTCGTCCGGGTCGAGAGAATCAATTTCCTCCGCCAGCTTCGCCTTGACGGAATAATGCTGGCGCAGCTGCTTCTCGTAATTGGCAATCTCCTGGTCAATGGCGGCAGTATCCACCTTCATGTTGATCTTTTCCTGCATCATGGCAGCAAACTTCGGATTGCTCACCAGCTTTACAATGACTTCCGCCACGGCATCGTCCAGCAGTTCTTCCCGAATCTGCTTTTTGTAATCGCACTTATGCCCACGAATCATAGAGCGGTGCTTGCAACCGTAGTAGTAAAAATCCTTGTACTTGGTGCCGTCCGCTTTGTGCTTGATGCTTTTATTCCCATACATTCCGGCTCCGCAGACAGGACACTTTACAATGCCGGAGAGCAAATGTACGTGTTCATCCTTCCCACGGTTGACGTGTTCGTATTTCTTGGCCTGTGCCAGCAGCTTCACCTGCGCCGCCTGCCAGACTTCTTCCGAAACAATAGGCTCATGCAATCCTTCTGCCAGCAGGTAGTTGTCCTGCTCAACCAGCTTATACTCGTTCCTTGTGCCGCGCACTTTTTCCGTTTTGCGGCGTCCATAGGCAATCTTGCCGCAGTACACCGGATTTTTCAAAATCAAGCGAATCAAATGTGCGTCAAACAGGGGATTCTTCCCATTCTGCCGGGGAATTTTACGGATACCATGGTTCTCCAGATATTTTGCAATTCCGTTTGCGCCAATATCCGTATGCACATATTGGTCATAAATGACGCGGATTGCCTCTGCTTCTTCCTCGTTGATAATCAATTTCCCATCCACCAGCCGATACCCATAGGGAGCAAAGCCGCCGTTCCAGCGGCCCTCTCTTGCCTTTTGGATGCGGCCCTCCATGGTTTGGACACGAATATTTTCCCGCTCAATCTCCGCCACGGCAGACAGGACAGAGATCATCAATTTACCTGCGTCCTTGGAAGAATCAATGCCATCTTCCACACACACCAGGTTGACGCCAAAATCCTGCATGACCTGAAGGGAAGAGAGCACATCCGCCGCGTTTCTGCCAAACCGGGACAATTTGAACACCAGAACATAAGACACGCCGTCTTTGCCGGATTTGATGTCCTCCATCATCTGGCTGAATTGCGCCCGACCTTCGATAGACTTGCCAGACTTTCCCGCATCCTCATATTCACCGACAATCTCATAATCATTGTAGTCGGCATATGCCTTCATTTTGGCCTTCTGCGCATCCAGCGAGTAGCCATCCACCTGCATAGCGGTGGAGACCCTGGTATAGGTGTAAACTTTTGTCTTTTCTTTCTTCATCTATCTGCTCCCCATAGGGCAACTACAGCCTCTCACTTTTTCTCTGTCTTCTGCCCCAGCACCTTGATGGAATCCAGATAGTCCTTTTCCACTTCACTAAGCGTCCGGGCCTTGTATTTCTTGTATTCGGTGGTTGCTTTCTCCACGGCCTGTTTATGGCTCACACTCCCGTTTCCTTGCAACAGCTGCTCGCCACTCATCGTAAGAATGCGATCCAGATGTTCCGCCCAGTCTTTCATGGTCATAACCTGTTCCCGTTCCGCCTGACGTTCCGCAAAATCCAAATACCCGGAAACAAGCTGACCCATTGCACGAAGTTCCTTTTCATTCAGATAGTTCTTTGCAATTACAGCCTCTTTTAGCGTGGGGTGCTTTCCGGCAAATGTGGTAAGTCCCATAAATTCCTTTTCAGCGTCCGCTCTCGTGTAAATGACCTCAGCCGCTGTTTGACCATGAATGGCATAGTGGATCTTATTCTGGACTTTCCTGAAAAACTGGACAGAAATCTCTGCATGAGGGTCATAGTCGATGCTGGTGGCGTAAATTTCCAAAACCTGCCGATAAAAAACCTTTTCAGATGCACGGATATCTCTGATCCGCTCCAGCAGTTCCTTGAAGTATCCGCCGCCGCCCAGATTTTTCAGCCGCTCGTCATCCAAGGCAAACCCTTTTCGCATATACTCTTTCAGAATCCCGGTTGCCCAGATACGAAACTGTGTACCGCGTTTGGACTTTACACGATAGCCGACCGATATAATCACGTCTAGATTATAGTATTCAACCTGATAGGTTTTCCCATCAGCGGCAGTTGTTGCAAATTTTGCAACAACTGAATCGCGCACGAGTTCACCTTCTGAAAAAATATTCTTGATATGCCTTGAAATCGTGGATTTATCCCGCTGGAACAGCTCAGCCATCTGATCGGCAGAAAGCCAGACAGTATCGCCGTCAAAGGTCGTCTCAATTTTAGTTAAACCATCTTCCGTCCTATAGATCATCATTTCGGAACCTGGCATTTTATCATTTGGGTGTTCCATTCGCATTCACCTCAGATTTTAGTTATCGTATTTTGTTTGGACTTTATTATCACGTTAATTATATCATGCAGCAATTTGGCCTGCAACTACTTCATACTCAGGATTAGGATCTTTTTTATCAACCGCTGTACCGTCTTGCTCATCATGCATTACCGATGGCAACGGAAGATTCTCAACATCCAGTTCTGAAGCATACTTTTCAATCAAACTAGCCAGCAGGTCTGCAAAACCGCTCCATTCATCTACCATAGGCTACCTCCATAGAGTGACAGGTCAGAGGGCAGCACCGGCAACGAAGTCCGGCAACGGACCTCTGAAAACCTGTAAACTATCGTCTGACCTGCAAATCTTACTTTATAAATTTTCTTGAAAATCTCGTTGCTTTCGTTGCCGGAAATATAGATAGATATTAGAAAATGCCTTATTTACAGGCTTTTTCCGTATCCAGACCGGAAAATCCCCGGCAACGAACCCGGCAACCAAGTGACAACCATCCCGGCAACAGACTGCTGATTTTATGCGATCCATTCCTGTGGAAGTTCCAACTGGCAGCATTCTTCCTCGCTCAGTTCCACAAATCCATCTTCGTTGCCGGGCAGTTCGTTGCCGGAAACGTCCCGTTCCCAGCCCCTCTGCCTGCCATACCCGGCGAACATCCGGGGATTGGAGAATGGTTTCCAGCCTGTCACCACCGTGTTCATGATCTCGTTGATATTGTGCAGCTGCCACCGCTTCGGCTCGTCATAGGTGTGGCCCAACGCCTCCTTGAACAGCTGTTTGGAGCAGACCATGCTGCCGGTGTAGTGTTCCAGAAAGCCCTGTATCTGCCCAGCCTCGGTATCCTCCGGCATAAAATCCTTCTGCACCTCCACAAGCTGCCGTTGGATGGACTTGCTGAATTTCATGGAATACTTCCCGCTGCGGTAAATCGTCATAGCCTCCGCCCATACCTGCAAAAGATAGACTCTGGAGGCGTCCTCGTCCTCCAAAATGTGAACCTCCGCATTCTCCGGGTAAATCATGATCGGCAGGAAACGCCGGTTCCCGGCCCGGTCAAGGGGCAGGAAGTCCAGGGCGTTGGAAGTGCCTCCGAACACACACTGGCGGGGCCTGTCCTCCGGGTGGGTTTCATAGGGGATTTTATAGACCTCCTTCTGTCGGCTCAAAAAAGACTTGATTTCCTCAATGCTCTTGGCGTTTGCGGTGGCGATCATCTCCGACATCTCAATAATCCAGTGGCCTTGCAGCTTGCGGTACACATTGTCATCGTCCAGTTTGCGAAGGTCATCGGAAAACCACTCGCCTTTCACGGCCAGCATCCGGAAAAAGGTGGATTTCCCAGCTCCCTGACCGCCCACCAGACAGAGCATGACCTCAAACTTGCAGCCGGGATGAAATGCCCGGTGGATGGCTCCCAGCAGGAACAGCCGCAGGGCTTCATAGGTGTACGGGCCGCTGTCGGCTCCTAAAAAGTGGTGCAGGCAGGTACGGATACGCTCGGTTCCGTCCCATGAAAGGCCGTTTAGGTAGTCCCGGATGGGGTGATAGCCGTTTTCATTGGCAACGATCCCGATGGCAGCGGCAATCTTCTTTTCGCTGGTCAGCCCATAGGTTTCTTCCAGATACAGGAGCAGATAGTTCATATCCGTGTCCGTGATAGCGGTGCCGGTACGGTTGTAGCCGATGGGCTTAATGATGTCGGTGCGCTCGGTCAAGAGATTTTTGGCGATTGCCCCGGAAAGTAGCGGGTCATTCTGAAAGACGGTCAGGCAGTTTCGGATACTGTTGCGGACACCGCCTTTCTCGGTGCTTTCCAGCATGGCTTTGACTTCACGGGCGTTCCGGGGCGGCGGTGCTTCTTGCATGGTCTGTTCTGCGGCCTGCCGTATCTCCGGCGGCAAGCTCTGCCATTCGTCTTTCAAGATTGCTCACTTCCTTTCCACAATCAATAATAAGGGATGCCCGTTCCTCCATATCCGGGAATAGCAGCACATCCAGCAGATAGTCCACATAGTCCTGCTTTTGCAGGGCTTCCACAAACAAAGGGTGGAAATCCTCGTCTGGCGTCTTGGGGGCATAGTCCTGTTTCCAGCGGCGCAGCAGGTTTCGGTAATCACACAACACCCGGAAGCAGTAGCGTTCCATGCGCTTGAATTGCTGTTCCGGGGTTTCCTGCCGGGGCTTCCTGTGGCGGGGCAGCTCCTTGTCCTCATAGGGGACGGAAAACGCCTGTGCCAGCATGAGGGCGGCTTCCTTTGGGCTGACAGCTTCCAGACGGGAAACAAAGTCGATCACGTCCCCGTCTGCCTGACAGCCGAAACAGTGAAAGCGCCGGTCAACCTTCATGCTTGGGTTTTTGTCGGCATGGAAGGGACAGACGCACATCCCGTTTCGTCCCACCCGGATTCCGAAATGCTCGGCAGCCTGCCGGGTGGTAACAGACTGCTTGACAGCTTCAAATACATTCAACTAAATCCTCCTGAAAATAAGAAAAGCGTCTGTCATTCTCGAAAAGAAAATGGCAAGCGCCTGTTAAAGTTCCATATCCTGTTTTTTCTCTGTGCGGGGCTGCTGGCGTTTCTCGCCCTGTTCCTCCCGGATACGCTGCGCCCTGCCTTTGACTGCCTGCTGGATGGACGGTTTCTTGCCCGGTTCGGCTGTCTGGCGGTACTGCTCGGACGGAAGCACCTGATTGAGCCAGTGGCGCACATCCCGGAGAATCTTCACATCCTCCTGCACCGCTGACAGGCGTTCTCTGTACTCGGCCACCTCTCCGGCAAGCTGTGTCCGTTCCTCGTTCAATTTCTTGGTGCTGTACTTGGTTCCCTCCAAATGCACCTTGAAATAGCGGACAGCGGCATTGTATGCGTCCAGCTCGCCCCGATGGGCGGCGGCAAACTGTTCCTTTGGCTTCTTAAACCGGATGGAGGCATATTCTGTATGAACTGCCTTGTGGGCTTCAAAGTTGGCGATATGGGAAAGCATGGTGTCGATCTCTTTCATGCGCTTTTCCTTCGGCTTCATCTCTGCCCGGATAGAAACGGCCTGCCCGCTGACGGTATCCAGATAGGTGTCCAAACTCTCCACGGTGGACAGCTCTTTTTCCCGCAGATAGCGGATAGCGTCCATGACCTTGTTGAAGTCGTTCACAGTGCCTTTGAGCTGGCCTTTGCTCGTCCAGCTGGTGCGCTCCTCCCGGCGCAAATCCAGATATTTGCCCAGCAGCTCCGGCAGGGTGGGTTCCTTCGCTTCCTGCAAGGCTTCCAGCAGGGCGGCTTTTTTCTCCTTCAGGTCTGCGATCCAGCCTTTCAGGTGACGCACCATCTGACGGATGGACTGCATAAGCCGGTTGGCAGCGGTAATATCCCGGTTGAGATTGCCGATGTTGGTCTGTATCCCTCGTTTCTCCATCTGGCTGACCGCTGGCCCCATGTGGACGGTGGGGATTTTATCAAGCCCCTGCCGTTCATAGGAACGAAGGTCAAGGCGTTCCGGGCGGTCATTGGCTTCCAGATAGCGATTGGCGATAGCCGCCCAGCCCTGCCGCCATATCTCGGCGTACTTCTGGTCGTTCCAGTCTACGGTGTCCTCCTTGTGGCTTTTCCAGTTCCCGGACGGGAGCCGGATACGCTCGCCGTTCTCGTCAAGGTCATAAACCTTCCGGCTCTTGGGAAGCCATTTCCCGGTTTCGTCCATTGCCCGCATGGTCAGCAGGATGTGGGCGTGGGGATTCCCGTCCTCCTTATCGTGAATGGCAAAATCGGCAATCATGCCTTTGGAAATAAAAAACTCCCGGCAATAGTCCCGGATCAGGTCGGCGTACTGTGACCGGGGGATTTCCCTCGGTATGGCAAGTACGATCCTGCGGGCAAGCTGGGAGTTCCATTGTTTTTCTACGGCTTCGGCAGCGTTCCACAAGGTGTTGCGGTCTGCGTACTCCGGTGGGGCGTGGGGCGGCAGCATGATTTCTGTGTGGACGATCCCTCGTTTCTCGGCATAGTATTTCTGCTTCTGGTCGTACTCGGAAAACAGCCGTTCCCCGCTCTGGTAGGCGGCGGCCGCGACGGCTGATTGGCGGTTGCTGCGCTGGACGATTTTTATATCATGGTGGGGACAGGGCATAACGGCTTCCTCCTTCCTGTGGTTGATTAGATGGGGTGGTGGTTTGCCACCTCATTTTTGGCAAAAGAAAAGCAGGAAACCGTTAAATGATTTCCTGCTCGGTGGTGCCGCTGATAGGCGGCTGGTATTCGGTTTTGAAAGTTCGGGATAAGATAGCTCGATGATGGACACCTTGATAATCTGCTTAGCTCATGATTTCAATTATTTGCTCAATAAACTGTTCGGCATTTTCCATATTATAAACTTTTTCATTGATGACAATTTTTCCTGATGATGTCGCAAATACACTGTTGATCAATGAAACATCGTCATACACATAAACGGAAAGTGTCTTGTCCCCTAAATCAGATGTAGACCCATTTGAAAATAGCGTACCAATTGTTCTCCTGTAAGTGTATTTATCTAATAAGGCTAAAATTGTACTCTTTTGTTCTATGGTAATGTCCTGATAGTCCACAGAGTCAATGTATGCCTCACCATTTTTAACTCCAAGCTCACTGTATACCATTTTTATCTGATTGTTATCCTCTGCAACATCTGAAAGTGATAGAGGCTTGAAATATACGATACAGCAAATTAAAAATGCAATCACAATTACTACAAGACATAGTATTTTCTTTTTCATACACAATATCTCCAAATTCCAATCTGTCGTTGACCTCATTATACTTTATCCAGCCGGACAAGTATAGCTGAATTTTTGTAAAATTGTCGTAAACTTGTTGGACGGAAACAGCTTGAAGCGCAAGGTGTTCCCGGGCAGCAAGTCCACAAAGGGGTAGCTGGCGCAGCCAGCGCAGGGGAAGCGTAGCGTCCCCTGTGATGATTGGAAGCAACCGCAAGTGTGCTGGAAATCATCCGCTTTCCGCAGGAAGTCCCCGGCAGGGCGCAACGCACCGGCTCGACCGGTGTATAGTTGCGCCCTTACTCCGTAAGGGGTTCCCCGGCTACCCGCCCTTTCACGCTTTCCGCAACAGCTTCCTTCATACCAGTTTGGGAAAATGCCTGTTTCAGAATGTCCATCACATCATCGTCTGTCAGCACTTCCGGCCTTATCAGGAAACTTTCCAACATAGCCCCTCTGGTGCAGAGCCGGTGCGTCCGCTCCTTCCGGGTAAGCTGCTTCATCTGGTGTTCCAATATCTTTTGTTCGTGCTGCGCCCGCCGCAGTCTGGCTTCGCCTTTGGCAAGCTCCCGGTTGAGCTTTTCCAGCTTTTCATTCATCACGGCAGCCCTCCTTCTTGGGGAGCAGCGTGTAAATACGGTTCGGTTCTCCCACACCCCGGCGCACCCGCAGGATCAGTCCGGCATCCTCCAATTCTTTCAAGGAACGCTTGACGGTCACGGAGCTTCGGGACAAGGCCGCTGCCAGCTCCACAATGGGGAAACGGACAAACAGTATCCCGTTGGTATCCTCCGTACCCACCGTAAGGGTGGCGTCCAGCAGGCGGGCATACATGACCTTTGCGGTACTGCTGACCGGCAGCCTCAGCATGGCGGTGGGAAGTGGCATACAGGGCGGCAGAACGGTGTCTGCGGTCATAAATTCAAAATCCATTTAGTCGGTTTTCTCCTTTCGCTTGGCTCGTTTGGACAGGTAACGGGGGCAGTCAATCACGACAGCCCGGAAGCTCTGTTTGCACTCATGCTGACACTTCCGGCACAGGTCGTTGTAGGTCACACGCCCCCGGTCATTGAGGAAGAAGGACAGCTCCAACTTCCGTTTCTTGCTCATTCTCGGCATGGTGCCTCCTATCATAGAAAATCCGCCCATTTCAGCCGTAACGGTGGAGATGGGCGGATAGCGGTTTTTGGTGTCATGTTTCGGGGCGATTTTCAAGAAAAATACGGCCATAGAGCCGCCCTAAAAAGCCCCATAGTATCACGGACGGGGCAGACTACACCCTGCCGATTTGTCGTGTTTGGGTAGCGTTTTGGTGTCAGTTCTGCCGAGTTTCCCTGATGTCGTTCCTGCCCCTGAATCTCACAGCAGCGTTTTGTTCCCGTTGGTACGCTCGCTGCGGTCAAGGTTCCTCCAACTCCTTGCCGCAGGTCGTTGCGCTACATCGCCGGGGAGCATATCCCATCAGGCCGGTCATTCGATTGGAATAATCCATCGATGAACTGACTTAATCATAGCTCATTTTTGAACCCTTTCCCGTATGTCCAGAAAGTAGGAATACCGCCCCAAAATCGAAAATTTCCACGATTTTGGAACGGTATGGTATAATGGTCATATATGCTTGAAAACCGCATGGGAAGGGAGTGGCAAGCCGATGAAAGACCGTGTTTCGTTGCAGGAACGCTTGAAAGATTTACGGGTGGAAAAAGGCTTGAAGCTGGAAGAACTGGCGGAAAAGACCGGCATTTCAAAATCTGCTTTGGCCAGCTATGAAAATGAAGAAAACGGAAATAAAGAAATCAATCACGGCAACCTTATCGCACTAGCAGACTTTTATGAGGTGTCCATTGACTATCTGTTTTGCCGGACAGAAAACCGGGAGCAGATCAACACCCCGCTGTCTGAGCTGCATTTGACCGATGAAGCCGTGGCGCTTCTGAAAAGCGGACGGATCAATACCCGGCTGCTGTGCGAGATGATTTCCCACGAAAAATTTGCGGAGCTGATGGCTGACGCAGAAATCTATGTGGATGGAATAGCTACCATGCGGTTCCATGACATCAACAGTGCGCTGGCCGCTGTCCGGGCAATGATACTGGAAGAACATCCCGAAGCTGCCGCAGACCGTTCCCTGAAAATTCTGGAAGCCGGTCAGATAGAGGAAGAAGATTTTTTCTGCCATGTGACACACAAAACATGGGACGCAATCCTTCACGATATACGCAAAGCTCATGAGAACGACATGGAGAGTGCGCCGGATACAACTCCCGCCGATGAACTGATAAAGGAAGTCCGAAAGGCCATGCAATCCCCCGGCGATAGGGTGCAGGAATTTCTGGAAATATTTTGCAAGGCGTTCCAACTGAAATACAAGCGGATCACAGACGAGGAAAGAACAACCCTGAAAAGGCTGTTCAAAAGATCGCCGCTGATTAAAAATTCCGGGATCAACTTCCGGCGCAGGCCATGGAAATAAAAACTGCCGTTGTGGGAACTGGTGTTCCTGCAACGGCAACGTCTTCTGAATGCTTCTATTATGTGGAAAACTGGAATTTGTTACTTAACAAATTTATTTTTCAATTTATATACTTGATTGAGTTCCTAACAAGTTCATCAGCTCCGCGTCCGTACGACTGGCTCTTTGACAGCGATTAAGGAACGCATAAACTTAGTCAACTGTTGGCTGACGATTTCAGGGTAAAAACCGCTTTGATTTCTTGTCTGAAGTCGGAGCGGTCTTCTGTTATTTCACCAATGACCTATAAGCAGTCCACTCCGCCTTTTCGCCTTCTTCTCCGGCGAACACGGTTAATGTGTCGCTCAAAGTCACCGTTCTGGAGCAGTTCTGCCAAGACGTATTGCTCAAAAACGGGAACCGTACAGGAATAAAAGCTCAGTTTCCGCTCAAAATCCGCCAATAACTGTTCTGGCAGTACCATGTAACCCACACGGATGGAGGGAGCGATTGTCCTGGTGAATGTATTCAGATAAATCACAGATCCATTTTGAGAAAGGGAAAAGAGCGTATCTTCGTTCTTTCTGGATACGGTTAACTCTGCATCGTAGTTATCCTCAACGATAAAACCACCATGCTTCTCTGCCCATCGCAAATATTCCATCCGCTTGGACGCGCTTGCCGTAATGCCACTTGGAAAGCTGTGAAACGGTGTAACGTGAAGTACTGCGGCTTTCGTTTGCTCCAGTTCTACCGATTGGATTCCATCAGATCCTAATTTCAGAAGGTCACACTGTATACCGTGAGCCTGATATACTCTGCGGATTTTTTCATAGGAGGGGTTTTCTATCCCGAACAGCCGGTCATTACCGAATAACTGCACGACAAGCCCATACAAATACTCCGCACCGGAGCCTATAATGATCTGCTCCGGTCGTACTTCAATTCCGCAGCTCCGAGCCAGATAGCGAGAAAGAGCTTGCCGCAGTTCTGGGCAACCGTGATTCGGAGACTTTATCATAATTTTTTCTTGATAATCCAAAAGCACCCTGCGCATGGTTTTGGCAAGAACGGTGTATGGAAAATCGCTCTTTGCTTCGTGTGTTCGATTCAAAGGAAGTGGTTCGATATCCCATTCACTCCGGTTAGAAATAAAATCGTCTTTCTGGTAAATGACGAAGTAACCGCTGCGTGCCCGTGCTTCCGCATAGCCCTCTTCACACAGAAGTTCATAAGCATGTTCTACAGGAATAACACTGATCCCCATTTTCTCCGCCAAGGTGCGCTTAGAAGGAAGACGGCTGCCATATTGGTAGGCACCGATGACGATCTCCTTTTTTAACATCTCATATAGTTTTCGATAGATGTATTGTTTGCTATCAATTTTCTTATTCATCTGATTATATAAAATACCTCAATTCTGACTATTTTCTAATATCCAGATTCATTATATACTGTCCGTATCAATTTGTAAAGGAGCACTTTTTATGGAAAGAACAAGATATGACTTGAATAAGGAACTGGCTCAGATGCTGAAAGGCGGAGTCATTATGGATGTTACTACGCCGGAGCAGGCAAAAATTGCACAGGAAGCGGGAGCCTGTGCTGTTATGGCCTTGGAGCGTATTCCTGCGGACATTCGAGCTGCCGGCGGTGTATCCCGAATGAGCGACCCTCAAATGATTAAAGGTATCCAGGAGGCCGTATCCATTCCTGTTATGGCCAAATGCCGCATCGGTCATTTCGTGGAGGCGCAGATTTTAGAGGCGATTGAAATCGACTATATTGACGAGAGTGAGGTTCTGACTCCCGCAGACGATGTATATCACATCGACAAAACCAAGTTCAAGGTTCCGTTCGTATGCGGAGCCCGTGACTTAGGGGAAGCCCTTCGCCGTATTTCCGAGGGTGCGTCTATGATCCGGACAAAAGGAGAACCGGGTACCGGTGATATTGTTCAGGCGGTACGGCATATGCGAGCCATGAACGCAGAAATACGCCGGGTTCAGAACCTGCGTGAAGACGAGCTCTTTGAGGCTGCCAAACAGCTCCAGGTTCCGCTTGATTTGCTCCGCTATGTTTATGAGAATGGTCGTTTGCCGGTGGTCAACTTTGCAGCTGGAGGGGTAGCTACGCCTGCTGATGCAGCCTTGATGATGCAGCTTGGCGCTGAGGGAGTATTCGTAGGCTCCGGCATATTCAAATCTGGTGACCCTGCCAAACGTGCTGCCGCCATTGTCCAAGCTGTGACCAACTACAAGGATGCAAAACTGATAGCCCAGTTGTCTGCCGGACTGGGAGAAGCTATGGTGGGGATCAATGAAAGCGAAATCGCTGTGCTCATGGCGGAGAGGGGAAAATAATGAACATCGGGATATTGGCTCTCCAAGGGGCTTTCGCAGAACATGGGACTGTGTTGGACCATCTGGGAATCGAGCATTTTGAAATTCGGCAAAGGCAGGATATAGAGAGATCCTTTGACGCCTTGATTCTTCCCGGAGGAGAAAGCACCGTCATCAGTAAGCTGTTACGGGATTTGGAACTTTTGGAGCCTCTGGCGGAAAAAATAGAAAATGGTTTGCCTGTTTTCGGTACTTGCGCAGGCTTGATTTTATTGGCGCGTGAGGTGGAAGGCGGCGTTTCCTGCTTCGGCTGCATGGACATTTCTGTCAAACGCAACGCATATGGCCGTCAGCTGGGAAGCTTTTATACCGAAGCAGAATTTCATGGTTTAGGCAGGGTGCCAATGACCTTTATCCGCGCTCCATATATACGGTCGGTTGGTTCACAAGCCCAAGCGTTAGCCATGGTAGACGGGCAAATTGTCGCAGCCAAACAGGGCAGTATGTTGGTTACCGCTTTTCACCCGGAGCTGACGGACAACTTGGCAATTCACGAATATTTTCTAAAAATGATCAAAAATTGATATCGCTTTAGTTGTCAGTATTAGGATACTTACCATTGCACATATAATTATTCAAGCATTAAGAGGGGAAAGCGTTTATACCTTCCCCTCTTAATGCTTTATAACCCGATTTTATGCGTAAATCAATTCCGTAGGCAAAATCTCCTCTACTGCATTTCGAATATTGTTCATTTTCTATATTCATTCAAGCGGTTTATCGGTTTTAGTTGCTCCGTCACACCCTGCTTATCGGCACATTCCTTTACCATCCGAAAGGACATAATCCTTTGCCTGTTCATCTATTTCGGCAAGGTAAGCGTAAGGTTCCAGAATAAGAGTAAACTTCTGTGAAATCGTATAAAGGGATAAAGAAAGTAAACTGCGATTAATCCTTTATTTTCAAGGCTTTTGAGGATTTTACTATGATCCTATAACGGGTGGTAGCAGTCTAAGGCCTTAACGGTTTTAAATTCCAATCTGTACTTCAAAAATTATTCTCCTGTTATATCTTCAAAAGTCTTATTCTGCTTCAATTCAATCACACTCAAAATGTCACAATTCAAGGCTTCGCAGATACGAACCAAAGTTTCCATACTGATGTTTTTGCCCTTGCCCATATTGGCAATCATATTAGTGGTCAGACCGGCGGCAAGCCGCAAGTCCTCTTTCCTCATGCCACGCTCTTTTAAGGTGTTCCATAGTGGCTGATAGCTAATATGCATAGGCGTCCCACCTTTCTTTTCATACTCAAGATTTCTGCACTCATTATAGCAGAAATCTTGTGTTTCCACAATATTTTTTGACCGCACCGCCGGTTCCGTCTGGATTGTGCTTTTCCTTTCTCCGCTTTTATTACATCTAATTAGCCATGAGCTGCTTCATGCCCTGAGATTTTGCTTATGTGTGATAAAGAAGTAATAGAAGTGTAAAAAATTTTGCCGTTCCTA
>ENA-OPRR01001809-OPRR01001809.1-human-gut-metagenome-genome-assembly--contig:-NODE-1809-length-16198-cov-2.749675_pt1 | contig 16198 bp, 18 predicted proteins | sample MGYA00241796_ERZ501883 | MGnify/ENA primary metagenome ERZ501883 (study PRJEB25962, sample SAMEA2042406) | human gut metagenome | biome: human gut; feature: human-associated habitat; material: faeces...
CTTGTCCTTTTTTCGGAAGAATGTTGTAGTACGAAAAATTCTGCCAAAACCTTTCACTGTCGAGTAATCAGCGTCACCGCACACACAAGCGTCACCGAACACACAAGCGTCACCGCACACCTCAGCGTCACCGCACACCTCAGCGTTACCGCACACCCAAGCGTTACCGTACACCTCAGCGTTACCGTACACCTTAGCGTTACCGTACACCTTAGCGTCACCGCACACCTTAGCGTCACCGTACACCTTAGCGTTACCGTACACCCAAGCGTTACCATCTTGTGCGAGGTTTTCCTCTTTCTCCACGTATCCGCCCAGTTCTCCGGCAATTACATCGCCAAATTTTACAAGCGCCTTGATGCGGAATAACTTGGTTCCTAATGCGTTTTTGACAAATTCACTGGTCAATTCAAATTTCTTCATTTGACGTTTCCTCCAATTTATACTATAATTATGTTGATTGATTATCTGAGCGCCCGAGGCTTTCCAGCCTATGAAGGCGCTCTTTTCTTTTCCATCCGTCTCCGATGCTCCCAGAAGAGAGCATCATCAAGCACCCTGTATACCGCCACCGAGAATGCTAATGCCCCTCCGCTGGCTGCCAGGATCGCTATGCCCTTGAGCATGTCCATCCCGTTTTCAATGCCTCCTAATGTCCCCAATATCAGGACCGTGGCGGCCACGCCTGTAGCCTGGGCTATCTTCTGCCCTGCCAGGATTGCAAGACGTGTCTTGCTCTTGATTTTCCTCACGTTTCTACATCACTTCCCTTCCCAACTTCTCCTTCTCGTCAACCGGCATTTTTAGAACCGAGAATAACGCTTGCAATTCATCTATGTTGAATTTACCAGGATTACGTAAGCGAAGACAAAACGTGCTGTAGGGCATACCTATCCGCTGTGCCATGCTCCTCTTGTCATACCCCATGATCTTCATTCGGTTTTCAAGGCTCCCTAGCAGTATGCGGTTTTTCATCTCCTTGTCGCTTACCTTTAATGCTGGCATTTGCCCACCTCCTTCTTGTTATCTCATGGCATATCCCCTATAATTTAATTAGAATGGCCTTCACGCCAAGTAAATAATAAGGAGACAATACGATGTATACCATAATAATTACAATCGCAAACCTAGTTCTTACTTCTATCACTGTTACATGCACCATTATCTCTATCCGCTACACTAAGAAGCAGACCGATATAATGCAGCAACAACTCGAAGCCACTTTGGAGCCAGACTATCCAACTACATCTCGCCTGGAATCAATAGCGAATGCTATACGGCAACTCAAAAATTAATTTGAGATAAAAGGCTTGCTATCAGACCTATGAGGCACGCGGATTGTACAATCAAAACTGCTATCTGTGTCTTGTAGGCCTTTTTCGTATTTCTAATACTGCCTTCAAGGTTCTTGCGGTAATCATCAACCTTTTTCGGCTCTTGAAACTTCAAAGAGTCTCCTGCCACATCCATACATATATTCAGTTCTGCCACACCGTTTGCAGTCCCATATATGCTGTAATGCTTCATATTAGTGACCTCTTCGCCATCAAGGTACAACTTGCTGTTCTTTAACTCTAAGGTTTTCAATCTCCACCCTCCTTCCCGTCTGGATTATCTTTCTTTTTGAGTTCCTGAGCCTTAAAAGCCATCCCTTCACCAAAGGAAAGCAATTTTTCCCTTTCTAACTCTGTGAGTTCTGGTATCACGCTTTTAAACGTTTCAAGGATTTTCTTTTCGCGTTCTGACATTTTATCACCTCGCCTTCTTGCTTGTTAAGGACATTATATTTCATTTTAAAGTCCTTGTCAAGCATTTATTTTTATTTTTGTCCTTTACAAGCATTTTCACATATGTTATAATGCTTCTATAGAGAAAGAGAGGTGATTTTAATGGAAGTCTTTGAACGAGTAAGAGACTTAAGAAAGAATATCTTACATATGACACAAGAAGAGTTTGCAGAATCAATAAAAATTTCCCGTTCTAATTTGGGTAATATTGAAACAAAAAAAGTTGCTGTGACTGAAAGAGTTATTTCCGATATATGCGAAAAACACAATATTAATAAACAATGGCTAATTCATGGAACAGGCGACGTGTTTATTGAAATAGACAAAGAAAACCTATTAATGGCATGGGCCGGATCAGTTCTCGGTGAAACTGATGATTCATTCAAGAAACGATTTGTGAAGATGCTCTCAGAACTAGATGAATCTGACTGGGAGACGTTGGAGAAGATAGCAGAAAAATTACATAAAAATGGCTAGGCAAATGCCTAGCCAAGAAATGCTTTGACAAAGTACAGTATCCGCTCAACTTGTTTTTCTTCTGCTTCAATAAGCATTTCCATAATAATTTTGATTGCTTCTTCCTTACTCATATGTACGACCTCCCGAGATAGCAAACACACGTTCGAAATTCCTTGTATTTATAATACTACTGTGGAATCAAAAATACAACCTTAAATATCGAACATCCGTTCTTATTTTGTTGATAAGTATGTGGATATAATGTGGAAAATATGTGCATAGCATCGCGCTTATCACTTCTATCTATATAGACACAGAGAACGCAAGAACTTATCGCATTTTTGGGGAATCGTCCCATATACGGGACACTTATTTATAATCGGATTCTATCAGATCAGAAATATGTACCTTAAGACCTTTTGCAAGTTTTTCCAGCGTGTCTGCAGATGGAGATACCTCACCATTCATAATCCTGGAAATTGAAGATTTAGATATCCCGGTTAAGATGGACACCTGGCGAACGGATAAATTTTTGTTATACATTATTTTATCAAGTAGTACCTTCATAATTTGATTATAAATGCAATAATACCAATATTTTACTGGTAATAACTGGAATGGGGGATTATATGAGATACGTTTTCGAGAATGAAATAGCATTGGAGTTATACTATACAATAACCCATGAACTTAATATCAAGATGAATCCGAAGAATTTCGAAGATGAGGTATACCTGTCAGAAGAATTCCTAATGGACTGCCTGACAGATATCTATAAACTAAAAAGAAAATAAGCCGCTCCTGGCGGCAACCAGGAACGGCTTAACATGGTACTCCCCGAAGGAAGATACACTATACATTGCAATTATATTGTATCATCCTCGGGCAGCCAGCGCAAGAGAACTTAGGTTCCCTGGCTGTTATTTTTATACGTATTTTTAAGGAGGATGAAACATGGCAAAGAAAAAAACGCCCGTACTACCATCTGGCAACTACAACAAGAAAGTATATGATTACACTGACAGTTCCGGTAAAAGGATATATCGATCATTCACGTCCGATGATGAAGATGAACTTAACTTCATGGTCGCAGAATTCAAACTGCGGAAGAAAAGGACCAAGGGACATCCAGAGCGTATGACTCTAAATGAAGCAATCACAAAGTACATTTCCACATCTGATGCAGTCCTTGGAGCCAAGACGATAGAGGAATATGAAAAGATACAGAAAAACGGATTCCAAATGCTTATGGATGTGGAATTGGAGAAAATCACTAAGGAATTACTTATAGAGGCTGTTAACACCGAAGCCAAGCGGCCTTGCAAGCGGCACACGAAGAACCCAAAGCCCATATCTCCAAAAACGCTTAAAAACGAATATGGCTTGATATCCTCTGTTATCAAGCGTTATTGCCCTGGCGTTGACACCAACGTAACCTTGCCAGCGGTACAGCCGCCTATAAAGAGCCTGCTGCCGCCTGAGGTTATTTTTGAGATCGTAAAGGGGGAAGAAATCGAACTTGCCGTATTGATCGCAATGTGGTTGAGTTTCTCGGCATCTGAATTGAGGGGGCTGAAACGTTCTTCCATCCACGGAAACTATATACAGATAGATCAGGTTATCGTAGATGTCAGGAATACACCAGTGGAAAAAGATGTAGCGAAGGTTGACACGCGAAAGCGCAAGCATAGAATTCCGCCATATATCAAGGAATTAATTGATATGCTGCCAGAGGACCAGGAATATCTTATACCGTTCTCAGCATCCGTATTGTCTAAAAGATGGACAAGGCTTCTTAAAAGGAATGGATTGCCACACATGACATTCCACGAACTACGCCATGTAAATGCATCCGTAATGGCATCACTTCACATACCGGATAAGTATGCTATGGAACGTGGAGGATGGAAGTCTGACAAGGTTATGAAGCAGACATACACCCATACTTTCGATGAGGTAAGGGAGAAGTCGGATGAAATCATAGATGACTTTTTCGAGAAAAGACGAAAAATGGGAGAAAAAGTTATACCCATGAGGGGTATAAGGCAATAAACTTGAGTGATTTTAACATGCGATTTCGTGTTGCATTTCGTGTTGCATTTTCATATATTTTAATGTTTTTTTTGCAACATGATAGATTAATTCTAAAATATCAAAATGCGCTATCCCTCTATTTACAAATGATAGCGCATTTTCAACGATTAATAAATAGTCGGGGTAACAGGATTCGAACCCGTGACCTCAACAATGCGAATGTTGCGCGCTCCCAACTGCGCTAATACCCCATGAAATTAGTATAACACTTACCAGCCAAAAGTAAAGAGTTGCATTAAAAAATCCTTTTCTTTATTATTTCTACGACATAAAGATAGTAACCGGAAGATTATAGGATAATATTAAACAGTAGGTGGATTTGCAAGGGAAAATATAAAACGTATTATCCAAGTGTTTTTCTTAATTACTGAATAAATTAGCATTGTGCGACAAGCCGAATAAAAATTTTTTATATATACTTTAACTATGAATTATATTAGGAGGTACAGATATGTACGCATATGAAACTATTGAGATGTCATTAAATTATATTGAACAGCATTTGAATGAGAAAATTGAAACAGAGAAATTGGCGAAAATCGCTTGTCTCTCTACATTCTATTATCAACACTTGTTTAAAAGATTAGTCAAGAAATCATCACCTGATGAATATAGAAAGAGTATTCCAATGTTAAATACATTTGATAAGCCGAAACTTTCTTCACGTTATGTCATGATTGATGAAAATGTCCCATTGATTGTAGGCGATATTGTTTTAGAAATTCAAAGAAAAACATTAAGGACAACTGAAACATATTTTGGTTTTGAAAAACCAGTAAATGTTGCTGAACAAATTCCTGTTGGAGAAAGTACGGGAATCGATGTACCTTGTCTCTACTGCTTTAAATCAAGCAAATAAATATCTGTTTGAAACTTGGCTTCCAAATCACAAATTGGTTACAAAGCCATTTATGGCAGAAAAGTACAAGGAAATGGACAAAAAATGGCTTATGATAGACTTGTACGTTAAGAACAACACATACTACTATTTTTGAATATCAAAAGCAAAGAAAGGCACCCATTGCGGATGCCTTTCTTTGCTTTGTTCCAGTCTTATACCTGTCTCATTTTCACATCTACTGCTTCTTTTCTTGCGTTATGCTCCTGGTTTTGATTCTCCGGCTTTACCTTCTCGGTCACACTGTTGTATTGATCCAGATTCTTCTGCCGGTTCTGTTTCTCCTGCTGCTTTTTATCCATACTATCACCCCGGAATTAGTATGCCAGAATAGATGCTTTTTATGTACTGAAAGACGCTTCGTCCAGTCTTATTATTCTATTTTCAAGGTGCCTCCATTAATTCTGAAGTTCGAACTTCATATTGCAATTACATTCTTTATAATGTATTGCGTCAACTCAGGAATTCGGAATGCCGAATTCTAAACTGTAATATTATGGAATAATATGTCATTACAAAGGCCCCCATATACTTTCATCATTTTTCCATATATAATTATCATGGTCTTAGCAAGCCCCACCTTAAGGAAAGAAAGGAAAAATATCTATGAAAAAGAAACTGATCGCCGTGCTGATGATTGCGGTACTGACGCTATCTTTGGCGGCCTGCCAGAGTAAGGACGATTCCAAAGATACCGCAAAGAAATTGCCGCCTCCACGGCTTTGAACCGATGATCTATGATACGGCAGTTATGGTAGAAAATATGATGCAAGTCTGTCCGGATCAGGAAGTAGTCCCGCTTCCGTCAGAAGAGGCGCACTGGGAACTAGCTCTTATATCCGCAAAAGATTATAGCCTCTCCCCTCAGGCGCGACAGGTACGTGATACCATTCTTAATCTTTTACGATTATCCAAAATTGTAAATAAAGAAAGGGATGAAGCCCTCCAAAAGGATTCATCCCTTTCCTTCCTATCCTTTATTCTGCAAACCTGATTCTCTCAATCAAGCTTGATTTCTTAAAGTTCAGATTTACCAAATAGGTAATCAGCAGCTGCACAAGCAGTACCACCACTACCAGTATAATTGCCGGCCCTGCCGGATAGTGATAGGTCCGGATGGACATTATCCCTTCTTCCCTTGCCCAAAGGAAGGCCAGATATCCCAGAAGGCTGCCCAGGCCAAGGGACAGTACCAGCGTGCCCGCCGTATAGAACAGGCCCTCCAGCTGCAGCATGTTCACAGTCTGTTTCCCTGACAGGCCGATGGCCTGCAGCATGCCAAGTTCTCTCCGCCTGACATAGACGCTGTTGATCATGGTATTTACAAGGTTCAGGATGCCGATCAGCCCGAATACGAACAGCAGTCCGTAGCATCCATACATCATGAAGCCAATCTGCGTCTCCGCCTGCTTATATAATTCCTGATAAGTATCAATATCCAGAAATTCCTGATTTTCTACCAGCGCCTCTACCGCTTTGGTAACACTGGCTGCTTTTCCTTTTTCTGCCATAATGTTATATCTGTCTGTCAGATTGTTTTTACAAAGTTCCTGAAGCGCCGAACTTGGCAGAGAAATATCGTAGCCCGCCAGCGAATATGGCGCGTGCTTAGTAATCGCGACAATCTCGAATTCCCTGCTGACAGAGTCTTCTCCATCCTTGATATCCAGATGCACCTTGTCTCCGATATTGAATCCTTTTCCACTTTGGGATAGTAGAAAGCCATTCGAATTAAGGATAATTCCTTTTCCATCCTTTAATTTCGCATCGTCAAGGCTTCCCTCTACCACATACTTCTTCAATTCCTCAAGCGCGCCATCCTCGATGCCTGTCGGAAAAGTCTCCATTGGCTTTCCTTCTTCCAGCACTTCCTGGATTGCTGCCTGAGCCGTTGTCTGCACTTCGATCTCTTTTACTCCATCAATTGCCAGTATCTGTTCTTTTAACTCTTCCGACAGCGGATTATTCTGCTGTATCTTATACAATTCTCTTTCCGGATGCATCTGGTTTCCGCTCTCGAAATCTATGGAAATGGACACGTCTCCACGGATGTCCTGGGTGGTCATGGATTCGGGAGTCATACAACTTAGCACGGTCGCGACCACCATAAAGAAGATGCCGGTAATGCCAAGAGTCACTATGGTAATCACGGTACGGCTCTTATTCCTGCCCAGATTGGACATCGTTAACTTCCTGGTATTCAGTTCCTGATAGCCTTTTCTTTCTTTTGCCTTTTTCTTCTTGCTTCCCTGGCCCTGATAGCGGATTGCCTCAATTGCTGATATTTTGCTCGCCACCTGCATCGGGCGCACCAGAGACAGATATACGGCTGCCAGAGATACCACGGCTGCCCGAAGAAGTATCCACGGCTTGATCAGCGCTACTTCTGATGACTCCACAGCTTCCCTCATATACTTCGCCAGGGAATTGCTCACGCCCGTACTGGTATCAAGCATCCCATGGACGATAAGTATGCTTGCCAGCGATCCAAGTGCCAAACCAATAGGGATTGCGATCAGAGCCACTGCGAACCCTTCCCGGAAGACCAGTTTCCTTATCTGGCGTTTTGTCGCGCCAATCGCTCTTAACTTTCCATATTCCTGTACCTTGTTCATCATGGACACGTAATAGATGCTGTAGATCGTAATGATGCCCGCCAGGACGATTATAACCATCAGCCCTGCCATACCGCTGTACATTGCCGGGTCCACATAATTGGCGTTGAGATACTCTCCATTATCTACGATGTCAGTGGCATTCAGCTTATATTCCTCTCCAATCTCTTTAATCTGCGCTTCGATCGCATCCGTCGTCATGCGCTCTGGTCCGGCGATCCGAAAATATACCCGGTACTTGTGGGCTCCCTCGGGAATGATTTCTTCTGTAAATGCTTTAGAAACCATGGCAGAATATATCCCTTTTTCAATCGTCGCTTTGGAATCCTTGCTAAAACCGGTAATGGTAAATTCCTTGACCTGTTCCATCCCAAGCCCGCCGTCTTCTACTGCTTGAAACGGCACCGTAATTCTATCGCCAATCTCTCCTTCCAGCCCCATAGCCTTGAGGAGGTGCTTAGACACGACGATTTCATCTGCCTTTTCCGGCAAATCTCCTTCCTTAAGCTTCAGCCGGTTTAACTTGGCGGCATTGGCATCACAGTATACCATGCTGATATTTACATCCGGATTGCTACACACCATGTAGGCAGGGTCCTCCCTTAAGCCTACTTTCGTAATTCTTTCATCCTTTTGCATCTCTTCGGCAGACTTTTCATCTACATTCCGAAACATTGCGTGAAAGGTAGGATAAGCCTTATTTACTGCTACGAATTCCATATCTATAGCATCAAAGACAACCGTCGGCACGATCGTAAGAAGCAGCGTCGTCAGAAGGATCGCAATTCCGATCAGAATATTCCTGCTTTTATTTCTTTTCAAGTTCGATGTTGCGGTCTTCGTAATAATATTCATTTTATTTCACCACCTTACCATCTTCAATAATGATAATGCGGTCTGCCATCTGGGCAATGGTCTCGTCGTGGGTAATCATGACCAGGGTCTGCCCATACTTGGAAACGCAGTTCTTGAGGATTGAGATGACTTCCATCTCTGTCTTGGAGTCCAGATTGCCAGTAGGCTCATCCGCAAGAATGATCGCCGGCCTTGAGGCGATTGCCCTTGCGATCGCTACGCGCTGCTTCTGCCCGCCTGACAGCATGCTTGGAGTGGCAGTCAGACGGTCCTCCATGCCAATGCTCTTTACAATGCCCATCACATAATCCTTATTCACTCTTTTTCCGTCCAATCCAATCGGAAGCACAATGTTTTCCCATACATTCAATGCAGGCATCAGATTATAATCCTGAAAGATGAATCCGATCTTTCTTCTCCTGAATATGGCCAGCTGCTCATCCTTCAGCCCGAATATATCCCTTCCTTCAATGAATACCTTGCCGCTGTCGGGACGGTCAAGTCCCCCCAGCATATGAAGCAGCGTGCTCTTGCCTGAGCCTGAGCGGCCCACCACCGCGACGAATTCTCCACGCTCCACGGATATATCTGTATGGTCGATGGCCTTAACCATGTTGTCTCCATCTCCATAATATTTTACCAGATCTACAGTCTCTAATATTGCTCTCATAATTGAACCCCTTTCTTAACACCCGACCGGGCATTCTTTCTTTGTCTGTATCTATCCTACCAAAGGAGTCTTACAGGAACATATCAGATAAAATAACAGTTTTGTTATTCTAGAGAATACTTCTTTTTCGGCAGCATCATCTGGAATATGGTTCCTCCCCTGTGGGAAGGGAGGGCGCGCACGCTGCCTCCCTGCGCTTCCATGATCTCGCGTACCAGATACAGGCCGACGCCTGCCCCCTCCATGGCCTCCACTTCTGGAGACTTGCCGCGGTAGAATCGCTTGAATATATTGGAATATTCTTCTTTTGGTATTCCGATTCCTTCATCCTCGATCTCGATCAGTACATAGGATACCTCCCGTTCAACACGTATCTGTATTCTAGATTTTTCCGGCGAATACTTTACAGCGTTATCCATAACATTGGCAAATGCTTCCGCTGTCCATCTTGGATCATGCTGTAGGCTCACATCCTTAAAACCTTCCATTTCTATCTCTATTTTTTTTTCATTTGCTTTGATAAAGATGCCATTGACTGCCCGGACCAGCGTTTCCTTAAGGCTGGCCTCTTTAGGCTCAAGCCTTATCATGTCTGCCTCCAGCCTTGACAGGTTCAAAAGCGTCCCCAGAAGATAGTTTAATTTCCCCACTTCCTGCTCTGCGCGCTCCAGGAATTCCATCTTCTCCGCCGCTGTGATATCTTCATCCTTCACCAGTTCAAAACTCAAGCCAAGGGCGGCAATCGGCGTCTTCAACTGATGGGAAATATCTGTGATTAGCGCCTTTGTATTCTCCTTCTCCTCCACCAGGCGGTTCCGAAGTGTTCCAAATGCGCTTCCGAGCCGTTCCAGATGCTCTGTAATCTGGGAATGAATCCCACTTTTCATATAATCTTCTTCTGTATGAAAATCATAATCTCCTTCCTCAAACGCATTCAGATATCGACTGATGGACAGGTAATTGCCGTATTCCCGCTTATACAAAAAATAATTCCATATACCGTTCGTTACAAGCGCGCCCACAAGAAAGGGCAGCCAATAACGGAAATTCTGTTCAAGGCAGCGTATTACAAAGAAAAATACTGCAATGAATGCAGTACTTATGCCAAGTTTCATCTTCAACTCCTGCTCCAGCCAGATATATCCCTGTTCCCGGCTCTTTATCATTTTTTCAATACTTCTGTCGTCCACAGGTAGCCAATCCCCCTTATATTCTTGATATATTCATAGTCTTCTTCTGTCGCAAGTTTCTTTTTCAGCCTGCTGATGGTTACAGGCACCGTATTGTCATCTACAAACTGCCCGTCCATATCCCATACCGATTCTAATATCTGCTCCTTCGAGATAATCTGCTTCGGATGCTCCAGAAAATAAAGCAGCAGTTGAATCTCCTTCTTGCTAAGAGAAAGTTCCTGTTCCTTCTGAAATACTTTCATCTCCTTGCACCACACTTGCATGCTTCCGGATGTCAGCACATTTCCCTCTTCGTGCGTACTTTCAATCCTGCGCATCAGCGCATTGACCTTGGATATCAGCACCATCAGGCTGAAAGGCTTGGTAATGTAGTCGTCTGCCCCCGCATCATATCCATTTACAATATCGACTTCCTGATCCAGCGCTGTAAGGAAGATCAGGTATACATCACTGACCTTGCGAACGCTTTGTCCAAATTCCAGCCCATTCCCATCTTCCATGGAAATATCGCTGATGATCAGGTCTACCTCATTTTCCCGGAACATCTCCTTCGCCTCCGCCACTCCGGTGGCGCTTAAAACTTCGTACCCTTCTTTTTTAAGTTTCAGGCTTATTCCCCGATTCAGGCTTTCATCATCTTCCAGCAGTAATATCTTCCCCATGTCCACACTCCATTTATACTTATGCATCATCATACAAAAATGCCATTTTCCTAGATTATAATATTTCCCAGGATTCTTTGCAACAGGCAAAAGCCTACCTTCCGCCAGGATATGCGATGATCTCTCCATCTGCCGCATACAGAATTCCATCCTCGCTGTAATAAGCCGGATTATCCTCAGCCACCTCGATGAACATCAGGAGATGGAGGTGATCAAAGGCTCCCGGCGCAATATAGGTGATGTTGGAAGGAATGTAGACCTCAATCACCTCTTCTTCCAGCCCTCCCAGGGAATTCCTTTCAATTCCTGTACAATCCATGCTTCTTGGAAATGTCAGGATGCCGTCAGTGGCAACCGATGGGCTTGTACATCCAATGATCCGTCCGTTCTCATCGGACACAAAGCCGTCGAATTCCTTCCATCCTGCATATAACGCCAAATTCACCGGGGTTCCTTCCACACCTGTAAAGGGCATGGTACATGCCGGGTCCAGATACCAGCCGGTAAATTCTTTGCCAAGCCTTCTGGGTCTTTGAAAAGCATCTACTTCTATATTAGTACTTTCGCAGGAATATATGGTCTTCTCTGGCATTCCTCCGTTTCCATATAGGCAGACAACTATCAACGGCGTCTCCGCCGGATGGGAGTCCGAAGATGTCATAACCTGAACATTCAGGTCCTCTTTCTTTTTCTGATTCACTTCCGGGAATATTCTCGCCTCTTCTTTCCTCTCATCAAGAGACAGCACTACCGTTTGTTTTGTAATTCCCAATGCAATTTCCGGAAACATCCCGCTTACGACTCTACCCGTCTGTCCGTTCATCACGGGACTGGCAGACCGTCCTTGCGGCAGGCTGTCATATGCCGTGCTCTGGAACCATGCAAAGATATACAGGCATGCCAATACCGCTGCAAGCAGAGCGCTTCCTGCAATCTGCCTCCACAATATGCATATTTTGATTCCGGGTATCGTACAATTCAAGATTCCTTCCATGCTCACACCTCGCTGCTTAAATTATAAGATGAACAGAGCATAAATGAAAGTGGCGCCTTGACACGTCAAGACGCCACTTTCCAGACTATTTCTTATGATACATCCTCTGTCTTCAGCGCTTTTACCAGAGATACGCAGGCAAAGAGCATGATAAATATAAATGGGAACGCTGCCGCTATAGAGATAATCTGCAGCGGCTTAAGGCCTCCTTCAATCAAAAGACCCGCTGCCATCAGGGACTGCACGATACCGATCGGGTACAGCTGGATGATCGGCAGTTGAAGGAGAACATCATAAAAGCCATTGCATTTATTGCAGGCATCAGAATGTAAGTTCCATTCTGGTGCCTTTTCCCACTTCGCTTTCCACCCGGATATCCGCGTCATGGATCATCGCCCCGTGCTTTACGATAGACAGGCCAAGGCCGGTTCCCCCGCTTTCTTTGGAGTGGCTCTTGTCCACCCTGTAGAACCGCTCAAAGATTCTTTCCTGCTGATCCGCCGGAATCCCAATGCCGGTGTCTGTCACGATTATCTTCTTTCCTTTCAGCGTGCTGCCTACCCAGACACTTAAGGTACCGCCGTCCTTATTATACTTGATTGCATTCTCGCAGATATTATATACCATCTCATCCAAGATCTGACGGATTCCCCGGTAAACCACGGATTCCCCGGTAACCTCTATACGGATGTCTCTTGCATTCGCCTGGGGAGCCAGCCGGCTGCATACCTCCCTTGCAAGCTGATAGAGATCCACTTCCTCTTTTTCCAGTTCTACCTTTCCTTCATCCAGCCGGGACAGTTTAATGATATCCTCTACCAGGGTAATGAGCCTGCTGGCTTCATTATAAATACGCTCTGAGAACTTCTTCATATCCTCCGGCTTTACCAGGCCGTCCTTCATAATCTCCGCATAGCCTGATATGGAGGTCAGCGGAGTCTTTAATTCGTGGGAAACGTTGGCCGAGAATTCCTTTCTCATATTGGCGATCGCGTCTTTTTCCTTGTTCTGTCTGTCTATGCTCATAAGCAGTGGCGTCAATTCTTCATACACATCATTTTCCATCGGGTTATCAAGATCCAGTTCATTAATCGGCCGGATCAGTCTTGCTACCTGCCATCTTGCCAGAATCCATGCGATTAAAAGCATCATCACGGCTATCACGCCCATTGCCGGCAGGATTCTTATTGCCGTAAAGAATGCCGTATCAACCGTTTTAGAAACTCTTAAGACGTTGCCGTCCGCAAGCCTCTGAGCATAATAGAACATCTCCTGTCCCAGGGTATCGGACTTGCGGATATCCTGGCCGCTTCCGGTACTAAGCGCTTCTTTGACCTCCGGCCTGCTTTTATGGTTTTCCAAAGTCACTTCGTCTTCTTTGGAATCATAGGTCACCTTGCCCTGCCTGTCTATCATGGTAACCCTGGTGTTCTTTCGCACCGCGTCCATCTCTTTCAGGTATGCCTCGCCGGAGATTCCGACGGCTGCGCAGATATAGTCAGCCTCCTGGCGGATCTCATCTTCCATAAGGCTGATCGTCTGGCGATACACCACGAATGTGGTGATCGCATAGGTAATCAGCAAGGTGGTGGTGATTACCAGTATCATGCTTCGCTGTATCTTTCTTCTCATTACTGATTCCTGTCCCTTCAAGCAAGTTATTCTCTCATCCGATATCCAACGCCGCGGACCGTCTCAATCCGCTCCCCCGCGCTCCCTAACTTCTGGCGCAGAGTCCTGACATGCACATCCACGGTTCTGGTCTCTCCGTCAAAGTCATAGCCCCAGATATCTTCCAGCAGCTGGTCTCTGGTCAGCACAATGTTGGAATTCTTCATAAGACGCTTCAGGAGCTCATACTCCTTGAGCGTCAGGCTTATGACTTCCCCTGCTGCCGTCACCTCATGCTTTTTCAGATTCATCTCTATCTCGCCAATCACGATGGAGTCTTCCTTCCGGACTCCTTCTCTGGCGCTTCGCCTTAGGACGGCCTTGATTCTGGATACCAGTTCCATCATTCCGAATGGCTTAGTCACATAGTCGTCCGCCCCGGTGTCAAGTCCCATGACCTTATCATATTCCGCGCCTTTGGCGGTAACCATGATGACCGGAATATCCCTCGTCTTAGGCGAGGCCTTCAGTTTTTTCAGCAGTTCCATGCCGTCTTCTCCCGGAAGCATGATGTCGAGCAGGACAAGATCCGGCGTTTCCAGCGCCAGCGCTTCCAGAAAGGAACTTCCCTCCTCAAATCCCCGCGCCTTAAGCCCGGTGCTTTCCAGTGTATATACGACCAGTTCGCGTATGTTGCTGTCATCTTCCACGCAAAATATCATGCTAATTCTCCTTTAGCTTCATTGTTTCCATTCCCTTGTGTACTCCAGTGATGGAGAATTCCACCCACTCAGCAATATTGGTGGCATGATCGGCGATTCTTTCCAGATATTTGGCAACCATGATCAAGTCGATCGCCCGCTCCCCATATCCGCCCTTATTTTCCGCAATAAAACTGACAAGTTCTCTCTTATTTTCTTCAAACATCTCATCCACGATGTCATCGGAAGCCATCACTTCTCTGGATAGTTCCAGATCCTTCTTTACATAGGCCGTGACGCTGTCACGTACCATCTTTGCCGCTGCCTCCGACATCTGCCCGATTCTCGAGATGTCCATCGCCTCCGTCATCCTGGCAGAGATAATGATCTCAGCGATATCAGACGCCTGGTCCCCGATCCGCTCCATATCCGTAATCATCTTAAGCGCCGCGGATATCTGCCGCAGATCTCTTGCCACCGGCTGCTGCTGAAGCAGCAGTTTCAGGCACAGACGTTCAATGTCCTTTTCCATCTGGTCAATCTCATCATCCGCCTCCCGAACCGCCTTTGCCTGCTCCATGTCTCCATTTTGAAGCGCCTTGGTCGCCTTGTTAATGGCAATCTCGCACAATTCTCCCATATAAGTCAGCTGCTCATTGAGGCGCTCTAACTGCATATCAAACTTATTCCGCATCCTAACCGAACCTCCCTGTAATATAGTCTTCCGTACGCTTATCTGATGGTATGGAAAAAAGTTTCTCCGTATCATTGTACTCCACAACCTCGCCAAGCAAAAAGAAAGCCGTATTGTCGGACACGCGGACCGCCTGCTGCATATTATGCGTTACCATTATAATAGTATAATCTTTTTTCAATTCCATCGCAAGGTCTTCAATCTTCGATGTAGATATGGGATCCAGAGCAGACGTGGGCTCATCCATCAAAAGGACTTCCGGCTGCACGGCCAGAGCTCTGGCTATGCACAGCCTCTGCTGCTGCCCGCCTGACATTCCAAGGGCGCTTTTCTTAAGCCGGTCCTTGCATTCTTCCCAGATTGCCGCGTCTCTTAAGGATTTCTCCACAATATCATCCAGCCGGGACTTGGAACGGATTCCATGGGTCCTTGGCCCATAAGCGATATTGTCATAGATGCTCATCGGAAATGGATTGGGCTTCTGAAACACCATGCCCACCCGCTTCCTTAACAGGTTTACATCAATCTCCTTAAATATATCCTGCCCATCCAAAAGAATATCCCCTTCTATCCTGCATCCTTCCACCAGATCATTCATGCGGTTGATGGACTTTAAAAGGGTAGACTTTCCACATCCTGAAGGCCCGATAAACGCTGTGATTTTATTCGTTTCTATTTCCAGATTCACATCTTTTAACGCCTTGAAATCATCATAATATAAATCCAGATTCTTAATACTAATTTTCCCCATGATTCTTCCTCTCTACGCTTTCGTTAATCTTCTGGCCACAACGCCGGACAAAGTGTTGATTCCCACTACCAGAAGCAGCAGTATGACCGCTGTGGCATACGCCTGATCCATGTACAGTCCTTCGCTCGCCAGATTATACATATGTACGGCCAGAGTCCGGCCCGATCCCATGACGCCGTTTGGCACATCGGCCACCGTACCCGCCGTGTAGATC
>ENA-OPRR01001841-OPRR01001841.1-human-gut-metagenome-genome-assembly--contig:-NODE-1841-length-15905-cov-9.339748_pt1 | contig 15905 bp, 16 predicted proteins | sample MGYA00241796_ERZ501883 | MGnify/ENA primary metagenome ERZ501883 (study PRJEB25962, sample SAMEA2042406) | human gut metagenome | biome: human gut; feature: human-associated habitat; material: faeces...
TTATCTGCGATGATGATTGGGAAAAAGAAAAAGAAGTCACTTTGGAAGAAATGGATGATAATCCCGAAATGGATAGCTGGGTGATGAAAGAAACCACAATCAGCGAATTAGTAGAAGATGAAAAGCAGAAATTACTCTACGTATTCGATTACATGACAGAACGTTGTTTCTTCATCGAACTATCTGAGATTATCACCGGAAAGAATATGACAGGTGCCAAATGTACCAAGAAATCTGGAGAAGCTCCCAAACAGACTGTGGATTTTGAAGAAATGGCTGCTAGCGGCGGTTCGCTTGATTTAGATGAAAACTTCTATGGCGACCAAGACTTCGATATGGAAGACTTCGACCAAGAAGGATTCGATATCGGTGGCGATACAGGTAGCCCTTATGACGAAGATAAATATTAATTTAACGATTAGTGATTTAATGATAAGTGTGGTAAAGATTCGTTTATTCACAGATCATTAAATCACTAATCTGTTACCATTAACCACTTATCCCCCTTGCCTACTCTCATTGTTCTTATAGGTCCTACCGGTGTAGGAAAAACAGAATTAAGCCTGCGGATAGCAGAGTCTTTTCAAACAAGCATTGTATCTGCTGATTCAAGACAACTTTACGCCGAATTAAAGATAGGTACGGCAGCTCCTACTCCCGACCAACTCAAACGTGTACCTCATTATTTGGTCGGTACGCTTCATTTGACAGATTATTACAGTGCCGCCCAATACGAAACGGAAGCGTTGGAAATCCTCAATAAGTTATTTACGCAACACGAGGTCGTGGTTCTTACCGGTGGCTCAATGATGTATGTAGACGCTATCTGTAAAGGTATCGACGATATTCCTACCGTTGATGCGGAAACCCGCCAACTCATGCTACAGAAATATGAGGAGGAAGGACTTGAACAACTCTGTGCAGAACTTCGCCTGCTGGATCCGGAATATTATCGGATAGTCGATCTGAAGAATCCCAAACGGGTTATTCATGCATTGGAAATTTGTTATATGACCGGACGCACTTATACCTCTTTTCGCACCCAACAAAAAAAAGAACGTCCGTTCCGCATTATTAAAATAGGATTAACCCGTGACCGGGAAGAGTTGTATGACCGTATTAACCGTCGGGTAGATATGATGATGGAAGAAGGATTAGTGGAAGAAGTACGCTCGGTACTTCCCTATCGCCACCTCAATTCGCTCAACACAGTAGGTTATAAAGAACTGTTCAAGTATCTGGATGGAGAATGGGAACTCTCCTTTGCCATAGATAAAATCAAGCAAAACTCCCGCATTTATTCGCGTAAACAGATGACTTGGTTCAAACGAGATGAAGAAATACAATGGTTCCATCCGGAACAAGAAACGGAGATACTGGCGTACCTCCGTCAACAAATAGGGTGACATTGCAAGCAGTTTCTTCTCGAGTCCACAGCGACAATATTTAAAGTCCTTTTCACAAAGAGATTGAAACTTCCCAATAATCCTTATCAAATCTGCATAAAAATCCATCAGGTTTTGTCGAATCTAAGTTTATTGTTACTTTTGCAATTACGAATAAAAACCAAAACCGAATTAAAAAAGCAGATGAAAAAGATCAGCATCACTCTATTACTCTGCCTTCTCTGTCTGACAGGAATGGCACAAGGACAAAAGGCACTCGATTTAAAAGATATCACCTCGGGACGTTTCCGTCCGGAAAACATTCAAGGCGTAATTCCGATGCCTGATGGAGAACATTACACACAAATGAATGATGACGGCACTCAAATCATCAAATATTCTTTCAAGACAGGTGAAAAAGTAGAAGTGATCTTCGATGTAAAGACTGCCCGCGAATGTGATTTCAAGCACATCGACAGCTATCAGTTCTCACCCGACGGAAAAAAACTACTGATTGCCACCAAGACGACCCCGATTTATCGGCACTCATATACAGCTGTACATTATATCTACCCTTTGAAACGAAATGATAAGGGCGTTACGACAAACAACATCATTGAACGGCTGTCTGACGGCGGACCTCAACAGGTCCCCGTCTTTTCTCCGGACGGAACAATGATAGCTTTTGTCCGCGATAACAATATCTTTCTTGTGAAACTGCTTTATGGCAATAGTGAAAGCCAGGTTACCGAAGACGGTAAACAGAACTCTATTATCAACGGCATCCCGGACTGGGTGTATGAAGAAGAATTCAGTTTTAACCGTGCGTTGGAATTCAGTGCCGATAATACGCAAATCGCTTACATCCGTTTTGACGAATCAGCAGTACCGTCCTATTCTTTTCCGGTATTTGCCGGACAAGCACCCCACATTAATGCTTTGAAGGACTATCCGGGTGAATATACCTACAAGTATCCGAAAGCCGGATATCCGAATTCCAAAGTCGAGGTACGCACTTATGATATCAAATCGCACGTCACCCGCACAATGAAACTTCCGTTGGATCCGGATGGATACATTCCCCGCATCCGCTTTACCAAAGACGCCAACAAGCTGGCCATCATGACACTGAACCGTCATCAAGACCGCTTCGATCTTTATTTTGCCGACCCACGTTCAACACTTTGCAAACTGGTGCTACGTGATGAATCACCCTATTATATCAAGGAGAACATCTTCGATAATATCGAATTCTATCCTGAATATTTCAGTTTGCTCAGCGAGCGTGACGGATATAGCCACCTCTATTGGTACAGTATGGGAGGCAATCTGATCAAAAAGGTTACAAACGGCAAATACGAAGTAAAAGACTTCTTGGGATATGACGAAGAGGACGGATCTTTCTATTACACCAGCAATGAAGAAAGTCCTTTGCGTAAAGCAGTCTACAAGATAGATAAGAAAGGTAAAAAGACCAAGCTGTCTCAAAAAAGCGGAACCAATACCCCGCTCTTCAGCAAATCAATGAAGTACTACATGAATAAGTTTACGAGTCTTGATACCCCCATGTTGGTTACGTTGAACGACAATTCGGGTAAGACTCTAAAAACATTGGTTACGAATGACAAGTTGAAACAGACCCTGTCCGGATATGCTGTGCCGCAGAAAGAATTCTTTACTTTCCAGACTACGGATGGTGTAACCCTGAACGGATGGATGATGAAACCTGTTAATTTCTCCGCATCGAAGAAATACCCGGTCTTGATGTATCAATATAGCGGACCGGGCTCGCAACAAGTATTGGATACATGGGGAATCAGTTGGGAAACCTATATGGCGAGTCTCGGCTACATCGTAGTATGCGTGGATGGTCGGGGAACAGGAGGACGCGGAGAAGCCTTCGAGAAATGTACCTATCTGAAAATCGGAGTAAAAGAAGCCAGAGACCAAGTGGAGACCGCTCTCTATCTCGGTAAACAAGCATACGTGGATAAAGACCGGATCGGTATTTGGGGATGGAGCTACGGCGGATACATGACTCTAATGAGCATGAGCGAAGGTACTCCCGTTTTCAAGGCAGGCGTAGCCGTTGCCGCACCGACCGACTGGCGTTTTTATGACACTATTTATACCGAACGTTTCATGCGTACTCCCAAAGAGAATGCAGAAGGATACAAGGCCTCATCCGCTTTTACCCGTGCCGACAAACTGCATGGCAACTTGTTGCTCGTACACGGTATGGCAGATGACAACGTTCATTTCCAGAATTGTGCAGAGTATGCCGAGCAGCTGGTACAACTCGGAAAACAGTTTGATATGCAGATTTATACCAATCGCAATCACGGAATATACGGTGGAAATACCCGTCAGCACTTATACACCCGGTTGACTAACTTCTTCTTGAACAATTTGTAATGGCTGACAGAGTACGTAAGCCTGAATGGCTGAAAATTAATATCGGTGCCAACGAACGATACACCGAAACCAAACGAATAGTTGACTCCCACTGCCTGCACACAATCTGCAGCAGTGGGCGTTGCCCCAATATGGGAGAATGCTGGGGGAAAGGAACGGCTACTTTCATGATCGGCGGTGACATCTGCACCCGCAGTTGTAAGTTCTGCAACACACAGACCGGTCGGCCACATCCGCTGGATAGTAACGAACCTACTCATGTGGCAGAGTCCATCGCACTAATGAAACTCGACCATGCTGTCATCACTTCCGTAGACCGTGACGACCTCCCGGACTTGGGGGCCGAACATTGGGCACATACCATCCGCGAGATAAAGCGCCTGAATCCTCAGACTACCATCGAAGTGCTGATACCCGATTTTCAAGGAAAAACGGAACTGGTAGATCTCGTGATAGAGGCCCATCCCGACATTATTTCACACAATATGGAAACCGTACGCCGCATTAGTCCGCTAGTGCGCAGTGCAGCCAACTACGACACAAGTCTGCAAGTAATCGGCCGCATCTCTTCCAAAGGAGTGAAATCAAAAAGCGGCATTATGGTCGGTTTAGGAGAAACTCCAGAAGAAGTGGAAACATTGATGGATGACTTATTGACTGTCGGTTGCCAGATTCTTACTATCGGACAATACCTGCAACCCAGCCACCGTCATTATCCCGTTGCAGAATACGTAACTCCCCTTCAATTTGCAAAATACAAAACAATCGGTTTAGAAAAAGGATTTAACATTGTAGAGAGCGCTCCCCTTGTCCGTTCATCCTACCATGCAGAGAAACACATCCGTTAAGCAAACAAAACACAGGCACTATTTGTTTTATAAGCAGAACCGACAAATAAACATTAAGTAGAGATGGAGCATAAAGGAATACTTTCTTCTGCATTTAACATGTCACTGGGTTTTGTCCCCGTTATTATTTCCATTTTATTGTGTGAACTTATAACGCAAGACACGGCTATTTACATCGGTACAGGTATAGGTATCGTAGGTATATATCTTTCTCACCGACAAAAGGGGGTACTACTCCCTAACTTTATCCTATACATAGCAACCGGAGTACTGTCATTACTATCCCTAGCCGCACTCATTCCGGGAGATTATGTTCCGCCGGGTGCTCTACCGCTTACCCTGGAAGTGGGTATTCTCATTCCCATGTTAAGCCTTTATATGCATAAGAGAAGGTTTATCAACTATTTCTTAAGGCAGATAGGCGCTTGCAAAAAACGTTTATATGCCCAAGGAGCCGAAGCCGCCGTCGTATCGGCACGTATTGTCCTGATCTTCGGTATACTTCATTTTATCATTATCAGCATTACCGTTATTCTCCAGTCTCCGTTGAGCAAGACCAGCTTGTTTGTACTTTATAAGATACTGCCTCCTACAGTCTTTATAATGAGTATCTTGTTCAACCAGGTCGCCATCCGTTTCTTTAATCACCTGATGGCTCACACAGAGTACGTGCCTATTGTCAATACCAAAGGAGACGTGATTGGAAAGACTCCCGCGATAGAAGCCATCAATTATAAGAACACCTATATCAACCCGGTGATACGCATAGCTGTCTCCACACACGGAATGCTCTTTCTTTGTGACAGACCGTCCACAGCCATTCTGGATAAAAACAAAGTGGATATTCCAATGGAATGTTATCTCCGATATGGAGAATCCTTGGCAGAAGGTGTCAACCGTCTGATCAGCAATGCAATTCCCCAAGCAAAAGATATCAAGCCGGAATTCAATATCGTCTATCACTTTGAAAATGAAGTGACAAACCGCCTCATTTATCTATTCATCATCGATTTGGAGGACGATTCCGTTCTGTGTACTCCCCGCTTCAAGAACAGCAAGTTATGGAATTTCAAACAGATCGAAGAGAATCTGGGTAAAGGCTTCTTCAGTTGTTGTTTCGAAGATGAATACGAACACCTGAAAAACGTTATTTATATAAGAGAAAAATACAAGGAATCTTAGACAGATCGGGCACATGCCCCTTCCAGTCTTTCACCGTACGTGTTTGGATATACTCACCTTCGCAAGTAATATTGGCGGCAATGCACAACTTCGTTTGCGGACGGCAGTTTTGTAGAATGTCTTCCACCATTTTGTGATTCCGATAAGGCGTCTCGATAAACAGTTGTGTCTGATTCTCAGCATACACGCGCTGCTCCAATACCTTCAGTTTCTTGCCACGTTCTCCCGGCTCAATCGGCAGATAACCATGAAACGCGAAACTCTGACCGTTAAAGCCCGAACCCATCACCGAAAGAATAATGGAAGAAGGTCCGACCAGAGGCACCACCTTCAACTTTTTACGCTGTGCAATAGCTACCACATCCGCTCCCGGATCAGCAACAGCCGGACACCCCGCCTCTGAGATAACTCCCATAGAAGCACCACCTATCAGAGGTTTCAAGTAACCGGAAATATCTTCGGGCGAAGTATGTTTATTCAACGGATAAAACGTCAACGCATCAATATCAATCTCCTTATCTACCTTTTTCAGAAAACGACGGGCCGAACGGATATCTTCGACTATAAAATACCGGATACCGGAAATGATTTCCTTATTATAAGAAGGCAATACTTTCTCAATAGGCGTATCACCTAAAGTCACGGGCAGCAAATAAAGGGCAGTTTCCACTTTTAAATGAAGAATTAAGAATTAATCTATCTCAAGAAGCCAGATAGTCGGATTCACTCAGCATTGCATGATAGTCGGTAAACTCTAAAAGATCTTTCAGCTTCATATCTTTATGCTTTTTCATATACGAAGCAACAATCCTCGCACCGACCCATATTCCTATCAATGCCGGAGCCTGGCAACCCAACATCTCAACAGCCGGAGCCGGTTTCATATAATAACGGAATACCATCGGATCACGGGCATGAAGATGATCGTTGGAACAGATATAATCCCAGATAGCCTTTTCATTCTCCCTGCACCAGTCATTTTCCTCTTTCGAATACCCCATCGCCTCGCCTATATTATCATAATCCAGCAAGTTCTGCACAACGTAATTAATCTTTCCGGAGTGTATCATCAAGTCAATAAGGCACGTTCCCTCATGATAATCCATATCATAACGGCTCAGAAGATAAAACGAAAAACAATCCGGCACAATACGTTCCGGGCGCATGGAGCGGCACTGGTAATCGTAATAGAAACGCTTATACAAAGGATAATCTTCTCCCATATACTTATCCAGACTGATACCCAACAGAGAATCTACCAGAACGATAGACTCGTTGAACGCCGAGATTTGCGAGTAGACAAGCGGAACCTCCGTATCGGGAACCTCCTTCTTCAACTTCCGGAATCCCTTAGTAAGCCCCTCCTCTACTGCATCCAAATTGGGGAACTGAGTTTCCACATCATTCATCAGACGAACCAGCGTCGTATCTGAATAGAATTTTTGCAGGCGTTGCGAAATCGTATCATCTTTCACCGTGCCGATAGCCAGTACATCCTCAATCAGTATCTTTGTCGGCATACGGTAATCCATCGTCAACTTCTGCATAGCAGAAAAGCTGTTGGAGCGAACATATTCGCTCAACAGCTTATCATATCTCAGAACAGAAATCTCTCCTTCTTTCTGCTCCGTACCTTTTCCTGTGCTTATCCCACAGGAGGCGAGAAGCATACTTATTATAATAAGAAGAGAAATCCGTAATTTCATAATTTATTATCCGTAAATGATATTACCATTTTCGTCCTTGTACTCATCGAGCCCCTTCTCGTATGTAGCCATAGCACGGAGACTCATACCTACGCTGGAGAATCCACCGTCATGGAACAAATTCTGCATAGTCACCTTACGGGTGAGATCGGAAAACATCACGATACAATAATCGGCACATTCGTCAGCAGTCGCATTTCCCAGCGGAGACATACGGTTGGCAAAGTCGAACAGCTTATCCATACCTTTCACTCCCGAACCTGCAGTAGTGAATGTAGGCGACTGAGAGATCGTATTCACACGCACACTATGTTCGCGTCCGTAGATATAACCGAAACTGCGGGCGATAGATTCCAACAGCGCTTTTGCATCCGCCATATCGTTGTAGCCGTAGAAAGTACGCTGTGCAGCAACATAACTCAATGCAACGATTGAGCCGTAATCGGCAATAGCGTTCAGTTTCTTGGCCGACTGAATCATTTTGTGGAATGAAACGGCCGAAATATCCAATGTCTTATCCAACATTCCATAGTCAAGGTCATCGTAAGTACGTTTCTTGCGTACGTTGGGAGACATACCGATAGAGTGGAGCACAAAATCTATTTGTCCGCCCAGTATATCCATCGAGGTCTTGAATACATTCGACAAATCCTCCACACTGGTCGCATCTGCCGGAACGATCTGGCAATTCAGTTTTTCCGCCAAAGCATTGACTTCTCCCATACGGATAGCCATCGGAGTATTTGATAATGTAATAGTTGCACCTTCTTCTACAGCACGTTCAGCCACTTTCCAGGCAATAGACTGATCATTCAGCGCGCCGAAGATAATACCTCTTTTTCCTTTCAACAAGTTGTAACTCATATCTTTTAATAGTTAAATTTTGTGCAAAGATAGGATATTTCTGCATAAAAACACGAGAAGTGTGCAAATAATAGACACAAATGACAAAAAATACACGTATTCTATCAATTAGTCCACATTCCCTTGAACTTTCACTCCTATCTTTGCAATCGTTAATTACGAGTTCTTGCAGTGCTCGGCAGAATGCCAAGAAAAACAATAAAATGTATAACCCTATAGAAAATTAGATTACTAAATGAACACATTGACAAAAAGATTCCTCTGGATGGCTATATGTTGTTTGCCGTTTATTTCAGGATGCAAACAAAGTGAGTGTGCCGTAGAAGAGAACTTGATAAGTGATGCTCTTTACCGGAATTTACCTTTCGAAATGCCTAAAGTACAACAACCGGCTTTTCCTGCTTATGAAGTGAACATTGAAAAATTCGGAGCCAAAGGAGACGGTTTGTTCCTAAACACGAAAGCAATCAACGATGCTATCAAAGACGTAAACCAACATGGAGGGGGAAAAGTGATTATCCCGGAAGGTATCTGGCTGACAGGACCTATCGAACTGCTAAGTAACGTCAATCTTTATACGGAAAGAAACGCGCTGGTACTCTTCACCGGTGACTTTGAAGCATACCCCATTATCGCCACTTCTTTTGAAGGGTTGGAAACCCGCCGTTGCCAATCTCCTATCTCAGCCCGCAATGCGGAAAATATCGCTATCACAGGATACGGTACATTCGACGGAAACGGTGACTGCTGGCGGCCGGTCAAAAAAGGAAAGCTGACCGCATCACAGTGGAAAAAGCTGGTCAATTCAGGCGGTGTGCTCGACGAGAAACAGGAAATATGGTATCCTACACCCGGTTCACTGAAAGGAGCAATGGCTTGCAAAGATTTCAATGTGCCCGAAGGTATCAATACGGATGAGGAGTGGAATGAAATCCGTCCCTGGTTACGTCCTGTACTATTAAGCATTGTCAAAAGCAAAAAAATACTGCTCGAAGGGGTCACCTTCAAGAATTCACCGAGCTGGTGTCTGCATCCGCTGTCTTGCGAAGACTTTACAGTGAACAACATCATGGTCATCAATCCCTGGTATTCACAGAATGGTGATGCAATCGACCTGGAATCTTGTAAGAATGCACTAATTATCAACAGTGTGTTTGATGCGGGAGATGACGCAATCTGTATCAAGTCCGGCAAGGATGAAGACGGTCGCCGTCGAGGAGAACCTTGTCAGAATGTGATTGTGAAAAACAACACTGTATTGCACGGACACGGCGGATTCGTGGTAGGTAGCGAAATGTCCGGTGGCGTGAAGAATATCTATGTGGAAGATTGTACTTTTATGGGAACTGACGTAGGCCTGCGCTTCAAAAGTACACGTGGACGTGGCGGTGTGGTAGAAAACATCTACATTAATAACATCAACATGATCAATATACCGAACGAACCGCTGCTCTTCGACCTGTTTTACGGTGGAAAGGGAGCTGGTGAAGAATCGGAAGAAGACCTATTGAACCGCATGAAAACCGCTATTCCCCCGGTTACAGAAGAAACTCCCGCATTCCGCAACATCCACATTTCAAATATTGTATGCAGAGGTTCGGGAAGGGCTATGTTCTTCAACGGATTACCCGAAATGCCGATCAGCAATGTCACTGTTAAGGATGTCGTGATGACAGAAGCAACAGACGGAATTGTCATCAGCCAGGTAGACGGGGTGACCTTGGAAAATGTATATGTAGAATCTTCCAAAGGCAACAATATATTAAACGTTAAGAACGCCAAGAACCTGACAATAGACGGAAAGGCTTATGAGGAATCGGCGAAAGAGGAGAAGTTCACCACAGAGAACGCAGAGGACACAGAGGTACAAATCTGAATAAATGGATTTTATATTATTAAACCGAATCCTCTGTGACCTCAGTGTCCTCTGTGGTGCAAGTGCAAAAAAGAAAACCACAATATCATTATATAGAGTAAAAAGCTCAAATAGCAGACTATTTTATCTTCCAAAGATAGACAGTCTGCTATTTTTTTCAACTACTTTTGCAGAGAGAAATACGACGTATAACATCAACCTTAGAATCATGAAGAAGAATCTTATTATACTTGCTTTCCTTTTAGGAGGTTTCCACTTGTCTTCCCAAGCGCAGAAACAGGACAAAAACATTACGATAGAAGTGCATAACAATTGGAATCAGGCAAAAACAGACGCCCCGATTGTTATCAACCTGCATGAGTTACACGCAGATTTCAAAATCAAATCCGCCGTTGTCATGGAAGGGACGAACGAGGTTCCTTCCCAACTAGACGACTTGGACAAAGACCGCAAGATGGACGAACTGGCTTTCGTCGCCGACCTTCCCGCTCATGGCAGAAAAACATTCCAGGTCACTCTTTCTTCGGAGAAAAGCACGAAGACCTATCCGGAAAGGGTATATGCCGATATGTTTATCGCAGACCACCGGAAAGGGAAACATCAGCGGGTGCAGGCAATTACCGTTCCCGGTAGCAGTAATATATATAGTATGGTACGCCCTCACGGTCCGATTCTGGAATCAGAGCTGGTGGGATACCGACTTTACTTTAACGAAAAGCAGACACCGGACATCTATGGAAAATTCAATAAAGGCCTGGAAATCAAAGAATCTCAGTTCTATCCAACGGACGCACAATTAGCTAAAGGATTCGGTGATGACGTACTTCGCGTGTTCGACAGTTGCGGACCGGGTGCATTGAAAGGCTGGAACGGACAGAAAGCAACGCATATCACTCCGGTGGAAACACGGACGGAGCGTATCATATCCTACGGTCCGGTACGTGCAATTGCAGAAATAGAAGTAACCGGATGGAAATATCAAGACACGGAATTGGACATGACAACCCGCTACACACTATATGCCGGACATCGTGACCTTCACATCGAGGCTTTTTTTGACGAACCGCTCGATAAAGAAGTTTTCTGCACGGGTGTACAGGACATCGTAGGCGCTTCCAAGTCCTTCTCCGATCATAAGGGGTTAGTAGGAAGCTGGGGTACGGACTGGCCTGTCAACGATACGGTGAAATATGCCAAAGAGACTGTTGGGCTGGGTACCTGCATTCCGCAACGTTATGTGCAATCGGAGGAAAAAGATAAAGCGAACTTCCTCTATACGATTACCGCTCCGGGAAACAACTATTTCCAATATCATACCACTTTCACTTCGATGAAAGAAACATTCGGATATAAAACCCCGGAAGCTTGGTTTGCCTATCTCCGCAAATGGAAAGAAGAACTGGCACATCCGGTAACTGTAAAAATTAAAGGTATCCGTTAACAAAGCGATATCCACACCATATAAACAAGGTAGATACAAATACAACTAAACAAAATTTACGAGGTTTCTACCAATTTTTATGCGACTCTGCACAATTATTCCTCCTTGTGCAGAGTCTTTTTTCATACCTTTGTCACATCACATAAATCATATAAATCATTTATATAAAACTATTTAATCTATTTATATCATGAAACGACTGACACAGACTCTGGTTCTCTGCCTGCTCACTACCTTCCCAGTTCTGGCACAGAGCAACTACGTATCCGAAGTATGGGTTTCCGATCTTGGAAACGGGAAGTATAAGAACCCGGTACTCTATGCCGATTATTCCGATCCGGACGCTTGCCGTGTAGGCGACGATTTCTATATGACTTCATCCAGTTTCGGCTGTCTGCCCGGACTACAAATACTACATTCCAAAGATTTGGTAAACTGGACGTTCATCGGTGCAGCAGTACCCGACGCGCTTGCTCCTATCCAAACTCCCGAACGTCCCGAACACGGCAACCGTATATGGGCTCCTTCTATCCGCCATCACAATGGTGAGTTTTATATCTTCTGGGGAGATCCCGATCAAGGAGCTTTCATGGTGAAAGCCAAAGATCCGAAAGGTCCATGGAGCGAGCCCGTTCTGGTAAAAGCCGGAAAAGGAATCATCGACACTTGTCCGCTATGGGATGAAGACGGAAAAGTATATCTGGTACACGCATATGCGGGAAGCCGTGCCGGATTAAAAAGTGTCATCACTATCTGCGAACTGAATGCTGAAGCCACAAAGACCATCACTCCTTCACGTATCGTCTTCGACGGTCATGAGGCCCATCAAACTTGTGAAGGTCCTAAATTCTATAAAAGAAACGGCTATTATTATATTTTCCATCCGGCAGGCGGTGTGCCGACAGGATGGCAAGTGGTGCTACGCTCCAAAAACGTATACGGCCCTTACGAATGGAAAACTGTACTTGCACAAGGTAACTCTCCCGTCAACGGGCCTCATCAAGGCGCATGGGTAGATACGCCTACCGGTGAAGACTGGTTTCTCCACTTTCAAGACGTAGGTGCTTACGGACGTATCATGCACCTGCAACCTATGAAATGGATAAACGACTGGCCTGTGATCGGGGTAGACAAAGACGGTGACGGGTGTGGTGAACCGGTCCTGACTTACAAGAAGCCTAACGTGGGAAAGACTTATCCTATCTGCACTCCACAGGAAAGTGACGAGTTCGACGGCTACACACTGTCTCCGCAATGGCAATGGCATGCTAATATCAACGAGAAATGGGCCTACTACGCAGGTGACAAGAGTTACGTGAGATTATACTCTTACCCTGTTGTACAAGATTACAAAAATATGTGGGATGTAGCTAACCTATTATTACAAAAGACTCCTTCTGACAATTTCACAGCCACAATGAAACTGACCTTCACTCCCAATCAGAAAAACAAAGGTGAACGTACCGGATTGATTGTGATGGGCAGGGATTATGCCGGATTATTCCTAGAAAATACGGATAAGGGACTTACTCTGTCGCAAGTGGAATGCAAAAGAGCCGATAAAGGGAAACCGGAACAATCGAACGCTTCTGTCAGCCTCACTCAAAACACAGTTTATCTGAAAGTAAAATTCAAATGTGACGGAAAGAAAATCAAAGCCAGCGAAGGAGGACATGACCTTCTTGTCGTGTGTGACTTCAGCTACAGTCTTGATGGAAAGAAATATCAACCACTAGGCAATCCTTTTCAAGCAAGGGAAGGACAATGGATCGGTACCAAGATCGGAACATTCTGCACACGTCCGGCTATCGTGACTAATGATGGCGGATGGGTGGATGTGGATTGGTTCCGCATTGCCAAGAAGTAACATTCTTCAAAAGGAAGAACATAAGAAGAGCAGTCCTACAGACTGCTCTTCTTTACAATATCTGCCAGTTCCTTATCTGTAAGATTCTCACATTCAGATTTATCATAAATTGTCAGAAGGACAATATTTGTATCGGTTTCCGATATCAAAACAGTGAGAGTGATGACTCTAGCCCCTCCACTTTTACCTTTTCCTTTAGAAGAAATTGCCATACGCACTTTATGAAGTCCTCTACCTAAATCCACACCTTACTGTGGTTCCCGTCTCAACGACTCCAGTAAACCAGCAAAATCCTGCCGCATTGATTTATAATGCTTACTTAATCTTTTCAATTCTCTCTTAAATAAAGAAGTAGCTATAATATTACAGTTCATTGAGTAAATCTTCGGCTGAAAAACCTTTTGCCTTTCCTTCGCGTATCAGTCGGGCTTCCTCACACGCTTCCTTCAAATCATCCAATACCTCTGATTTCGTTCGGGGGATATAGGGCACACAGTCCTCCTTCACTGTATTTATATTGACGGAAGACTCACCGTGAAGTACCATCTTTACCTTATCAAGCAACTGACGGCTATCCGACATTAATATTTCTCGGGCCAATTCAGCTTTATAAGCTTCCAGTTCCATTGAATTGTCCATTGTTATCTCCTTTCTTCTTTCATTTAAGTAACTACAAAGATAACGAAAGTAACCGGAAATCGAGTCATTAATCCGTTTTTATTCCTACCTTTGCCATCCGAATATCATAAAATACAGGATTAACAATAACCCCAAACCACAATGAAGAAACTAGCAATATTCGATTTGGATGGTACATTGCTAAATACGATCGCCGATCTGGCACACAGTACCAACTATGCTCTAAATAAATTAGGATATCCCACGCATGAAATAGAAAAGTATAACTTCATGGTAGGAAACGGTATCAACAAACTCTTTGAACGTGCCCTGCCCGAAGGAGAAAAAACAGAGGAAAATGTACTCCGTGTCCGCAAAGAGTTTATTCCTTATTATGATATTCACAATGCGGATGATAGCCGTCCCTATCCGGGTGTTCCAGAGTTATTGACCGATCTGCAGTCCGCCGGCATTCAGATTGCCGTAGCTTCCAATAAATATCAGGCCGCTACGGAGAAACTGATAGCTCACTACTTTCCGAACATTCATTTCACTGCCGTGTTCGGTCAGCGGGAAGGAATCAGTGTAAAGCCCGACCCTACGGTTGTCTTCGATATATTAAAGTTGGCCAATGTAGAAAAAGACGAGGTTCTCTACATAGGAGACTCCGGAGTAGATATGCAAACGGCCGCCAATGCAGGAGTAACCGCTTGTGGGGTAATATGGGGCTTTCGTCCCAAAAGCGAATTGGAAGAATTCAAACCGGCATATATCGTAGATACTACAGAAAAGATTTTATCACTTTTTACCCTCATACCCTCATAAACAGCTGTATCGACTTATTCATCGACATTTCAGCAATGAGAGCAAGCCTGATAGTAAGTATGAGAGCAAAAGTTACTCTCATACTTACTATCAGGCATAGTTTTTTTATTGAATCCGATATGTCTCCCTAAAAAACTTGTTTCTTTGGGGTAAAAAGACCATCCTTGTAATAGTATTCATTTTGGATGAAATGACCGGAAAATAAGATAAAATGTCCGGAGTATTTCCATCGAAAGAATTCGTTTCCATGAAACAAGGAAACGAATTCAAGGTAAAAAAACACTTAGATCAAGGTATTTTATCGCGGAAATTTTTCCGTGAAAATTTGCTAAGGCCAAGAATATTAACTACTTTTGTAGCTGAAGAGTTATTTGAGGTTATGCAGAAAAACGCAAGCGAGCGATGGATTTTCGTCACCTAATCGTTACCTGCCTATTTTCTATGCTCCGCTTATCTTTTGAAACTCAAAAAATTAAAAAGAACTACGCTATTTTATACATCAAACTCCCGATATTTATAAAGGCTCACATTCGTGAGCCTTTGAGCTAACAACCATAAACCTTTCAGCTCACAGCTGTGGACAAAACCGCTCATTAATGTGAGCCAGGGCAGACGCATTATATTTTTTACTATATTCTCCTTTGCTATTCCTTTGTTATATTATTGTTTATTAGTATATTACCATTTGTTTATGTCGATTGTTTTTCTTATCTTTATAAGATATATTAAAACATAAACTAACATGAAAATTGGCATAATTGACCTTTGTAAACAAATAGAAGATCCTAGGATGAACCGTAAAAAAGTACATAAAATGGAAACCATTATCTATATATCCATTGCTGCTGTAATCTGTGGCGCCCAATCCTGGAATGAGA
>ENA-OPRR01001858-OPRR01001858.1-human-gut-metagenome-genome-assembly--contig:-NODE-1858-length-15811-cov-3.847169_pt1 | contig 15811 bp, 8 predicted proteins | sample MGYA00241796_ERZ501883 | MGnify/ENA primary metagenome ERZ501883 (study PRJEB25962, sample SAMEA2042406) | human gut metagenome | biome: human gut; feature: human-associated habitat; material: faeces...
CGCACCAGCGGCCACTGGACGCCGCAGAATGCAGCCTGGTTATGCATAACAAATTTTAGTGGAGGAGTTGCCATGAAAAAATGGTGTATTGGTGTTGATGGTGGGGGAACAAAAACAGCATTTGCAGTATCTTCGGGCAATGGTATCCCGATAGCTGAGACACGACTGTCTGGCTGTTCCTACCAAGCCATCGGAGTAGAGAAAGCGGTCGAGATCATTGTTGAGGGTGTTCTATCTTGCCTAAACGAAGTTGGTATCACCTTAGACGACTGTGCGGGATGCTGTCTCGGTGTTCCATGTTATGGTGAGAATACAGAATATGACCATATTATTGTAGAGACACTTCAAAAACGATTATCTCCAGTTCCAATTTATGTTGTCAACGATGTGGAAGTCGGGTGGGCTGGCGCGTTGGAGTGCCAACCTGGAATCCATATTGTAGCCGGGACTGGTTCTATCGCCTATGGAAAAGGTGCTGATGGTCGTTCGGCTAGATGTGGCGGCTGGAATGAATTTTTTGGTGATGAGGGGTCCTGTTATTGGCTTGGACGTGAAGCAATGAGTTTGTTTACGAAACAATCCGATGGACGAATTCCTCAGGGGCCACTCTATGAAATTGTAAAGACCTCTCTCCATTTATCTGAAGATATTAACTTTATTGACTTGGTTGTAAATGAACTGGCTCCATATCGTGATCAAGTCGCTGCATTTCAACTCTATGCATATAAGGCAGCACAAGCTGGCGATTTGACTGCTCGTAATCTATATGAGCGTGCAGCACACGAACTGGCTCTGATGGTTGGTAGCCTTTGTAGGGAGTTAAAATTACCGGAAAACACCAATGTCTCCTATTCAGGGGGACTATTCCAGACCGGAGATCTAATCTTAAAGCCGTTGAAAAAGGAAATCGCTGCGTACCATTGCAATCTTCAGTCGCCAAAAGGAAGCGCGATCCATGGTGCACTTTTGCTGGCGATAGAGCGATTCCTGTAATGTAGGAGGTTATGAAATTATGTTTTTGACTGAAGCTGAGATTTTGGATACCCCGCAGGCTCTAAGCAGAACGTTCCACTATTTCTCTGACAAAAATGAGTTAATCGAGAACTTCTTTTCTAACTATGCCCAAAGGAAATTTGTTGTGTTTGGCTGTGGCTCCAGTTATATGCTTGCCAAGAGTGTGGCAACGCTCCTTTCGTCAATCGACAATACCACTGCCAGCGCAGTACCGGCTGGTGACTATATTGTAGAACCATCGTTTTGGACCGAGACTGTGCGCGATAGCATTGTGATTGCTCTGTCCCGATCTGGACTTACCACAGAGATGGTTCGGGCTGTGAAGCATGTTAAGGAAATGTTCGGTTGTCCGGTTATTTCCGTCACGGCCAAGGAGGAAAATGATCTTTCCCCAATGAGTGAGTTGGATATTGTTCTTCCGTGGATTCACGATGATAGTGTTTGCCAAACTCGCACAGTCAGCAATCTCTATGCAGCCGCATTGCTATTGGTAGCAAAGTATGCCAAGGATAATACCCTTTATAATAGCGTTTTGGCTGCTGGTGAGAAAAGTAATGCGTTCCATTTGAAAAATCGGCATGTGCTGAAGGACATCGCGGCGCTTGACTGGAATAATGTTGTGGTGCTGGCAGATGGACCTGTTTGTGGTATTGCTGAGGAGGGTGCCCTTGCCTTTACCGAAATTGCAATGTTGACTGGCCGGTATTTCCACCTATTGGATTATCGGCATGGCCCCATCGTCGTTAGTGGTGAGAAAACTTTGACTATGATGTTGCTTAACCCGGCAGAAGAAGATTTGCAGGCTGCTATGGTACGGGATGTAATTGGGCATGGCGGTACAGTCATCACTGTCTCTAACAAGCCTGAAAACAAATACGGTGCTACTGCGCACATTCAAATCGACGGCATTGAGCATTTTGCAGCTTGGGGCATTCCGTTCATCTATTTGGCACAGATGACATCACTCTTGAAGTCCATTGCTCTGGGCGGTAACCCAGATAAGCCCCAGGGGCTGGATCCTTACATTTCTCTATAAATATGGCACTCCCGAACAATGGGCTGGCTACCTGGTTTGGGTTGATTGATTTCATGATGTTAGCGCCCGGCAGAAACAGCCATTTCGGGTGCAACAGAAATCGCCAATTTGAGCTCAGATAAAATAACCAAACAACCCAGATTGGCAATCTTTATTTCTCAGTGGTTACCGGCTCAACAGCAGGCACTTTCCCGGTCTGCAAAGAAACCGTCTCCAGCTTCTTTCCCCGGAAGCTCTCTCCACGCAGCTTGAACACGGTGGCATCATCAAAGATGCGGTCCAGGGTGCACAGAAGCGTGGCGTCTTCCTCAAAATCCTCCCGCCATAGCGCTGGATTCTTGTTGCTGGTAAAGATCATATTGAAGTTGCCCTCTTTGTTGTATCTCCGGTCAATCAGGTCAAAGAAAAGGCGTGTATTTTCCTTGTCAAAGGCACAGTGTCCAATCTCGTCAATAATCAGACAGGAAGGACGCACAAGGCCATTCAGACAGGAATCAGTCTTGCCGGAGCGTCTTGCAGCCGTAAAGCGGTCACGCAGCTCAGAGGCCTTAATGAAGTAGGTTTTCAGCCCGTGCTGGCAGCAGGCATAGCCAAAGGCCTGGGCCAAGTGGGTTTTCCCTGTACCGGCCGGTCCAATGAAGGCCAGGTTGCGGTGGGAATAGATGGCATGCAGAGAGGGCAGGACCCGCAGCCGCTCTACATCCTTGCCCTTGAGCAGGGAGAAGTCGAAATTCTCAAAGGTTTTGGGTGCTTTGGTTGGAAGACGGCTCATTTTCAGCAGTGTGTGAATGGTAGTCTGCTGCTTTTTTCTGCTCAGATAGGAGAAAACCGCCCGCACTGCTTCCATCCCGGTCTCTGAGAGTTCCTGGTCTTCTGCAAACTGCGCAAATTCCTCTGCTGAGAGGTCCAGCTTCAGGACAGAGGCAAAAGACTCAACCTGTTCAAAAATTGTCTCGTTCATACCGGTTCCTCCCCGTCAAAGTCGAATTTGGCAAAGGAGAGGTCACCAGACGGCTTGGGAAGCTGCTGGATCTGTGTCTGCACAGGAGCAGTTGGGAATTCCTCCGGTTGCATTAGCGCGTCGTATTGGCCCTCGCAGAAGCTGTCCCTGCGGCTCCAGGTCACATCATGGGTGCAAAGCAGCAGCTTTAAATCAGCGGAATAGATGTACAATGTATCGCCGCTGCGCTCTACCCTGGCCGTAGTGCCGGGATAGATGTACGGCACGCCGAAGCGGCGGCCCTCGTAATTGACAAACCCGTCAAAGGAGATCCGGCGCTCCGGGCAGAGATAGAACCTCACCGTCTCTGTCTCCGGCAGAGCACGCAGCTGTTCTCCGCATACCGTCCCATGGATTTGCTGGGGTACCCCTTCCACCGCCCGGTGGTAAGTACCATTTTGCCGGTTGCACCATTCCAGCGCCTGCCAGTTCAGGTCAGTAACATGGTAGAATACCCGGCCGGCGAGAAAGTTGTCTTTCACAAATCGCACCAGGCGCTCTACCTTGCCTTTGGTGAAGGGGTGGCGGGGTTTGCAGAGTTTTGTCTCAAAACCAAGGGCCTTCATGAAGGCCTCATAGTCCTTTTGCCAGACCGGATGGCCCTCCAGATCACGGTGCAGCACGACGCTTTTCATATTGTCCGTCAGGACCACTCTGGGCATCCCCATATACTGAAAGGCATGGATCATCCCAATAAACAGGTTTTCCTGCTTGGCGTTTGGGAAAAACTCAATATAGCGCTGGCCGCAGTGGTGGCAGATCATAGCGAAGCATGCCGCACGGTATGTGTTTCCGTTGTAGTCCAGTACATCTGTGAAGCCCCAGTCCATCTGGTAGGCCTCGCCAGGCGCTGTGGTATAACGGCGTCCACGGTTTCCCTGGGGAGCAACCTGTTGCCGCTTGGCCGGGATGAGATGCTTGTGAGCGGCAATGTACCGTTTCACTGTGCTGCAGCTTCCGGTAAAACCTATTTCTTGTAGCCGTTCCAAGCAGACCACAGAGTTGCTGACGCCATTCCTAAGCAACCTATCCAGAACAGCGCTGTAACCGTCCAGAATGTGCTCCTTTTTCTTGCCCACAAGTCCATGAGCAGTTTCACAGAAGCCGTTGGCTTTTAAGTGCCGAAGCTTGGCTCTTGAAAGGCCAGTCCGCCGACCCAGTTCCGCAAGGTTTATCTCGTCTATACTGGAAAACTCTCCGTGCTGTGCTTCCATCTCTGCGATGGCCTGTGCTATAATGGGCAAGAAGCCATTGCTTTGTATTCCTTTCATACGAATCCTTTCTACTGGGTTGTTTGGTCACTGTCCAGTATAATGGGTCTGAAAGGTTTCGGTAATGGCTTTTTCTTTTGATCTCGGATTGGCGATTTCTGCTGAGCGCTATGGGGCTATTTCAGCTGGGCCCGAACAATGATAAGGAGGGGCGCTGTAGGAAATCCCCTTTTATGTGGAACCATGTCAAGATGAATTGAAATGATCAAAGAGGAGGTAAGACAAAATGCGCAGGAATCTGAAACGAGTTGCTTCTTTGATACTGAGTACCTTGGTTGTTGCACAGCTGATTCCAACCCTGGCATTTGCAGCAAGTGATCCTGCTTCCCCGCTGGTAAAAGAACCTGGCTATCAAAACTTCCCTACATACTATAACGATAGCCATCATGTTGATGGCCAGGTAACGCATCCTGATGTGGTAGTACTTGATGAAGCGTGGAACGGGTATCGCTATTGGTGTGTATATACACCTAATGTGATGCGAACTTCCGCCTATGAGAATACCTCTATTGTTGCGTCCAATGATGGTGTGCATTGGGTAGAGCCAGAAGGCTTGGTCAATCCCATTGAACCGGAGCCCCCCAATACTCGTTATCACAACTGTGATGCAGATATGCTCTATAACAAAGAGTATGATGCCATGATGGCATATTGGAATTGGGCTGATGACCAGGCTGGCGGCGTAGGTGCGGAAGTACGGCTGCGCATCTCATATGATGGCGTACACTGGGGGGTCCCTGTTACCTATGACAAGGAAACCAGAGTATGGACGAAGCCTACTTCTGAAACTGAACGCCAAGTGGCAGACGGTCCGACTGATTTTATTGCTGCTGTTGCATCCAGCGCCCGCTACGATATGCTGTCCCCTACATTTGTATATGACGAGTACCGTGATATCTATGTAATGTGGGCCAATAATGCGGGTGACGTTGGTTATAACAATGGTCAGGAGAATCATGTTCGGATGTGGTACTCCGATGATGGTATTACTTGGGGTGAGCCTATCCGAGTAAACAACTTCCTTGGGCTGAACGAGGACGGCGACCAGTTGGCACCTTGGCATCAGGATGTCCAGTACATTCCGGAACTGAGGGAGTTTGTCTGCCTGTCCCAGTGTTTTGCTGGCGGTAATCCTGACGGATCCGTTCTCCATTTGACGAAATCCAAGGATGGGATCAACTGGGAGCAGGTTGGTAATAAACCGGTTCTTTCTCCTGGTCCGGATGGCAGTTGGGATGATTTCCAGATTTACCGCTCTTGCTTTTACTATGAGCCCGGCGAAGCAGTTGGCGATAGCACGATGAGAGTCTGGTACAGCGCGCTCCAGAAAAATACCAATAGAAAAATGATTCCTGATTCCGACGGCAACCTGACTATTCAGGCTGGCGACCACGATGATCGTATCTGGCGTATTGGTTATGCTGAGAACGGTTATAAGGAAATGATGAGGGCTCTGCTGAACGACCCCACCTATGAGTTGCCTGCGCTAGTGGCTGGCAACGAACTGGAATTGACGGCTAGTATTACTGGCGGCGAACTTCCCGAGGGAGAGACCGCGGTGATCCGAACCACATTTATCCCTGCGGATACTTCCGATCAGGTAGTCAAGTTCTATTCTGACAACCCTGCCGTAGCTACCGTGGATGCACGTGGCGTGATCACTGCTGTAGGCATTGGCGAGACTCGGATTTTCGGCGAGACTCGTGAAGGTCTGACTGATAGCATCACCGTCTCTGTGGTTGAAAACCCCTATCAGGTGGTTCCACCGTCTAGTATGACAGCAACTGCAACCAGCGTTTACGATGGCGGTAACGAGGGGCCTGCATCCAATGTTTTGGATGGAGATATTACCACTATATGGCATAGTAATTATGAACCAAAAGATCCCCTACCGCAGAGTTTGACGGTCACTTTTGACCAGGTCAGAACAATTGGGAAATATTCGTATACCCCCAGGCAGACAGGTACGAATGGTACAGTCACTGCGTATGAACTCTATGCTATTCGGCCCAATGGGTATAAAAAGATGGTGGCAGCTGGGAACTGGGCATTGAGTGCTGAGACGAAGAACATTTCCTTTGACCCGATTGATGCGGTGGGAATGGAAATGAAGGTTGTCGATGGCGGTGGCGGCTTTGCAACTGCTGCTGAGGTTAATGTATATGAAATTCCTCGGATGAATCCATATACATTGATTCCACAGAATGAGATGATGGCTACGGCAACGAGCGCCTATGGCGGCACTGATGAGGGGCCTGCCAGCAATGTGTTGGATAACAATCTTGACACGATTTGGCATACCAATTATGAGCCGATGGAGTCGCTGCCTCAAAGCATAACCGTCTCTTTTGGTACTCCGAAGATGATTGGGAAGTATGCGTATACCCCTAGACAGGTTGGGACCAATGGCATTGTGACCGAGTATGAGCTGTATGCAGTAAAGGCCGATGGGAGCGAGGAATTGATCCTGGCAGATCATTGGGCTGAGAACAATTATACAAAGATCATAGAGTTTGCCCCTGTGGAGGCAAATGGAATTAAACTGAAGGTCATCGATGCTGTTGGTGGATATGCTACAGCAGCTGAAATCAATGTTCATGAATATACCAGTGGTGAGCCTACTCCGAAAGCAACAATTGTGGATGATGGAGACCCTGAACTGGTATATTCAGGTACTTGGAGTGAAGACAGTAACGATTCTTTCTATAATGGTACCGCACATTATACGAACGAGGTAAACGCGGCTGTTGAACTTGCTTTTACAGGAACTGCCGTTCAGTGGTATGGACAAAAGGATGTGAATTTTGGCACTGCAGATGTTTATATTGATGGAGTTATGATTGCAACAGTCAACACAAACGGGCCAATTGCATCTCGGCAGTTATTATTTGGGAAAACTGGATTGAGTAATAAGGCGCATACTATCAAAATCGTCTGTACATCCGATACGATTGATGTTGATTATCTTTCTTATATCACTTGATGCCCAATGTATTTGTCAGGATTCCCAATGGGTAAAAATAAAATTATAGAGAGGAGATTCTATTATGAGGTTTAAAAAGTTAGTCTCATTGTCACTGAGTGTGATTATGTCATTGCAGATGCTTCAGGTAACCTCGTTGGCAGTTGATCAGACAGTCAATTACGACCAGGGCATCTCCGGTAATGGGGTGCAGGCTGTCTATGGTGATGAGGGGTTAACTCTCTACCTTGTGGATGACAGTGGCGCGACTCAGATGAGTAAACCCTCTGCGATGGGGTATCCCATCATCGACGGAAGACCTGTTCGTGATTTTACTACAGTTTCCTGTAATGTTGAAACGGATATTGAGGGACTGATGGGTGCTGGTGAGCGGATGACTATTATCTCCGAAAGCGCAAGCACAGGCCTCACACGGACTTATGTTTTGGAAACTTCTGCCGAGGAAAAGGGAACAATTTATACGACAACGACTTATCAGGCAGGTGATATGCCTGTAACAGTTGATTGGTTTGTTGATAATGAGTTTGAACTGTTCGGGGTAGAGGAAAAGATTTGGAGTTTCCACGGCGGTGGAGAAGGCCCAATGCATTACAATGATACCATTCGAGAAATACGATTTGATGATGACGAAGTTTTTAGCAGAGAAAACCGTCAGGATTCGTCGGCCGCTGCGCTCCCAATTTCGGATATTTATATTGCTCATGGTGGTATTACTGTAGGTGACGCTTCTGCCACAAGGAGAGAACTCCATACTCCGGTAGAGGAGACTGCTGACTCTGCAACCGTTGCCATCAAATGGAGGGGCAAGACAGTTACTCCTGATGCACCGGTACCTGCGGGTGAGAGCTTTGTCAATGTACATCCTGGCGATTATTATTCGGGATTGCGTGGTTATAAGAATGCCATGGAAAATCTCGGTATTGTAATGCAAACGAACATTGCTGACCGCAGCTATGAATTACGCTGGGAAGCGTGGGGTTGGTCTACTGATTGGACTGTCGACCTTATTATTGGTGAGTTGGATAAATTGAAGGCTGCTGGGATCAAGCAGATTACTGTTGATGATGGTTGGTTTGATCATGGTGGAGATTGGCAACTGAATCCTTCAAAGTTCCCGAATGGTGAGGCGGACATGATTCGTCTGGTAGATGCTATCCATGATCGCGGAATGACGGCTCTGTTGTGGTGGCGCCCCTGTGATGGTGGAAAGGATGATAGTCGCCTTCACTTAGAGCACCCTGAATACTTTATTATGAATCCTGATGGGAGTACCGCAAAACTTGGTAGCCCTGGCAAGACTGACCCTACTCAATGGTCTGCAGATGCCGGCTACGCACTTTGCCCCACTTCTGCCGGGGCTATTCAATCCACGGTTGATTTTGTAAACCGAGCAATGAATGAATGGGGATTTGATGGATTTAAGGCAGATTATGTATGGAGCCTTCCCAAGTGCTACAATCCTGAGCATAATCATCCATATCCCGAAGAATCTACTGAAAAACAGGAGAATTTTTATCGAGAGTCATACAATGCAATGGTAGCTAATGACCCCGATGTCTTTAATCTCTTGTGTAATTGTGGTGCACCACAGGACTACTATAGTTTGCGCTACATGACCCAGGTGGTAACCTCTGATCCCACTTCTTTGGATCAGACTAGAACTCGGGCAAAGATGTTCAAGGCGTTGATGGGAGATGACTATCCTGTCACAACGGATCATAATGAAAATTGGTATTCGACCACAGTTGGCACGGGTTCTGTACTGATTGACAAAAATGCTTATAACGGCGCTGATTTCGATTACTATAAGAAGTGGTTGAAGATTGCGGATACCGTTCAGCTGCATAAGGGCAATTTCATTGGAGATTTGTACTGTTATGGATTTGACCCATATGAGACTTATGTTGTGGAAAAAGATGGTGTTATGCACTATGCATTCTACCGAGACGGTAGCAAGTTTACTACCGTTGGGTATCCCGACATTGAGTTGAGAGGTTTGGATCCAAACAAAATGTATCGCATTGTTGACTATGTTAATGATCGAGTAGTTGCAACAAATCTGATGGGAGACAACGCGGTTTTCAATTCTCGCTTCACCAAGGATCTGCTGGTCAAGGCGGTCGAGATTGAGGTTCCTGATGATCCCTCCATTATTAACCCTGACTGGGGTTATGAGATTGTTGACGACCGTGATCCTTCCGTCGTATATACCGGAACTTGGCATAATGATAGCAATGGTGCATTTTATGACGAGACTGCTCGTTATACCGATGAGAAAGACGCTTCTGTGGAATTCACTTTTGCAGGTACCGCGATTCGTTGGTATGGCCAGAAAGATAGCAACTTTGGCACTGCTGAGGTATATCTAAATGATGAGTTGGTAGAGACTGTAAATGCTAACGGTAGTGCGGAGGCTGGTGTTCGCCTCTTCGAAGCGGTCGATCTGCCACCCGCCATTTATACCATCAAAATTGTGTGCAAAGATGGTGTAATTGATGTAGATCGTTTTGCATATCAGGAAGCGGTTCCTGAACTCAAGTACACCAAGGTCGATGCGACATCCGATATGATCACCTACACTGGTGATTGGCAGATTGATTACAACGATGAATACTACATGGGTGATGCCATGGGAACCACTGAGGTTGGTGCAGCAGCTGAGATGACCTTTAATGGTACTGCCGTGCAGTGGTACGGTCAAATGATGACGGAATTTGGCGTTGCCATGGTGTACATTGATGACGAACTCGTTGAGACGGTTTACACCTATGGGCCCGAGAGTAATGGTAATTTGCTGTTTGAGCGTACTGATCTGACTCCCGGAGAACATACTATTCGTATTGTCCATAGCCTAAAATTTATTGATATCGACTATCTCGCTTATGCGACTGCCGAGACAGTTGACCCTGCTCCTGAACCTGAACCGGAGCTTCAGGTTGTAGATGCTATGGATGATATTCTTGTCTATACCGGGAACTGGACTGATGACTCTAACGAGAATTTTGAGAGCGGGTTTGCTCGTTATACCAACGAGTCTGACGCCTCTGTGTCGCTCACCTTTGAGGGAAGTACAGTTCGCTGGTATGGACAGACTGATACCAACTTTGGTTCTGCCAGAGTTTATCTGGACGATGAGTTAGTGGAGACTGTAAGTGTCAATGGTCAGGCAGAAGTTCAGCAGCTCTTGTTTGAAATGTCTGATTTGGGTGCAGGTGAGCACACTCTTCGTATCGTGTGTGAAACTCCTGTAATTGACATTGACTACTTCTCATACGGCTAAGTTTTAGCAGCAGCATAATCTGCTGAAAGCAATTATTCTGGTGCGCTCCTCCTAAAAGGAAACCTTTACGGGAGGAGCGCACTACTTGAAAGTAACTACAAGATAGGGAGAATGACATATCCTATCAGGGTTCAAAAAGAAGAGGTGAAAAAATGGCGTGCACCTGTAACATGAGATTGCGCCCCTTCAAAGCGGCGAGTAAAGATATGGGGCCTAGTAATATTCTTAGCACAGAGTCCACAACCGTTTCAATCGCTGGCCGTGGAGTTAAGATTGTATTCAACTCTGATAACAAAACTGTGACGCTCTACCGACTAACAGGAAGTACTGCAATACAAGTTAGTAAGGCTTCCATTATGGGGTATCCTGTGGTCAATGGGGAGGCAGTTTTAGATTTCGAGAAATTTAGTTGTTCCGTTGAACGGGATGTAAGTGGTGTAATGGGAGCCGGAGAAAGAATGACTATTATATCACACAGCCCCAGCACAGGCCTTGTCCGTATCTATACAATGGAGACGTCTTATATCGGAAAAGGTCTGATTTATGCAAAGACCATTTACCGTGCAAGCAACCAAGATGTGGCTATCGACCAGTTTGTGGATGGCGTATTTGAACTTTATAATCCTGGTGATGTAGTCTGGAGTTTCAACGGCGGTGGAGAAGGTCCCACTACCTTTTATGATCAGTTACAAAAAATTGACCTTACCGTCCCAGAAAAATTCTATCGAGCCAATCGGCAGGATCATACTGCAGCCGGTTTGCCTGTTGCAGATATTTACAATGCCGATGGAGGCATTACGATTGGTGATGCCTCGGCAAGCAGGCGTGAAGTGCATACTCCAGTGGAGGAAACGGATAATTCCGTTCAGGTGTACTGCAAATGGCCTGGAAGAGTTGTTTCTGTCAATGATGAACTGGAGTCCGGCGACTGCTTCATTGTCGTACACACCGGAGATTATTATAGTGGTTTGCGTGGCTATAAAAAGGCCATGGAATATGTGGGTATTGTCATGCAGTCTGACATCCCTGAAACAAGTTATGACCTTCGTTGGGAAGGCTGGGGCTGGGGGTTTGACTGGACAGTAGACTTAATTACCAACGAACTTGATTTTTTGCAGAGAGCAGGAGTCAAACAGATTACCATTGATGACGCGTGGTATGACCATGCCGGTGATTGGCAGTTGAATCCAGAAAAATTCCCCAACGGAGAGGCAGATATGATCCGGTTGGTGGATGCCATCCACAATCACGGGATGACTGCCCTGTTATGGTGGCGTCCTTGCGATGGCGGCAGAGATGATAGCAAACTTTATAAGGAGCATCCCGAGTACTTCATTATGCATGAAGATGGGAGTACCGCCAAGATTGGAGGTCCTGGGAAAGAAGATACATCGGATTGGTGTCAGACTGCAGGGTATGCACTTTGTCCATGTTCTGAAGGAGCAATTCAGGCAACTGTCGACTTTATCAATCGAGCTATGAATAGATGGAAGTTCGATGGATTTAAGGGAGACTTTGTTTGGAGTTTGTCCAAATGTTATAATCCTGCGCATCATCATTCGCACCCTGAAGAATCGACCGAAAGACAGACGGAACTTTATCGTGCAGCCCATGAAGCAATGATTGCAAATAATCCGAAGGTGTTTAATCTTTTATGCAATTGCGGCGCCCCACAAGATTTCTACGGCCTACGCTATATGACACAAGTAGTCACAGCAGATCCTGTTTCCCTTGATCAGACCAGAACCAGAGCTAAGGCTTATAAAGCGCTGATGGGTGATACATATCCAATTACTACGGATCACTGTCAGGTGTGGTATTCAACTACTGTTGGAACCGGCTCCGTGATAATTGAAAAAACTGCTTTCACTGGAGCAGAGGCAGATGAATATGCTCGTTGGCTTGAGATAGCAAATCGTGAACAGTTGCACAAAGGTCGATTTGTTGGCGATTTGTATAGCTATGGTTTCGATCCATATGAGACATATGTTGTTGAAAAAGATGGTGTGATGTACTATGCGTTCTACCGAGACGGTAAACGTTTCCAACCAGAGGGATATCCAGAAATTGAACTAAAAGGCCTTAATCCTGATAAAATGTATCGCATTGTTGACTATGTGAATAACAGGGTGGTTGCTACAAATTTGATGGGTGATAATGCAGTATTCAATACCCGGTTCTCAAAGGACCTGCTTGTGAAGGCAATCGAAATCGAAGAACCAGATAAAGATCCGGTTAATCAGGACTGGGGCTTTGAAGTAGTTGATGCATCCAGTCCCTCTATTCTATATGGCGGCGAATGGGAAATCAATACTGACTCTGAACAGATGGAGAAATCAAACGGAAAGGAAGGCGCCTCGTTCCAGTTTAAATTTGCTGGTACAGCTGTTCGTTGGTATGGACGTAAATATTCAGAAGGAGGATCTGCAGAGGTTTATCTGGATGAAAAGTTAGTGGCCACAGTCAACACCGGCGAGTGTGCAGAATCGGCAACTCGTCTCTTTGAGGCGTTAGATATATCTCCAGCCGTTCACACCATTAAAGTTATTTGCACATCTGGGAATATAAATCTTGATCGGCTTTCGTATGAAAGTGCTATACCCGAACCTACATATGAGAAGGTCAGCCCGCTATCTGAGCAAATTATCTATGAAGGCCAATGGAATACTGAAGAAAATGAGGCGTTCCATTTTGGAAAAGCGAGGACAACTGATGATTCTGGAGCCTCCGCTGAAATGACCTTTGATGGAACTGCTATTCGCTGGGTGGGAAGACGGGTTATCAACAAATATGCAGTTGCATTAGTCTATCTCGACGGCGAATATGTTGATACTGTTTATAATTATGGCGAGGATGAAACAGGAAAAATTTTGTTTGAGAGGACAGGCCTTTCAGAGGGAAAACATGTTCTTCGCATTACGCAGAGTATGCATATGATAGATATAGAGTACATTGCTGTTGGAAATATTGCAAACTAGTATATTAAATATTAGGGGGGACGAATATGTCTACTACAACGCAAGAAGCAAAAAAATCAGAGCCAACAATGTGTAAAAAACGCGAAATTTTGGGGCACGCGATTGGAGCTCTCGGTCATGATGCAATGAGTAATCTTCATGGTACGTGGATTACACCGTTCATGACAGATATTATGGTTTTGCCAGCAACATTTCTAGGTATAATGCTAGCAGTAGCTCGGATTTTTGATGGAATTTCCGATGTAGCAATGGGATTTATTGCGGATACGACCAAAAGCCGGTGGGGACGATATCGTGTATGGTTGCTGCGCACAGGTCCTCTCTATGCTATCTGTATGGCACTTAGTTTTTGGATTCCGAGCGATAGCGTTGTGGTCAAGTGCATTTTTGCAGGTGCGATGTATTTGATTACTGGCAGCATTGCATTTACTTCAGTAGATATCCCGTTCTGGAGTTTACCAGCTGCTATGACAAACAACACTGAAGAGCGAGGCAAGATCGTTGCATTTACGACAACCGCTTCTAATGCTGTTGCAGGACTAATTGGAATTATTATGCCTGTAGCTCTGGTTTATTTTGGTGGTGAAAACAATCCCACTGCATATCTGTATCCCGCTATTCTTGTTGCCATTTTTGGCGCTGCAATGTATCTTATCTCTTTCTCGCTGGTTCGAGAACATGTTTCTCCCGATCCTCAGCAGAAATTTAATGTTCGAGCTGCACTCAGAAATATTTATTTGAACAAGCCATTGCTGCTACTTCAGCTATCGAATATTTTTGTATTGTTCGCTATTATTATGCGAATGAGTTTCAACTACTACTATTGCCAGTATAATCTGGGCAATTTGTTGTACATGACAGTTTTCTCCACCATCTCGCTATTTGCTTCTCCCATCGGTGGTATTTTGTTCCCCATCTTTGCTAAGTTCCTTGGTAAAAAGCGGACACTTATTATGTTGGCAGCAGTCTATACAGCAATGTCAGGTGTAATCTTTTTCGCGGGCTGGGACAATGTCATGCTTGTCTTTGTGTGTTATGCTATCGCCAATGTCTGTACCGGATCGGCAATTGTTGCAGTCAATGCAATGATGATGGATACCATTGAGTATGGTGAGTGGAAAACTGGACAGAGAAACGAGGGCCTTATTACGGCGACCAGATGCTTTGTAAGCAAGCTAGTTATGGCTTTTGTTGGCATTGTAGTTGCTGCCGTAATCGGTATTACTGGGTATGTTCCTCTGGTTGAGCAAAGCGCATATACATTAAATGCCTTCCACATTGTGTACTCTCTGGGATGTGCGGCGTGCATGATTCTGGCAGTTGTGCCGATGCTGTTCCACAAACTGACCGAAAAGCGCCACGCGGAGATTATGGAAGAGCTGGCTGCCAGAAAGGCAAATAAGGATAAGTAATTGTTATTTTCTCTTCGCTCAAATTGACCACAGAGCCAAAGGAGCGTCCGGCGGCCATTTCCGTCGGACGCTCCTTTTGTATCGAATGAAATGAGGTACATTATGAATATCAAGAATCCAATTTTTGAATTGCTGGAAAACAGGACAGTGGCACGGGAAAAGGGAATATACTCCTGCTGTAGTGCCAATGCGTATGTGATTCGCGCAGCTCTTCGTCGGGCTAAGGCCAAGAATACTGTGGTACTGGTGGAAGCAACTGCCAATCAGGTCAACCAGAATGGCGGATACACCGGCATGACTCCCAAAGATTTTCGCCACTTCTTAAATCAGATTGCGACAGAAGAGGACTTTCCGAAAAATCGACTGCTCTGCGGAGGGGATCACCTGGGCCCACTTACATGGCAGAATCTTCCGGAGATGCAGGCCATGGCCAACGCCGAGGAACTGATTCGGTCCTACGTTTTAGCGGGATTTTCCAAGATACATATTGATACCAGTATGCGGGTTGCCGACGACGCTCAGGACCAGCGGCTCTCCGACGCCGTTATTGCGCGGCGTGGTGCCCGCCTCTGCCAGGTGGCCGAGGATGCTTTTGCCCAGTACAGCAAAGATCACCCAGAGGCTCCTGCACCGGTCTATGTCATTGGTAGCGAGGTCCCTATTCCCGGCGGAGCTCAGGAAAATGAGGATAGTGTAACAGTCACATCCCCTGAGGATTGTGAAGCCACCTTGGAGGAGTTTCGGCAAGCTTTTGCGACACTGGGGCTGGAGGATGCCTGGAGCCGGGTGATTGCCGTTGTGGTGCAGCCTGGTGTTGAATTTGCGGACGAGAGCGTT
>ENA-OPRR01001865-OPRR01001865.1-human-gut-metagenome-genome-assembly--contig:-NODE-1865-length-15761-cov-3.123520_pt1 | contig 15761 bp, 10 predicted proteins | sample MGYA00241796_ERZ501883 | MGnify/ENA primary metagenome ERZ501883 (study PRJEB25962, sample SAMEA2042406) | human gut metagenome | biome: human gut; feature: human-associated habitat; material: faeces...
CCGCCTTGGAAACCGAATGATGGTACGAGCATCCATTCGGCTTCCAGGGCAGCCACGGACAGAACGGAGCGAACAGAAAAGAGCACGTAGACCTGCCATAGCTCACCGACAAAGCTCATGCCGGCAAGAACGGCAGAGGTGACGATAACGGTGAGGGAGCCCAAAACGCGACCGTTTACTTTATCGGCAACATGGCCAATGACAAGTGAGCCGATGACGCCCACCACGGTGGAGATGGCGTTGGAGATGTTGTACTGGGCAAGCGTGATCCCGAGGTCGCTTACGATGAGCGGCTGGAACAGGCTCATGCAGTTAACGAAAATCGTGTAGCACGTGGCCATGATGACAAAGCCGGAAGCCACCACGAGCCAGCCGGGGAAGAACTTACGCTGCTGGGACATACTGCTCCTTTTTAAACAAACGAGTAGCAAGATTGGGTGCTACCCGTGGTCGGCGATGTAGCCCAAAGCGACTGCCGCATAAGCCGCGGCACCAAGTGGCAGCTCGGCATCGCTAAAGCGCGCCTTGGGATGATGCTGGGCAAAGTGTTCGTCCGTATCGGTCACAGCCGCGCCGATCGTAAAGTATGCGCTCGGTATCTCACTCGAGATAAGCGCAAAGTCCTCGCTCGCCATGGCATGGAACAGCGGCAAGAAGGCGGCCTTGGGCAGCGTCGCACCCACGTAGCCAAGCGAAGCCTGGGTCACGTCGTCATCGAGCACGAGCGGGGGAACATCCGAGAGCGTCTCGATGGTGGCCGACGTGCGATACGTTGCGGCCACGCCGTTGACGACCTCGGCGATACGCTCCTTGAGGTGCTCCATAAGCTCAACGTCAAAGCCGCGCAGCGTGCCTTCGAGCACACAGGTATCTGGGATGACGTTGGCCGCTTGACCACCGGCAAACTTACCCACGGTCAGTGCGACCTCCTTGGCCGCCGGCACCTCGCGGGAGATGAGCTCCTGAAGCGCCAGATGCACATGGACGCCGGCCGTGATGGGGTCGATGCAGATCTCGGGGCTCGAGCCATGGCCGCCCTTGCCCTGCAGCGTGATGCGGAAACCGTACACGCCCGAAAGCGCCGGACTCCCATAGAGCACCAGGCCGAGCGGCGATTGGCTGTTAACATGCATGGCAAAAGCCGCCTGGGGGCGTGGGTTCTGCAGCAGACCGTCGACGATGGCGGCACGGGCACCCTCAAAGGTTTCCTCGCCCGGCTGGAACAGCAACTTAACCGTGGCGTTGGCGTCGAGAAGCTCGGACTCGCGGGCCTTGAGCATACGAGCCGCACCAAGCAGCGCCGTCGCGTGCATATCGTGACCGCAAGCATGCATGCAGCCATTGGTGGATGCAAAGGGCTCGCCGGATTCCTCGGCAACGGGCAGGGCATCCATGTCGCCGCGGAGCATGATGACCGTACCGGCCTGCTTGTCCGTGCACGTACCATTACCCCGAGCAGCAGCTGCCGCGCCGGCACCGATAAGGCCAACGACACAGGAGCCGTCAACAAGCACGGCATAGGGAATATCCATCTCGTCCAGACGCGCCTGGATAAAGGCGGACGTCTGCGGAAGGTTGTTACCCAGCTCGGGCATCTGGTGTAGATCGTGTCGCCACGCAGCGAGCTCGTCTGCAAAAGCCTGAGCTTCTGCAACAAGACCGTCACCGATAGCGGTCTGCGCCGCCGCGGTGGCCTTGGGCGCTGATTGCGGTTGAAAATCGGACAAAGCTGGTGCCATAGATGCCCTCCAGTAACGTTTTTGCAGCAAGCACTTTGATAGCATAAAGTGCAAGGTACAACTTTAAGGGCGACGCATAAAAAATGCCGCCCCGGGAGGGCGGCGCAACAAGTTGTTTACAATTGCGGGCGCGGCTTTTTGCGCAAAAAATCGAAGTGAGTCTCACTCAAGATAATCGACAGGAAGATAAGCACGAAGCCGGCGAGCAGGCGCGAGGTGAGCGCCTCCCCCATCAGCAGCACCGAAAACAACACGCCCGAAGGCGACTCCATCGAAAGGAGCAGTGAGCCCGTCGAAGCCGGGACATGCGCCAGGCCGACGTTTTGGATGAGCAGAGCCACGCATGTGCAGCCCACCGAGAGAAACGCCATCACACCGATAAAGTTCGGCGTCCACACGGACAGAGGCGCCTGGGTCTCGAATAACAGCGACGAAACCAGGCTCAGCACGCCGTTGCCCACAAACATCCAAAACGTGATAACGTTGATGTCCATTTTGCGACCGTACTTGGCGGTCACCGCCATCTGGATGGCGAAGAAGACCGCGCCTGCCAGCGTAATGACGTCACCGATGTTGAACTCGACGCTATCGAGCGCCACCAAGCCAATGCCCGCCAAGCACAGCAGTGCCGCGCCCAGGTTATAGCGGGTGAGTTTTTCTCCGCTCAGAAAATAGCTCGCGAACGGCACGAGGATGCAATACGTGCCCGTCAAAAAAGCATTCTTGCCCGCCGTAGTATATGCCAGACCGACCGTCTGCAACGCATAGGCCGCCCACATGAGCACGCCCATACTCAGGCCAACGATCAGATTGCGAGCGTTGAAATGTGCAGTGATGCGCTTGTGGAAGACGGCAAACATGACCAACGCTGCAGGCAGAAAGCGTACATAGAGCAGCTCGAACACCGGAATGGTGCCGAGTGCGTCCTTCATAGTGGTAAAGGAGTAGCCCCAGATGACCGCCACCGAAAGTAGCAAAACTTTCCAGAACAGCGGGGAGCGTGCGCCGGCGCCCCTGGGAATACCGCCCGCGCCCAAATCCTCACGGGCCACAGGGCTATCGGGCATGTTTTCGATTTCGTTGGCAGCGTATTGGGCCATGGAACATCCTCACACTCAATCTGGGCGTGGTGTCCGCACGCGTATGGCTGCGTGCCGCCTCATGGTCAAATAAAAACGGGGCGCACCGGACCCCCGGCACGCCCCGCTACTGTAGCAACAACCAAGCAGCCCACGCAATTCACTACGCTAAAGCATCGGGTTGGAAGACCTTGATGTTCCGACGGCGTTTACATTGTTGCGCTAGATTAATTTAGTTGACTCCAGCTTTTCGATAATCCAGTCGTTGGCTTTGATGACCGGACGGCGGAAGACGACGCCCAAGGCCAGCGACGGAATCAGATAGCTCGCCAGAATGCCCAGCTCAACCCAGTACTCCATATGGTAGGCGCCAGCCATGGCGGCATGCATGGCGTTGATGCCGTGAGTAAACGGCAGGAACGGATAGATCGCCTGGAACACGGGGCCGGTCATCTCGATGGGGAACGTGCCGCCCGAACCGCCGACCTGCATGACCAACAGCACGACTGCGAGCGCCTTGCCGATATCGCCAAACGAAACCGTAAGCGTGTAGACGATATTGGAGAACACGAGACTCGCGACCCAGCCCGCTAGCACAAACTGCAGCGGGTTGTCGCACTGAATGCCAAAGAACAGAATGTCGCCCGCGCACACGAGCGTTGCCTGCAGCAGAGCCAAACCGCCAAAGAACAGGTAACGACCCAGATAGATCTCGTGCAGGCGCACGGGGATGAGCTCGTTGATAAGCTCATCGTCAACCGAGACCTTCATCATGGCCGCCAGTACGATCGAGCCGACCCAGAGCGACAGAATCGTGTAGAACGGCGCCATGGCCGAACCGTAGTTGCGGATCGGATAGACCGGCTTACGGTCGAGTGCGACAGGGCCGGAAAGCGACACGGCCAGACCCTCGGGATCATTGCCGATCATCGTCTTGATCGTAGCGAGGTCATCCGACATCAAGGCGCCGTCGAGCTCGTCCTTGAAAGCGCTGATCTTGTCCGACGCCTCACCCAGCTGATCGGAAGCCTTGTTGACCAGCTTTGCAGCCTTGGAGAGGCCCTTTGCCAGCGAACCGGATGCGTCGGTCAGGCCGGCAACAGCACTATCCAGGTCGCCCGAGATACCGTTGAGCGAATCCAAAACGCCCGAAATAGTCTTCTTGAGCTCCTTGGCCTTAACCGAGAACGTAGAGTCGTAGTCAATCTTGGCGCCCGAGATACCAGCCTTGGCATCCGCGATTGCCTGATCGACCTCGGCACGCGATTTGTTAACCTCTGCCATACTCTTCGTGAGCGACGTCGCGGTATTCGTCAGCTCATTGGCATTGTTGCGGTACTCCGTCGCGGTTTTATCAAGCTCGGCAGCCGCGTCCTCAAGCCCTGCCTTGAGCTTATCGTTACTCACCTGGCCAGCAAGACTACGGAGCTCATTCGCCGTGCCATCAATCTCGTCGGCACGTTTATTGAGTGACGCTGCGCCATCGTTGAGCTGAGACACCGTAAGATCGACGTGCTTGTTTGCAGCGTCGAATGCCTTTGCGAGCTCGGTAGAAACGTTATCGAACGAACCTGCGCTCCCATCAATAGCAGCATCGATCGCATCGCTGGCGGACTTGAGCGCTTGCTCGGAATCGGCAATACCGCTCTCAGCATGCTGCATGAGCTGCTTCACCGACTCCTCGGTCGATCCGGACTGCTTGAGCATACCGCCCGCCGACGTCAGCGAATCGGACGTGGAGCTCAAAATGCCCGCAAGCGACGTTGCGCTGGCCTGAACGTCCTGCAGGTCCTGGACCGAATCGCCGAGCGTCGAGGACAGGTTGGCGATAAAGTTGCTGACTTGGTCGGTGCTCATGTAATCGAGCAGGCTGGACACCGTCTTAAGACCGATGCTCGTAATGGTCTCGGTAAAAGATTCGTTAACCTGGTTCTGAACGGCGCTCGAACCCTTCTCGGTCACGATCTGCGCGATGGCGTTGGCCTTCTGGTTCTCGTAAAACTCGATATCGGCGTGTTTCACGTCGGTCGAGAAAAGCGTCATCATGTCGGCGCTAAACGTTTTGGGGATAACGACGGCAGCATAGTACGCGCCCGACTTAACGCCCTCGATAGCCTTTTCGCGATCGTTAAGCACAACCCAATCGAAGCTCTCGTTGCCGCGTAGGGTGGCGGTCACGTTTTCGCCCACGTTAACCTCGACGGGGATCAGATCGCTCTCGTAACCCTCATCGGTGTTGACCACGGCGATCTTAAGATTGCCGGTGTTGCCGTACGGATCCCAGCTGCCGGCGATGTTAAACCACGCGTACAGACACGGCACGATAATGAGGCCCATCACGACAACCAAGCCGATTACGGAGCGAGACACGTTTTGGACATCGCGCTTAAACAGATGCAGGATGTTCTTCATTTATGCCTCACCTCCTTTGGAGTGCTTGCCAAGCGGGGTGGTATCTCCATCATTTGTGGCTGTGCTGTCGCTGCCCTGAGATTTATGGTGCAAGCCTATATGCGGCAAGCGGCCCGTGGACTGATCGCCATCCTTGGCACCACGCTCGCTGGCGTTGAGGCCAAACATGCGGCGGGCGGCAGGAATGGCGGCCGTGTGCTCGCGCATCTCGCGACGCAGGTCCTCATCGGAAAGCGCCGAGATGCGCATCTGGGTATTGAGGCTCGCGCGGATATATTCGATATTGATAAGCCAGCCGCAGATGGCAATAACCGAGATGATCCAAATGACAAGCAGGATGATCTTGCCGTTATTGTCGATATCGAGAACCGTCGACAGGACAAAGAGCAGGACCTGAACGCCCACCACGGCGGCAAAACCGCCCTTGATGTAGTACGGGTAGCGATGTTCAAAGGCGACCGCATGATCGAGCAGTTCGCGACGGTACGAATCGGAATCGAGCACGACGCGCATGGCCGTTCGCAAGGAGTAGCGCTCGCGCGGCAGGTCGTTAGACTCGCAAATCATCATACCGGTCGTGGAAAGCTGTTTATCAAAGAGCAGGTTGAGGTTGAGCAGCAGCGGACGCAGCTGCAGGCCGATAAAGAGCGCCACGATCAAGAACACGCCCAGAATGCACAGGTTAAACAGGTAGTTGAACGAATACATGCCGCCGACCGTCTCACGCAGCAGATTGATGCCATAGGTAAAGGGCAGCAGCGGGTGCAGCCACTGGAAGAAGCCGGGCATCATCTCGATGGGGTACATGCCCGACGAACCCGGGATCTGCACGATCACGAGGATGACGCCGATGGCCTTGCCGATATGTTTGAACGAGATCGCCAGGGCGTAGATGATGTTCACGTACACGAACGAGGTGAACACGCCGGCGAGCATGAACAACGCCGGATGCTCGCACTGGATACCGAGGGCAAGATCGCCCGCGCACACGATGATCGACTGGACAAAGCCGAGCAGGACCATGAGCATCCAACGACCGAAGTAGCCCTGGTTCGCCGTGAAGCGGCCCAAGCCCTCGTCATCGACCTCGAGCTTGAAGATGGCGATGAGCACGAAGCCGCCGACCCACAGCGCCAGGTTCGTGTAGAACGGGGTGACCGCGGAGCCGTAGTTGTCCATCGGGTAGACGCTTTTGGTGGACAGTTTGACCGGTGTGCCCATGAATTCGCCGAAGCTGTCGCCGTCGATGTTCAGGGCCTGCTTGATTTTCTGGTATGTGGCCGAACTGCCGAGCGCGGCGATGTCGGTGCGCACGCCGCTGACGCTGTCGGTGAGGTCGGCGAGCGATTTCTGCGTGCCGGCCACGGTGGTTTTCGCCTGGCTCAGCGTGTCGGACAGCTCGTCAAACAGGCTGTCGGACTGGCCGAGCGTGGATGACAGCGATGACAGCGTGCCGTCGATTGTGCCGCTGAGCGTGGCGAAGTTGCTCAATCCCGCGGTCAGGTTCGGGGTGACGGTTCCGGTGCGTGCGCGGTTGAGTATGCCGATGCCGCTGCCGGTGGCGGTGCTGGTGGCGTCCGAAAGGCTGGTGGCCGCGCTCTTGCCGGAGCTGATGAACTGTGACGTGTCCTTGTGGAAGGCGTCGAGCTGGCTCTGCTGGGTGTTCACGGTCTTGTCGAGCGCGTCTATCTGCTGCCAGATCTGCTTGCCGATGGCGGTGTCGCGGCCGATGCCGGCCTTGTTCATCGCGTCCTTGAGGTCGCTGGACAGCGTAGCCGCGCCGTCGATCGGCTTCTGCAGAACGTTGGTGATGTCGTCGATGCTGCCTTGTGCGGTGTTGAAGGCGCTGAGCGCGTCTCCCGCCGCGTTGTTCACGCTGACGCCGATGCCGGACAGCTGCACGGATCCGTTGTCGAACGCGCCCGCAAGCGACGACGAGAACGATTGGGCGCTGCCCTGCACCTGCGTGAGCAGTTTCTGCGACTGTTTCGCGGCTTTCTGCGCGGATGAGATCTGACGTTTCAGCGAGGCGACGGTGGACTTGGCCTGTTTGATGCCCTTTTTCGCATCGTCGAACGTGCCGCCCATGCGCCCGAGCGATGAGTCGATGTCGTTCAGCTGCTCGATGAGGCCGTTGAGGTCGTTGACGACGCTGGTGCGCGTGCCGTCGGCGGACTGGCTGAGCTTGCCGCCCTCCTTCGTCATCGTTTGGACGAGTGTCTTGCTGACGGTGGAGACGAATGTCGCGTTGATCTGGGAGTCGATGGTCGTGGCGCCCGTATCGGTGATTTTCGGCGCGATGGCGTTCTTTTTCTCGTTGACGTAGTAGATGATGTTCGGCTTGTCGGAAGAGCCGGTGATCGAATTGATCAGGCTTGCGCTGAAGTCCTTCGGCAGTACGATCGCCGCGTAGTATTCGCCGGACTGCACGCCTTCCACGGCCTTGTCGGCGCTGACGAACGTCCAGCCGAGCCGGTCGTTCTTCTTGAGCTGGCTGACGACCTGCTTGCCCGCGTCGAGCCGCCCGACCAGATCTGATGTAGTGCCCTTGTCTTCATTGGCGACGGCGACCTGGAGGTTGCCGGTCGACGAATACGGGTCCCAGTTGGCGAGGATGTTGAACCATGCATACAGAGAGGGGATGATGGCCACGCCCAGCGTCACCACCACCGCGACCGGGTTGCGCAGGATGCGCATGAGGTCGCGCGTGAATATTCGCCAAATCGTACGCACCAAACCCCTCGTTTCGTATGTTCCGCCCGATCATGCTCAGTGAGAGTATATCCCCAGCCGTAAGAGCTGGATTCGCCCACAGCGCACCGCCGAGGTCATATGTGGACACGAACCGCCCATGTGTCGAACGCGATATCGGACATACTGTGCACATGCGCCACCGATGTCGCATTTGCCGCGTTTCGGGGCGGAATGTCGTTCCATTCCGCCCCGAAACGGGCGACCGGTCACAGGTCGAGGGCATCGCGCAGGAAGTCGCGCTGCAGCGTCAGCAGGTTCTCCGCGACGACCGGGTCATTGGTCATATGCGTGATTCCGGTCAGCGGCAGGAAGGTGTGCGGACGGCCGGCGGCCATCAGCGCCTGACTGAGGCGCAGGCTGTGCGCGATGGTCACGTTGTCGTCGGCGAAGCCGTGAATCAGCATCAGCGGGCGGGCGAGCTTCGGCGCGTCGGCGATGATGCTGTTGCGCTCGTACGCCGCCGGGTCGAGCCCGAGGTAGCGCTCGGTGTAATGCGTGTCGTACAGCGTCCAATCGGTGGGCGGGGCGCCGGCGCATGCCGCCTTGACCACGTCCGGGGCGTCCAGCACCGCGAGCGCCGACAGGAAACCGCCGTACGACCAGCCGATCATGCACACCTTGTCGAGGTCCGGCATGGGAATCGCCTCCCGCTGGCGGGAGGTGGCGCGAAGCGCCGGTGGGTGGTTCTCGGCGTCTGCCTGATCGCCCGCAGCCGGCTGTGCCGCACGTGATTCCACATCGGCGTTGAGCCGGGCGACGGCCTCGGGCAGGGCGTTGACGGCCTCGACCTGATCGGCCAGCGTTACGTCCTTCATATCCTCGAAGATCTCGCGGTCCCATGCCGGGCCGCGGCCGGTGGTGCCACGGCCGTCTGCCGTGACCACCAGGAAGCCTTGGTCGGCCCACCACTGGCCCTCCCAGTAGAAGGACTGCGAGGCGATGACCTGCTGGAAGCCGGGCCCGCCGTACGGCTTCATCAGCACCGGCAGCTTCTCGGCGTGCGCGTACGGGCTTTCCGGGCTCGGCGCGATGATCGCCGTGTACAGCTGGTGCTCGCCCAGTCGCGTAAACGTGACGTTCGGTGTAAAGCCGGGTTCGGCCGCCGTGGACGCGATAGTGGCGCTCTGTTCTCCCAGAATATGCCGCATCTGGGCGCGGGCGGAACGCATATCGCGGCCGGAGACCACGATGCCGCGCTCGCCGCGCGAGGCGGTCCACTGGCCGGGATCGGTCGTGACCGGCGTGATCGTGCCGTTGTAATCGATACTCACCACGTCGAAACTGCGGGCGTCGTGGTCGCCGAATACGGACTCGGTGGCGGCCGCATCGGCCCAAGCGTCCGGCACCTCAGGCGCGATTTCGGGCGCGCGCTGCACCACGGCCAGCACATCCTCGTCGGTCACGGCGAGCACCGTGCGCACGTTCCAGCCAGCCGGCGTGAACGGGCGGCCGTCCATTGTCAGACGGTTGGTGTCCGTGGCCATATCGTTGAGCGAGCACACCAGACGACCATCCGGCGTGTAGGCGGGCGTGCCGTGAACCAGGTCGATCCACTGCTCGTTCGCGTGCTCCTCAAGCACACGCGTGGCACCCAGCGCGGCCCCATCCGCCGCGACTGCCACCTCAAGCACCTGATCGCGGGTCTGACGGCGGTTCTGCACCAGCACCAGCGGATCGTGGCCGCGACGCCAGTTCACGGCGGCCACATACTCGTACGCCTCGCGATCCCAATCCACATCGGCGTTGCCGGTGATGCCTGCGTACCGGTCGTTCTCATCGAACGCCAGCGTGATCACGGTCAGATACACGTCGGCATTGCGGGTCAGCGCGCGCGGGTAACGGCGGCCGGCGTCCGGCTTCTCGGGGTCAGCCGGATCGCTGATGTGCCAGGTCGGCTCGTCGGCGGTGTCGAAGGACTCGAACAGCACGTGCTGCGAATCCGGGGCCCACCAGAAGCCGTCGTATCGGTCCATCTCCTCGCCGGCCACGAACTCGGCCAGACCGATTTTCCACGTGTTTTCGGCCGGATTGCCGTCCTCATCCTCCACGCTCACGCCGTAGACGGCGGTGATGCGGTCACCTAGTTCGCCGCCGATATCGACCAGCATCAGGTAGCTGCCCGTGGTGTACAGCACATGTTCGCCATCCGGGGCGATGCGCGGGTTCAGCACCGGCGTGTACATCGCCGGGTCCTCATCGAGCCATTCGCCGGCCAGTTCACGGGTGTGCGGCTCGGGTGCGCCGGTCTCGTCATTCCAATCGATGTCGGTCAGGAACAGGCGGCCGTTGATGGTGAACACGATGCGATTGCCGTCGTCATCTGCGGAGTATCCGACGATGCCGGTGCCGCCTTCGCGCGCACGCTCGCGGCGGGCCTTCTCCTCGGCCGGCACGTCCTCGCTGTCGGCGGTTGCGCCCAGCAGTTCGCGCGGGTCGGCCAGCTTGGTCTCATGGTGTTCGCCGGACTCGTCGAACCAGCTCAGCCACAGTGCGGTCACCAGATCCTCGGGGCCGTCGGAGCGCAGGAACAGGGCCCGCGAGCCGTCGCCCACGGTCTGTGCGGAGCGCGGTGCGCCGCAGCCGAAGCGCAGCGTGCGCGCCCGGAGGCGTGGGAAATGCTTGATTGCGTCATTGACATCATTGGTTTCGCTCATACCTCACAACCTACGCGCCTGTGCGGTCAGTGGCGCGCAGGCTTGCGACGCATTCCCGGGAATGTGTCGTGGTGTGGGTGCGAGGTGTGGGCGTGAGGCTTGTCCTAAGATGGGAGCCATGCAGGTGACGATGATCGACGAAAACAAGTACGCCGAAACGATGACCGACGTGGTGCTGCCCGCGCTCGAACAATGCTGCGAGGAGGGCTGGTTCGATCCGTCCGCCGCCGAACGTTCGGCCGGGATCGAGCCGCTGTCCGGCATTATGGACACCGGCGGCCGCTCGGGCCAGCTGCACTACCTGTGCTACGACTCCGCCAAATTCGACGCGATTCGCGAGCAAGGCGCCACCGCCACCTTCCGCGGGGCCATCGTCATCAGCCACGGCTTCACCGAGTTCGCCGAAAAGTACGACGAGCTCGTCTGGTACTTCCTGCTTGCCGGCTACTCGGTGTGTGTACTCGAGCATCGCGGCCACGGCAAGTCCGCGCGCGACGTGGACAACCGCTGCATGGTGTGGATTGATGACTGGCAGCGCTACGTGGCCGATCTGGCCGGCTTCGCCGAAACCATCGGCCAGCAGTACGCGGCCGGCATGCCGCTGAACCTGTTCTGCCATTCGATGGGCGGCGGCATCGGCGCGGCCGTGTTGGAGCGATACCCCACCCTGTTCGACAAAGCGGTGCTCTCTGCCCCGATGATCGCCCCCGCCACCGGCATGCCGCTGGGCGTGGCCCGTGTGCTGGTCGGCGCGCTGTGCGGACTCGGCTTCGGCAAGAAGCGCGTGTTCGGGCAGTCGGGCTTCACGCCGGAATTCTCGATGGAAGGCAACGAGGGCGCTTCCGAAGCGCGTGAACGCTGGTACTTCAAGCTGCGTTGCGAGAATAGCGAATACCAGACCTACTGCGCGGCGTTCGAATGGGTGCGCCAAGCGTTGAAGCTCAACCGGGCCATACTGAATCCGTCCGCCTGCGCCGAAGTGGAGACGCCGGTGCTGCTCTTCCAGTCCGGACGCGACATCTGGGTACTCAATAAGCCGCAGAATCACTTCGTCCAACTGGTCAAGGACGGCGGCGGCGAGGCGAACATCGTGCGCTTCCCCGAATCGCGCCACGAAATCTTCTCCATGCCCAACAGCACTTACAAGCCCTACCTCGAAAAGATCCTCGGCTTCTACGACGACCCCATGATTGCCTGCGCCGCGTACTGATGTAGCTCTTCACCCATTGTTCACCGTGCGGTCACCTTGTGGCCCGACCCGCTTTAGATGGCGGGAGAGCCATGGAATTATGGGCATAATGTCTTCTCTCCGCCGCCGCGGTTGCGGCCGCGGTATGTGCCGGCGTGCTCGCGTTGACCGGTTGCACGGCGTTCAATAATTCCGATGACGGCACAGCGGACGGCAACGGCACGTCCGCCACCACGCAGACCTTCCAGCCGTCCGGCGGCAAACCGACTGCCACCCTGAGCATTGCCTCCGGCTCCGAAAACAAGGAAGTCGCCGTCGCCATCCAGAAAGCGGCCGACCAATCCAACGTAGCCGTGACGATGCACTACATGGGTTCGCTGGAGATTATGAACGCGCTCAAGGCCGGCGGCCAGGATCACGACGCCGTCTGGCCTGCCTCCTCGATGTGGATTTCGATGGGAGACACCAAGCACATCGTCAAAGACGCGGCCAGCACCTCCACCACGCCGATCGTGTTCGGCATCGCCAAATCCAAGGCCGTCAAACTCGGCTGGGCTGACGACACCGGCGCCACCAAGCCCGTCTCCACCGCGGACATCCTCGCCGCGGTCAGCGACGGCAAACTCACGTTCTCCATGACCTCCGCCACGGTGATCGACAGCGCGCTCAACGTCTACCAGACCGCGCTCAGGAAACCCAGCTGGACCATTTGGGTGGTCGATTACTCCGGTTCGATGTCTGGAGAGGGCAAGAACGGCGTGGTCAAAGGCCTGAACGCGGCGCTCGACCCGGACCAGGCCAAGAAGTCGTACATCGAGCCCGCCAGCGGCGACGTGAACATTCTCATCCCGTTTGAAACCGAGGCCCACCGCCCGGTCAAGGCCACTGGCACAAGCACCAGCGACCTGCTGCATGAGGCCGATGCCACCGATGCCAGCGGCGGCACCGATATCTATGAAGGCCTGCTGAGCGCGCTCGACGAGCTGCCCAGCGAGTCGGAAGCCTCGCAATACACCACCGCCATCGTGCTCATGACCGACGGCCGCTCCAACTCCGATCATCAGGATGAATTCGAAAGCGCCTATAAGTCGCGCGGCCGTGATCTGCCGATCTTCTCCATCATGTTCGGCGATGCCGATCCCAGCCAGCTGAAGTCTCTCGCCACCCTGAGCAACGCCAAGGTATTCGACGGCCGCTCCGGCGACCTCGCCGCCGTCTTCCGCCAAGTCAAGGGCTTCAACTGATGCTCCAGGTAATCTGTGGATTCGTTGTCGGACTGCTGCTCGCCGGGCTCGGTTTCGGACTGGTCGGCGGCGGAGTGCCCGGCCTGATCGTGGCCGTGGTACTGGCCGCACTTGGGTATATCGCCGCCTCCACGCTCACCGAGCCGGAGCGACGCATCGGCAAAATGCTGGTTTCCGCCTTGCCCAACGGTCAGAAGACCGCCGATACGATCGACGCGGCGAACGCTCAACTCAACTCGATCGCCATGCTCACCAAGCAAGTACGTGACCCAGCCGTCAAAGCCGAAGCCAACGACTTCATCGCCGCTACCAAAGATTGAGTGCAATACGTGACCCGAGACACCTCCGCCTACCCGACGTTGCGCCACTACATCACCGTGTACGGCGAGCAGACCGAGAAACTGTTGCGCTCCTACGTGGACGTGGAAAGTTCCGGCGCACGCGATCAGATAGCCACGGTACGAATCGAAACCATCGAGGCGCTGCAAGTGCTCGAACAGACCGCCGCCGGCGAACTCAGCCGGGCGGTAAGCGCCAAGACGTTGGGCATTACGGCCGACTCCGACGCCATCCAACGGTTGGCCCGCATGGATGGATACGACGACGTCGCACCTTCGCCTGTGCCTTCCTCGGCTGCTGATGAAGGACGGCATGCGCCCAGTCAGACTCCATCTGGTGGCCCGGCTCACCAGTCGGACCAGAAAACGGACGCACAATGAAACTCTCCAAATCAAAAATCATCGGACTGATCGCCCTGCTTGCGGTAGTGGGCGTGGTCTGCGGCACGCTGGTGTGGCGGCAATCGCAACCAGCGCCGGCCGAACCGACCGAACAGGTGAGCATCACCGGCTACCTGGGCGGCGAGAAAATCGGCCTGTTCGATGACGCCAAGTTCAAGGCGCTCGCCGCCAAGCAAGGCATTGCCATCGACTATCGCAAGGCCGGATCGCCGGCCATGATGGATACGGACCGGAAAGGCATGGGTTACCTGTTCCCCTCCTCGCGCGCGGCCGTCGAATACGGCAATGCGAAAGGCGTCAAGGCCCCCCCAAAGCGACATCGTCTTCAACTCACCGATTGTGCTATACACGCACAAGGCCGTGGCGGACGGGCTCGTGAACGGCGGACTTGTGACCAAGGACGATTCTGGCGCGTACCACATGGATATGGCCAAAGCCGTGGACGCGATGGTCGCCAACACAACCTGGGCCGACGTCGGATACACGGCAGGCTACGGGCAGTTCCGCATCGACTCGACCGATCCGGTGAAGTCGAACTCAGGCAACGAATACGCGGCGCTTCTTGCCACGGTGCTCAACGGCGGGCAGCCGGCCATGGTCGATTCGGTGGCGCGCGACGGCAAGACCATCGCCTCCATCTTCGCCAAATCCGGCTGGATGGAGACCTCTTCCGAGGATTCGTTCAACCAGTTCCTGACCTTGGGCGTGGGCTCCAAGCCGATGATGGTGGGCTACGAATCGCAGCTGCTTGATTTGGCCGTGAACCAGCCGGATGCGTTCAAGCAGATCAAGGACGACGTGGTCATCGTCTACCCGACGCCGACCGTGTGGAGCGCCCACACGCTGATGGCCTTGGACGAGAAAAGGCGGCACACTGCTGAACCTGTTGAAAACACCGGCGGTGCAGAAGCTGGCGTGGGAGCGCCATGGCTTCCGCGCGGCCAACTTCGCCGGCACCGATTCGATCAGCCGATTCGGCGTGGCCGGCACGCTCGACCAGATCCCGGCCGTATCCGAACTGCCCAACAACGATGCCATGCAACACCTCATCACCACCCTCCAATCCGCGCAAGCCAAACTCGTGGCCGACATCTCCATGTACGACACGATGTACACGCAGAACGCCCAGCAATACCGCGAGCTGAAAATGACCGTACTGGCCGGCAAGAAGGCGCTCGCCGACTTCAACGCCAACCAGCTGCCAGCGCTGGAGGCCGAGGCCGCCGCCAGTGGCGACGCCATGCAGGCGCAAGTGCTGAAGGACTTCAAGTCCAAGCTCGACCGTTTTGCCAAGCGACTCGACGACCTCGACCGCATCAGCGTGGTTACCTTGCAGACCGCGCCGCAGATCAAAATCATCCAGAACGCGGACCAGACCATCGTGGACAAGATCGACACCACCATCTCCACCACGATTCCGGTGTGGAAGAGTCAGATGGTGATCGCGCTGGGCCTGTCCAACCAGCGCAAGGTTCTCGACCTGCAGAACAAGGCCGACGATGTGACCAACAAGCTGCTGGCGCGTAACGCGGCCGCCCTGTACAAGGGTGCAGTGGACGCGGAAAAGGCCAACCAGCGTTCCGTGGTGGAAATCGACACGCTGGAGAAGATCAACGCCGAACTCGTCGCCACCCTGAAGGAGACCGTGCAGATCCAGAAGGAAGGCGAGGCCAACCGCGAGGCCGCCCAGGTCAAGATGCGCCAAATCGAGTCCGACCTCAAAAACGCCTTGCTCGAAAACGCCCAGCAGATGTGAGCCGTTCGCGCGCCAGCATGCTCCCGTTGGCGGAGTTTGCGGGAACGTGCAACCATGCTCCCGTTGGCAGAGGTATATGAGTACGCCTACTGGTGTGCGTATATATGCTCCCGCTGGCGGGAGCTGGCAGCCGTAAGACTGGCTGAGGGTGGTCACGGCGCTCGGCTCGGCCGGCTTTACCGGCAGCCATTCCC
>ENA-OPRR01001874-OPRR01001874.1-human-gut-metagenome-genome-assembly--contig:-NODE-1874-length-15686-cov-2.789265_pt1 | contig 15686 bp, 20 predicted proteins | sample MGYA00241796_ERZ501883 | MGnify/ENA primary metagenome ERZ501883 (study PRJEB25962, sample SAMEA2042406) | human gut metagenome | biome: human gut; feature: human-associated habitat; material: faeces...
TGGAGGATCCGTTGGCAGACGGAAGCCTGCTACCCAATAAAACTTTCCTTTTGTTTTTCACCCGGAGTTATTCCGGGTGTTTTTTAATTTATACACAATATGTTGATAAAGATGTGGATAAAAACACTAGATAAAGTATTTAAAATACTTGACATATGGTAAACCCTATGATATAATACATAATGTAAGGAGGTGATAAAAAGATGGCGAAGGGCAGTAGCCGAAGAAAAAGAAAAAGCCCAGTCAACTGGATTGAAGTAGCGGTTCAATTCCTGACAGGGCTTATAACGGGGATTATCATTCTGATAATCGACAAGCTGTGGAAATAACACAGCAGGGGAGGAGAAATCCTCCCCGTATCAAAAGTATAGCACAAATCGCCATCTTTAACAATGAGAATTGCCATAATCGTAGTAATTGCGGTGACAGCCGGTTTTATCGGCCGTAGCATTTACAGAAGAATGAGGAGGGATAAAGATGCCAAAAGGTAGCCCAACCCCTCAGACAATCGCAAGCCAGAAGTATCAAAAGAAAGCCGGCTACATGACAAAGGGCTTTAAAATCAAGCGGGAAGTAGCAGAACGCTTTGAAAAGGCCTGTGAGGCGGCAGGAGTCAGCCAGGCCGCCCAAATCACAGAGCTGATGCTTTCCTTTGCGAAGGAGCAGGAAGAAAAGAATACGGAGTAAGGAGAGAGCGCCTGAGAGGGCGCTTTTTCCTTTGCAAAAGGCAGATGATGAAAAATGACAGATAAAGAGATTTCATTCGTGAAAATCTGCATTCAGCGAGGAGACCTTCATTCGTTTTATAACAGCCGACAGTGGAAGCAGCTTCGCAAACAGGTGCTTCAGCTGGATAGATATGAATGCCAGCTTTGCAAGAAACATGGAAAGTATACGAGAGCTACAACGGTGCATCATGTCAATTACGTAAAGAAACACCCAGAGCTGGCATTGGAAATCTATTACTTGTGGCAGGGGAAGCGAAAGCGGAACCTGCTTTCTTTATGTCATGACTGCCATGAGGAAGTGCATGGTCACAGAAAAAAATCACTAGCAGAACCGCTGACAGAGGAACGGTGGGATTGACACATCCCCCCGGTCTAAAAAAACGGCATTTTAATTTTGCTTTTGGAGACCGGTGGGAGGCCTCGACAAAAGATATTTTTCTCGCGCACATGAGGGAGGTGGTCGGATGGGACTGACAAGACGGGAAAAATTGAGAAAGGAAATAAAAAATGACCTTCTGGAGCAGCTCATCCGGAACGGCACTACAGGTAAATATTACATTGATCTGGTGGACAAGTACATGGATTTCTGGGACATGGAAAATGCGCTGATTGACGATATAAAAGCCAGGGGGGTGGTGGTCACCTATGATAACGGAGGAGGACAGAAGGGAACAAAAAAGAATGATTCGATTGACCAGAGAATCAAAGTAAACGGGCAGATGCTTAAGATTCTGGACAGTCTTGGAATCAAACCGACAGGAAATTATCTGGGCGGTGATGACGATGAGCTGTAACTGTAAAATTAATCCCAACATCCAGGAATGGATAGATATTGTGGAGAAACGCATCTATGCAGTCTGCGAGGAACAGGAGCTTTTAGTAAAGCATGTCAAACATTGCTTTGAGCAGGAAGACATCTATACAGATGATGAGCAGCTGGAAAAGTATATCGGACTTGCCAGGTATTTTCCTTTCGAGCAGGTGTTCCCCTGGCAGAAGTTTGTCATTGGTCTTCATGACTGCACCTACTGGAAAGATACTGGGCTTCCCCGGTGGCCGGATCTGTTCTGTGAACTCGGCCGGGGCGCAGGCAAGGATGGAACGATTGCCTGGGAGTCTGTCTGTCTGATGTCACCTTATAACGGTATCAGAGAGTATGATGTGGACATCTGCGCTAACAATGAAGATCAGGCCATGCGCCCGGTAAGGGATGTGATTGCTGCCTTTGAACAGCCGGGAAATATAAAAAAATTGAAACGCTTTTTCTATTGGACAAAAGAACAGGTAGCCTCATTAAAAACCCGCTCTCTGATGAAGGGAAGGACAAACAGTCCCAAAGGAAAAGATGGACTCCGTTCTGGCATCTGTATTTTTAATGAGATTCATCAGTATGAGAATTACGCCAATATCAATGTTTTTACAACCGGTCTGGGAAAGAAAAAGCACCCAAGGAGATCCTACTATACAACAAACGGGGATGTCCGGGAAGGGCCTCTGGATGATCTCCTGGAAACATCAGAAGAAATCCTTCGCGGGGGAGAACCTGACAATGGACTTCTTCCGTTTATCTGTAAATTAAATAAAAAGGAAGATGTACACGATGAAGCCAACTGGCCGATGGCAAATCCGTCCCTGCCGTATCTTCCCAATCTTTTGGAAGAAATCCGGAAGGAATACCGGGAATGGAAAAAGAATCCGGCCAGGCTGCCGGCCTTTATGACAAAACGAATGAATATCCCGGACAGCGTCAGTGAGCTTAAGGTGGCAGAATGGGAAAATATTCTCTCGACTAAAAAGGAACTGCCGGATTTAAGCGGATGGAGCTGTACCTGCGGGATTGACTATTCAAAAATTTCAGACTTTGCGTCTGTCAATTTTCATTTCAGAAACGGGGATCAGAGATATGACATCAGCCATTCCTGGCTGTGTCTGAAATCTAAGGACATTCCACGGATGAAATGCCCGTGGAAAGAATGGTCAGAACAAGGCTTATTGACGCTGGTAGACGATGTGGAAATTCACCCATCCTATCTGACAGATTATATTGCAGAGAAGAAAAAAGAGTTCAATATTGAAAAACTGGCTCTGGATGATTTCCGGTATGCGCTGCTCAGTGACGCGCTTCGAAAAATCGGCTTCGACGCCAAAGCATACAAGAATGTGAAGCTGGTCCGCCCGTCAGATATTATGCGGGTGGCTACGGTAATTGACAGCTGTTTTACAAACCAGTGGTTTACCTGGGGAGATAATCCGGTGCTGCGCTGGGCGGTAAACAACACTAAACTGATTCGTTCAAACCGGAGAGCAGGGAGGGAAAATGATGCGGATGTAGGGAATTTTGTCTATGGAAAGATAGAGGCTAAGAGCCGGAAAACGGATCCGTTCATGGCTCTGGCAGCCAGTATGACCGTGGAGGATGTCCTGCCGGAAGCCAAACGGCCAAAGCCGAAATTTAAGGTTTTTACCTTTGGATGAATCCATACGGAGAGGAGGTGAAAAAACAATGGGGCTTAATTTTAAAAAGTGGCTGGCGGAAAAGCTGTCTGGTGGGGCAGAAAAACGGAGCCTGATTGAAATTGACTGGCCGGAATTTTTCGGGCTGATGGATCAGGTTTATCTCAGGGAACTGGCTTTCTGGACTTGTGTCAATAAAATTGCCAACGCGTTAAGCAAGTGCGAATTCAGAACCTACTATCACCATGAACCGGTGAAAAAAGCGGAATATTATCTCTGGAATGTGGAACCAAATAAAAATCAAAATGCCTCTGCTTTTTTGACAAAGCTAATCGGAAAGCTGTATCTGAATAATGAGGCGCTGGTGATTGAATCTTCCGGTCAGCTGTATGTGGCAGATGACTACCAGAAACAGATCTATGCCCTGTATGATTATCAATTTACCGGGGTGACAGTGGACAATTTCACGTTTGGGAAGACCTTTTACCAGTCTGAAGTCCTGTTCTTCCAGCTGAATTCTGTGGATATGCGTCATCTGATCAATCTGATGTATTCCAGTTACAACGAGCTGATGAGGTATGCTGCAAACGCCTACCGGAAATCCAGAGGCAGCAGGGGAATTCTTGACATAGACGCTCAGGCCCAGGCGGAGGATGACTTTTCAGATACTCTTCAGGAGCTGATGACGGTTTATTTCAAAAAGTTTTTTGAGAGTGAAAATGCTGTTTTGCCTTTATATGACGGTTATAAGTACACGGAACTTCAGTCAAAAACCTATTCCAATGAATCCACACGGGATATTAAGGCGCTGGCAGACGATATTTTTGATTTTACTGCCAGAGGCTTTTCCTTTCCGCCCTCTCTGGCCAAAGGAGATGTACAGGATACAGGGAAAGCCACAGATGAGCTGCTGACTTTCTGTATTGATCCGCTGGCTAGACTTCTGGAAAAAGAGATTAACCGAAAAAGAAACGGCCTGACAGGGTTTCTGGCCGGAAATTATGTAAGGATTGATACGATGGCTGTAAAGCATATCGATATTTTCGATATTGCCACGCCAGTGGATAAGCTCATTTCATCAGGTACTTATACAATCAATGACATACGCCGTGTGATCGGAGAGTCATACATTGACGAGGAGTGGGCCAACACGCATTTCATCACAAAAAATTACAGCACCATACAGGAGTTCCTGGAGAGCATGAACAGGAATCCTGATACAGGATAGAAGGGAGTGAGAAAGAACATGCAGCAGAAAGGAACCAACTGGAGGCTAGAACCGGTCCAGGCAGAAAACAAGACGCTTCTGTATATTTATGACGATGTGACAGAGTACGGCCAGTTTAACTGGAATACCTGGGAATACGAGGAGTCAGAAACCGGGGCGAAATATTTTGCTGAAAAGCTGGGAGAAATTCCAGACGGCCAGACCATAGAGCTTCACATTAATTCAAACGGTGGCTCTGTGAAAGAGGGGGTTGCTATTTACAATCTCCTGAAGCAGAAACAGAATCATAAAGTAGGAATTGTAGACGGGGTGGCGCACAGCGTCGCCTTTTTAATTTTGCAGGCATGTGAAAAGAGAAAAATGTGTCTGGGGACAACTGCTCTTATCCATAACATGTGGATGACCTGCTCCGGCAATGCGGCGCAGCTTCGCAAATATGCGGATGATCTCGACGATATGATGGAGGCGAACCGGCAGGTTTTTATGGAAAGGGCCGTTATTACAGAGGAGGAACTGAAGGGGCTGATGGAAGCCGAAACCTACCTGACGCCGGATAAGGCTCTGGAGTACGGACTTATTGACGAGGTATATGGAAAGAAAGGGGAGGCTCCAAAGCCGGAGGAGATATTAGAAAAGCTGTCCCAGATGCAGCGGCAGTTAAACAGCCAGAAGAGCTTTCGGGAACAGATTGCAGAGCTGAGAGACAGGCAGCCTGGAGGCCTGACGGGTGGAACACAGAATCCTCAGGAGAATGGGCTGTTACAGTTATTTAAGGGCATGGCCCGGAAAGGTGAGTAAAGAGATGAAAAACAAAGATGTACTGATGCAGGAGAAAACAAAGATTTTGCAGCAGATGAATGAGGCGATTGCGAAGAATGATCCGGATGCTTTCGCAGAGGCGTTTGAGAAGCTGTCCATGAATATCCAGGAGAATATCCTGAGCGAGGTGGAAGCACAGCAGCAGGCGGCAGATACAGTGGTTCTGGCAGGACGTGGCGTCCATCAGCTGACCAGCGAGGAGACAAAGTATTACCAGGCGGTTATCCAGGCCATGAAATCCTCCAATCCCAAACAGGCGCTGACAGATCTGGAAGTAACAATGCCTAAAACGGTAATTGACCGGGTTTTTGAGGATCTGACGCAGCAGCATCCGCTTTTAGATGCCATTAACTTCCAGAACACCTCAGGATTAATTGAGATGTATCTGAATACCGATGAGGTGCAGCTGGCCTCCTGGGGGAAGCTCTGCGATGAGATTACAAAGGAACTGTCCTCTGGTTTTAAGCAGGTGAATATGAGCCTGAAAAAGCTGTCGGCATTTCTTCCTGTCTGTAAGGCGATGCTGGATTTAGGGCCTGCATGGCTGGATCGATACGTGAGAGATATTCTCACCGAAGCAATCTACAATGGCCTGGAGGAAGGAATTATTGCCGGCACTGGAAAGGATCAGCCCATCGGAATGATGAAGCAGGTGGGAGATGATGTGGAGGTTTCAGGGGGAGTATACCCGGATAAAGAGGCGGTAGCAGTGACAAGTTTTGATCCGGTGACTTATGGCGGCCTGCTTGCGAAGCTGGCAGTAACCCCGAAGGGGAAAGAGCCGAATTGTACAGAATGTCATTATGGTGGTAAACCCATCGGACTATTTTACAAAAGTGATGCCGGGAACTACCATTATGAGTCCGGCAGGAACCTATGTAAATAACGTCCTTCCGTATCCGACCACAGTTATTCAGTCTGTCAGAGTTCCGGCCGGGAAGGCAATTCTGGGACTGGGGAAGAAATATTTCATGGGAATCGGAACAGCTAAATCCGGAAAAATTGAGTATTCCGACCAGTATCGCTTCCTGGAAGACGAGAGAGTCTATCTGACGAAACTTTACGGACATGGGGAGCCGGTGGATAACAATGCGTTCCTGGTGCTTGATATTTCCAAACTGAAACCGGCTGTCCTGAAGGTGGAGGTACAGACATCGGGGGAATAAATTCCCCGTCCAATAGCCTGGTTGGAACGGGGATCGTGGGAACCGCAGTGGTTTCTGCAGGCACAGAAGAAATGAATCGAGCAGGAAAGAGAGGAAAATAGAATGGCTTATACACCAACGGAATGGAATACAGGGGATTTGATTACAGCAGAAAAACTGAACAAGCTGGAACAGGGGGTGCAGAATGAGCAGGTGGGACCTCAGGGACCCAAAGGAGAGCCGGGAGCTGGGCTGACGGGAGAGGCCGTTTCCATGACAAAGCTTGCAGGAAGCGAAGAGGCATCAGCAGTCGCCGCAAAGGTGAATGAAATGATAGACGGACTGATTGCCAGAGGAGTCTTCACGGCGGCAGAATAGGAGGTTTTATGGATCTGCTTGAAGAGGTAAAAAACTATCTGGATATTACCTGGCAGACAACATCGGAAGAGGACAAAAAACTGCTCAGCATGCTTGAAAGAGGAAAGGCTGCCTTATCCGGTAAACTGGGGGACTGTGATTTTGAGGAAGAAACTCAGGAAAAGACACTGCTTTTCAATCATGTGATGTATGAGCGCTCCGGGGCCTTAGACGAATTCTGGAAAAATTACCGGGAGGAGATTATCTCTCTCCGGCTTAGAAAGAGGGTACAGCGGTATGAGGCTGAAAAACGGGAAGTTTGAAACGTTCAATGACGGGATTCTGACAGTCTGCGAGGCATCGGGGAGAACGATTACAGGGACGAAAAGAGAAGGAGTCCGGTTTGGGAACCGGACGGTGGGAGTGAAGCGGTTCTGGGAGGCAAAGGTAGCGGGCAGCGAGATTGCGTGTCTGGTATCTGTTCCCAATCAGCCGGGAATTGAAAGAGACGATATAGTCCTGCTTAAGGGCAGGCAGTACCGGATTTCTCAGATACAGGAAAAGTTTGATACAAGGCCTCCCTGCCTGTATCTGTCTTTGGAAAGCATACAGACTCCGTTTCGGGATGAAAGGAGGACGTGATGGCAAGAAAAACGTCAGTGTCAGGGCTCCGAACATCGGTAATATCTGCTCTAAACGAGTATTCCGGATATGTGACTGCCGAGACCAAAAAAGTCATAAAGAAAGCAGGAAAGGAAGCCGCGCAGGAGTTAAAAAAGAAATCTCCAAGAGAGACAGGAGAGTATGCAGAAAGCTGGACAACGGAAACGAAAGAATCGTCCAACACCATCCATACGACAGTTTATGCCGGAGATCATCAGTACAGCCTTACACATCTTCTGGAGAATGGCCATGCCAAACGGGGAGGAGGACGAGTGGCGGCGATCCGGCACATTGAACCGGTGAACGAAGCGATTATAAAAAAGGTTGAGGAGGAGATTGAAAGGCAGCTATGAGAAGCCGGGAAGAAATCGAAACTATGTTGGAAAAGACAGGGATTCCGTTCCGCTATTTCCTTTTTGAAGAAAAAGAAGCAGTCGAACCGCCTTTTATGGTCTGGTATCTGACAGAAAGCGCTAACTTTTTCGCAGACGGAAAAGTATATGAAAGGATAGATCATCTGAATCTGGAGCTTTACACCGATCAGAAGGACTTTGAACTGGAGGAACAGCTGGAACGGATTCTGGAGGAGGGAGGAATCGGCTGGAATAAGACAGAGACTTATCTGGACGATGAGCAGATGTATGAAGTGCTTTATGAAATGGAGGTTTAGAAATGCCAGAAGGAAAGGCTAATAAGGTTAAGTTTAATATTAAAAATGTTCACTACGCTTTGCTTCATGAAGATGAAAGCGGAAGCGTTACCTGGGATCCGCCGGTAAAGGTTCCGGGAGCTGTGTCGATCTCCCTGGATGCCAGCGGAGAGATTACTCCATTCTATGCGGACGGAATGGTTTACTACCAGACAAGTTCCAACACAGGGTACGAAGGGGATTTGGAGATGGCCCTGATTCCGGATTCGTTCCGGATAGATGTATTGAAAGAACAGAAGGATTCCAAAGGGGTGTTAATCGAGAACGCCAATGCGGAGACGGCGAAGTTTGCCCTTCTGTTTGAGTTTGACGGGGATCAGAAATCTGTCCGCCATGTTCTTTACAACTGTACGGCAACAAGACCGTCGGTGGAGGGAGAGACAACTGAAGATACCAAAGAACCTACAACAGAGACCTTATCTATCAGTGCGGCGCCGTTAGCGGATGGAAAAGTAAAAGCCAAGACAGGGGCAGATACAGAAGAAACGACGTATACCCAGTGGTATGACAGCGTTTATGTCCCTGCCGACGGGGCTGAGCCTGCAAAAGCGGGAAGCAGCAGAGTCGGGCAGGCAAATGTGTAAGAAAAGGGGGAAAACATATGCTCAGAAAAACTATAGAGATTGACGGACAGACTGTGGAATTTAAGGCATCGGCAGCAGTGCCCAGAATGTACCGTCTGAAATTCGGACGGGATATTTTTAAGGATCTGACGAAAATCGCAGATCACATGGAAGAGGAAAAAAAGAAAGAGGAAGGGGAGGGCAGCAGCCTTCCTGTTGAGGATCTGGAGCTGTTTGAAAATGCCGCTTATGTGATGGCAAAACACGCAGATCCCAAGATACCGGACACCATTGAGGAATGGCTGGATCAGTTTAATACCTTTTCTATTTATCAGGTACTTCCTGAGATACTGGAACTGTGGAGCCTGAATACAAGGACAGACATAGAAAATAAAAAAAAATTAAGCCGACTGTCCGGGAAATAACAACGCCTCTCTTTCTGCTCAGATGCACGCAGCTGGGGATTCCGGTCCGGGATCTGGAACTTCTCAGCGTGGGGCTTGTAATGGATATGCTGTCGGAAAGCTCAAATGACAGTGTGAAGTATCCGTACAAGGCAACTCAGGAGGACTTTGACCGGTTTTAATTGTCATAGGAAAGGTATTGTGATACAATGCAGACAGGAGGAAAGAGCATGGAGAAGAAAGAAAAGAAAACATGGGATGACCGGTTCTGCAGCTGGAAGTTCCTGTTCTATACCCTGATTTTTTTCTGGCCCCTGTCTGTGTATGGATACTTTAGAGTAAAGGCGCTGATGAAGAAACAGGGTGTAAAAAAATGGGGAGGATTTACCAGAAACCTGTATGCGGGAACTGCAGTAGTGATGATTCCCGTTATCACCTGTTTCTGGTGGGTGGTTTATTTATACATCACTTATTATACATAAAAAAGATGAATGAGGTGTCTGCCTGATAGCGGACATCTTATTTTTTACCGCCGATTCCCGGAGGCGCAACAAGCGAAGGCAGGAAACGCTTTTTGGAAAGGAGAGCCGATGGGATCAAAGAGAATTAAAGGTATTACAATCGAAATAGGCGGAGACACCCAGGGGTTAAATCAGGCCCTGAAAGAAACAAACGGCAGCATCAAAAATACCCAGGCTCAGCTAAAGGATGTGGAACGTCTTTTAAAGCTGGATCCGAGCAATACGGTTGTGCTGCAGCAGAAACAGGAGCTGTTGGCAAAAAGCATCGAGGATACGGGAAAAAAGCTGGAAACCTTAAAAACAGCCAGCGAGCAGGCTGCCAGAAGCGCGGATCAGTATGATTCCTGGAAAGCAAAATTTACGCCGATTCAGCAGGAAATTGATCAGACAAAAGCAAAGCTGAAGGAACTGGAAGCCGCCCAGCGGGAGATGAAAGATGGAGGGCAGGTGGAATCGGAGCAGTACGCAGCTCTTCAGAACGAGATCAAAGAAACCAGCAGTTACCTGAAGCAGTTAAAAAAAGATGCAGATGCGGTTAATACAGAATTTGGCAATCCAATCAGCCATGACCAGTATAATGCTCTGCAGAGGGAGATCGCCGAGACGGAGGCAAACCTGAAAGCCCTGAAAAGCTCTTCAGAGCAGACAGAGCAGGCGCTGAAAGGGATCGGGGCGGCATCGGAAGGAACGACGAAAAAACTGTCAGGACTCTGCGAAGTGGTAAGCGGAGGGGCAATGCTCCAGGCTGCGGAGTCGTTGTCAGGTCTGGGAGATAAGATAACCGAGCTGGGAGGAAAAGCAACAGAGGCTTTTGCGGAGGCGGAGAACGCCACTGTAAAGGCCTCCTCTTATTTTGGAGAAACGGGGGAGGCTGCCGAAGAAACGGCAGAGGTAATTAAAAATGTGTACGGCGCCGGCGTTGGGGAAAGCATGGACAGCGTTTCCAATGCCGTCATTACAGTCAAGAAAAACATTCAGGATTTAGACAGCACAGAACTGACGAATCTGACAGAACAGGCGATTACTCTGGAAGACTTGTATGGCATCGACATGAATGAAACCATGAGGGGAGTCAATTCCCTGATGGAGCAGTTTGGACTCTCAGCTCAGGAAGCGATGGACTATATTGTGGCCGGCACAGAAAACGGACTGGATAAGACGGATGAACTGGGGGATAATCTGTCAGAGTATGCCGGAAAATTCGCACAGGCGGGATATTCTGCATCCGAGTATTTTCAGCTGTTAAATAACGGTCTGGACGGCGGAGCCTACAATCTGGATAAGGTTAATGACGCTATCAACGAAGTGACTACCAGACTGGCGGACGGAACGATAGAAGAGGCGATTGGTTCTTACAGCACAGAAACGCAAGGATTGTTCAAAGCCTGGCAGGATGGCGGGGCAACACAAAAGCAGGTAATTGATTCGATTGTTAAGGACATCGCCGGATGTCAGAGCCAGCAGGAATCCTTAAACATGGCTGCCACAGCCTTTGGAACGATGGCGGAGGACGGAAATCTGAAATTTATAGAGTCGCTGACCTCAGTGGGAAGCGCCTATGATAATGTCAGCGGTTCCGCACAGAATTTATACAACCAGACTTCCACTCCCATGCAGGAGATGGAGTCAAATACCAGAAAGCTTCAGCAGGCGCTGGCGCCTCTGGGAGAAGTTCTTATCAATCTGGCAAACCAAATCCTGCCGCCTCTGGTTTCAGGAATCCAGACATTATCAGGGTTTTTCAGCTCTCTTCCAGGGCCGGTTCAGAATTTTGTGGTAATCCTGGGGGCATTACTGGCGGGATTTACTGCATTGGCTCCTGTGATTGCTGCAGTAGTTTTGGCTTTTACGACATTAGGAGCGGGTGTTTTGGCTCCTGTAATCGGAATTATCGCTGGAGTAGCCGCTGCGATTGCCGGTATCATTGCCGCCATACAAAATTGGGGCAGTATTGTCCAGTGGATTCAGGGAGTATGGGAAACCATGAAACAGGTATTTGAAACAGTCTGGAATGGAATCCTTATATTCTTCACTGAAACAATCCCTCAGGCCTGGCAGAGCGTTGTTGAGTTTTTTGCGGGAATCCCTGAGTGGTGGTCAGGAATTTGGGGAGGGGTATCTGAGAAATTTGTACAAATCTGGACAGAGATGATGGAAAATCCTGTGCTGTCTGCCATTGTAGAGATGATCCTCACACTTTGGAATAACTGCATGGAAAATCTGTCGCTCATCTGGAATACCATCCAGACCGTAGCCTTATCGGCCTGGGAACTGATTAAGAATACCATCATGGGGCCTGTCCTTCTGCTCTGTGATTTGATACTGGGAGACTTTGACAAACTGAGGGCCGATGCGGAGCAGATTTGGAACAACATTAAAAATGCGGCAAATACCATTTGGACAGCCTTAAAGAACCTGGTAGTAAATTTGGTAACCAATCTGAAAAACTCCGTGACGGCCATTATAAGCGGACTGCGCGATGCGGCAGCCGGGCTTTGGGAAGCAATCAGAGAAAAGGCTTCTGAACTCTGGAACACTATTCTGGAAACTATTATGGAGATTGTGACAGGCATCAAGGATAAAGCGATCGAGACATTCAACAATCTGAAGGACGGAATATCAGAAAAGGTAAGCCAAATCCCGCAGGTAGTTGAGGAAGGGTTTCAGGGAGCGATTGACTTTATTACAAGCCTTCCGGAGAAGGCGGTAAAGTGGGGCAAGGACTTCATCGGAGGACTGATTGAAGGTATTAAAAGTAAAGTGGAAGATTTGATGGATGCTGTAGGGGATATTGCCGACTCCATCGCAGATTTTCTGCATTTTTCCAGGCCGGATAAAGGGCCGCTTCACTATTATGAGTCCTGGATGCCAGATTTTATGATGGGGCTGGAAAAAGGGCTGAAAAATAATATGTGGAGAGTTTTGGATCAGGTAAAACGCCTGAACACGGAAATGTCTCTGTCTATGCAGCCCGGAGCGATTCAGGCGTCCAGGACGCTCAATTTACAGAATCACAGTGTCCTGAACGTGGATGGGAAAGTAATAGCGGAGACTGTAAACGAATATTTGGGGGTAGAACTATGATAAGACAGTTTTATCTTGAAAATGAGTATGGCCAGAGGTGGAACTTAAATCGTCCTGCCTCTGGCCTTTTGATAAGTCCGGACGGGCTGGGATACAATATGGATGCATCTTATGCGGCTATCGGTCACAGCTTTATCCGAAATTACTTAAAAGAAAAGCAGCAGAGCATTTCCGGCACCCTGATTTTTGGAACAACTCCCTATAAAGCCTGCAGCAGTTTTATTACATACGTCAATACAGCAGAGAGCCTGAGGCTAATCTATAAAACTGATGCGGGGGAATATTACCGGGATGTGGATCTGGTGGAATTTGGAAAAACAGAAAGAACGGAAGCCAAAGTATTGGAGTGTCCGGTCAAGTTTAACTGCAGGAGCCTGTTTTATTCCAATCAGGTGGATCGGTTTGTGGTCAGCCGTTCGGAGGGGGAGCTGCGCTGGGATTTTACATGGCCAGCCCGTTTCAATGACTATGGATTCCGAAGGGTAATGATTGAAAATACCGGACATGTGCCGGCAGGCTTCGAACTGGAAATTTACGGTTACTGTGAGAATCCTTCAGTCATTGTAACCCAGGGCGGAAAGGAACTGTCCCGCGTGCAGTTTCCCACGATTCTTCAGACAGGAGAGAAGATTCTGTACAGCTCTGTGGATGGGAATCTCTACTGTTACCGTGTGGATGAAGAAGGCGCGGAGGAAAATTTTTCCGATTCCCTGGACATCAATAATACGAACTTCTTTAAGCTCCCTGTGGGGGATTCCCAGATTGAATTTACTTCTGATACAGGGGCGTCAAACCGGACTGTTATGACGATCTACCGGTTTTATAGGGCGGTGTAATATGTTGGCATATATTTTGGATAACAAGACGTTAAAAATCAAGGATCTGCTGGAATTTGAGGAATACGAGTTCCGCGAGGACATTGAATATACAGAAAAGAGTTCTGTTACAGTCGCACGAAAGCCAAATATAGAGGAAGACGATTTTGTGTTCTGCAAAGACGATAATCGAAGGGTGTTTATCGGCATCTGCGAGACATTTGGAAGCGGTAGTGACAAGTCGAAATATCAGATTTCTTTGCTGCAGAAGGAAAATCTGTTTGACAGGGAGATTTTTGCAGAGCATGAGGAGCTGATTGAGCAGTCCGGGATAGAGGATTTTATTGTCCGGGCAATACAGGACAATTTTATATCCAGTGGCGATGAACAGATAGATAAGTCCTACTTATCGGTACTTGCTGATACTCACACTCCGATAGCCGCCAAAGTTGAGGCGGAAAATGGGGTATACAACCTGAAAACCTACCTGGGAAATGTCAAACAGTACTATGGTATCTGCCTGGACTTTGTGTTTTCTGACAAGTTGGAGATACGGGTCAGCAAAAAAGAGGAACCTTCTATTCCCATAGATATTGAAGTGACAGATATTTCGGATTACACAGAAACCTACTCTGTCTCTGTTCTGGCGAAGATTCTGGTAAACTGGAAAGTGCCGGATTCTCAGGATGAAGAAGGAAATCCGATCACAGGAGCACTGACAAGAAGGGCTTTTTATCTGCTTGCAGACAGAACGATTACAGAGGATGGAGAAAGTGAAGAACGGGCAGCAGGAACCGTGAAAAGCATGTATATAGAGGCTCAGACGGAGGAGGAAATGCTGCAGCAGGTCTACAATGCTTTTACGGGAAATCAGTACAGCCATAAGGTTTCATTTAACCTGATAAAATCCAGCCGGCTTTATCCGGCGGAGAGATTCTTTGTGGGGAGAAACTGCACCATCAAAACAAAATCCGGCGTCAGGACATCGATTGTGACAAAATCGGAGGTAAAAAGTAACTCTGAAATGATTGGGCTGACGTTTGGGAAACTGAAAGTTACATTAATTGAGAAATTAAGGAGGCAGAAATGATAAATGGAATCACATTTTCGGAGCAGCTGATCACCAGCGCCAACTTTGCCCACTTTATGTATACGTTTCTGAACCATGCGAACGGCGTTACCAAAGGCTGTGAAGTCAGCCATGCCAATGGAAATGTGTACGTCCAGAAGGGGTATTTTATGGAGTTTGGAAGAATGGTGCAGGTAGTAGGCGTGGAGGAAATTGAATCTCCTGATGTGCTGTCAGGACAGCTTTACTGTACTGTGGTATTTGAAATTGACCTGACAAAAGTAAATACGTCTGAGGAGTTTAAACAGGGATACTTTAAGACTTTAACAGGCACGGACGATTATCCGGAGCTGACAAAACAGGATCTGGATAATGATGGAACTGTGTATCAGATGCCCTGGTGTCAATATATCAAAAAAACAGATGGAATCAGTGAATTCCGTGATATTCGGGAGATTTTAAATCTGGAATCTGTATGGGATTCAGTAGCCGGGCAGAATACAGAGTATAAAAAAGAATTTGATCAGTACTTTGCAGAGCAGAAAGAAGAAGTCGAAAGAATGATTGCGGAGCTGGAAGCTCAGGGATATTTACTGCTTTCAACGGCACGTCAGGTTAAATATGCGACATTGACAGCGGCAGGATGGAGCCAGGAAGCCCCTTATCAGCAGACGGTGAGTGTTCCTGGGATTTTAGCGATTGATACTCCAGTGATCAAAGAATTTATTCCAGGAGATTCAGACACACAGAAGGAAAAGGCCATTAAAAAGGCGGCGGGGATGGTTAGCTTTGTCGATACAGAAGACGGCAGCATAACGGTAACCTGCATTGGAAAGAAGCCAGAGACAGATTTTCAGATTATGATAAAGGCGGTGTAACTATGGCAAGAGCAATCTGGCTGCCTGGAGGCGGCGGAGCGGATCTGGATGTGGTGACAGCGGACGCCGGGGATGTGCTGGCCGGAAAGGTGATTGTCGGCCCGGATGGGGAACCGCTCACCGGAACCCTGGCATTGTCCGGCAATGCTTCTGACGGACAGGTATTAAGCGGACAGACGTATTATAACACAGACGCCAAAACAAAAAGAACCGGTACCATGCCGAACAGGGGGGCTGTGAACCAGTCCC
>ENA-OPRR01001875-OPRR01001875.1-human-gut-metagenome-genome-assembly--contig:-NODE-1875-length-15678-cov-3.737054_pt1 | contig 15678 bp, 16 predicted proteins | sample MGYA00241796_ERZ501883 | MGnify/ENA primary metagenome ERZ501883 (study PRJEB25962, sample SAMEA2042406) | human gut metagenome | biome: human gut; feature: human-associated habitat; material: faeces...
TTTCTTCAGATTTCGTTAAAACCATCCGCCCAAAGGCTTTTGTATTGCGGGGCAGTTCCTGCCTGCAGAGGCCCCTTCAGCGGCAAATTTTGCTTTATCACAGTCCATTTATCTCAGTCCGTTTGTGTCAGCCGTTCGTCTCAGCTGTTCGTCTCAGCCGTTTGTCTCAGTCCCTTCCCTGTTGCATATGTTTTCCTTTCTGACGCCAAAGACAGAGATCAGAAGCAGAATCACAGAACCCGCTGCCATACACAAAAAGGCAATGTTCATACCATGCATCAGTGCTCCCTCTCCATAAGCAGCAGCGGAACCTTCACTTACCGCAGTCATAATTCCCACAAAAACGGCAGATCCGATGGAACCTGCAATCGTCCGAAACGAGGTGAGCAGTGAGGAGGCGTCGGCTACCTTTTTGATCTGAATGCTGCTCGTTCCCCACGTCAGCAGCGGCATCATCAGACTTCCGATGGAAACATTGCGTATCACGTTCAGCACAGCAGCTGTCCAAAGAGGCGTACTCATCGTTAAAAAGTACATTCCTATATTGCTGAACAGCATGATAGCTGAACCAATGACAAACAGCCTTTTGATTCCCATTTTATCGTAAATTCTCCCGGCAAAGGGGCTTACAAGGGTGGTGGCAAGGGATCCCGGCAAGGTGATAAGACCGGAAATAACGGCTGAATATCCCATGACACTCTGCACATAGAGGGGCATCAGCACAGAGGAGCCCATAGAAAGCAGCTTAAAGGAGGAGACGATATGAATATAGTGATTGGCTTGCTCAAACTGATTTTGAAGATCGTTGCCGCACCAGTAGTGGTGGTGCTCACGGTTGCCATTTGGATGTGTGTAGGAATTGTTTATGTATGCGGCTTAGTACTGGGGCTGCTCAGTACGGTGGTTGCTCTGTTGGGCGTGGCAGTAATGATTACTTACTCTCTACAAAACGGCATCATTCTGCTGGTGATGGCATTCCTTATCAGCCCATACGGTCTGCCAATGGCAGCCATCTGGTTATTGGGTAAGGCTCAGGATTTGAAATTTACAATTCGTGATTTGGTTTACAGGTAATACAAAGACCTCCGGCGGATTTTTCGTCGGAGGTCTTATGGTTCGAGATTATCTTCTTGAAAAAGTGGTGATGCAAAAAAGGTGCCTATTCCAATTCCCAATCCCTGGCACATCTCATGGATGATACGCAACTTTACGGAATCATAAGAACAGTTAATGATATTGCCTATGGTGGACTTGGGAACGCCGCTTTTCATATACAGCTGATACTGCGTCATTTTCCGCTCCTCCAGCAATTCTGAAAGGCGTCTACTGACCGCCTGATTTAGCTTCAATTTCACTCACCGTCCCTGTCCCTGTACTAAAATTATTATATGGGCAGGCGCGTGAAAATTAGTCCCTGTGACTGTACTAATAGTGCTATTTGCGCTAAGATAGGATCAGGGGTGTTTTTATGACTGTGACCTTTTGTGGCCATGCACAGATCTTGCAAAGTGAGAAAATAGAGAAATGGCTATACGATGTTACGGAAAAACTAATTGAGCAAGGAGCGACTACCTTTTACCTGGGTGGTTATGGAGCCTTTGATAGCTTGGCGGCATCCGTTCTGAGAGTGCAGAAAAAACGATATCCACATATTGAGTTGATTCTTGTTCTGGCATATCTTAACACCGGGAGGGGCACTTCAGGTTACGACAGCACCATTTATCCGCCACTGGAAACTGTCCCGCACCGGTTTGCGATTTCTCATAGAAACCGCTGGATGGTAGAGTCTGCTGATGTAGTCGTTGCTTATGTTCTCCATGATTGGGGTGGAGCTGCCACAACACTACGGTGCGCCAAACAAAAAAAGAAACAAATTATTTCATACTGTGACGAGATGGGCAGCTGAGACTGCCCATTTTTTGAAGGGAGGGAACTTCATGGCAACAACACGAATTATGCCGCTGCACATCGGCAAGGGCCGCACAGAAAGCACTGCGATCAGTGATATTATCGACTATGTGGCTAATCCCCAAAAGACCGACAACGGCAGGCTCGTTACCGGATATGAGTGTGATAGCCGGATCGCAGACACAGAATTTGTTATGGCCAAGCGTCAGTATATTGCCACCACCGGAAGGGTGCGTGGAAAAGACGATGTGATTGCTTACCATGTCCGTCAGTCCTCCCGTCCTGGCGAAATCACGCCGGAAGAGGCCAACCGGCTGGGCGTGGAATTTGCCAAACGGTTTACCAAAGGTAATCACGCCTTTATTGTTTGCACTCACATTGACAAAGCCCATGTGCATAATCACATTATTTGGAGTTCTGTTAATCTGGACTGTGACCGAAAATTCCGAAACTTCTGGGGCAGCACAAAGGCTGTTCGGCGTTTGAGCGACACCATCTGCATCGAAAATGGATTGTCCATTATCGAGAATCCCAATCCCCATGGCAAAAGCTACAATAAATGGTTGGGCGATAAGGCGAAGCCATCCCATCGGGAGCAGCTGAGAATGATGATCGACCAGGCACTGGAGCAAAAGCCTACAGACTTTGATGAGTTACTGAAAATGCTTTCCGAGATGGGCTGCGAAGTAACCCGGCGCGGAAAAGCAATTCGCCTCAAGGCTCCCGGATGGAAAAATATTGCCCGGATGGATGAAGGACTGGGAACCGGATATAGTGAGGCAGAAATTCGTGCGGTACTGGCAGGGAAAAAGCAGCACACACCCCGTAAAAAATCCACCGTACAAGCGGAGCCTCCCAAGGTTAATCTGCTGGTGGACATCCAAGAAAAACTCCGTGATGGAAAAGGTGCTGGAGGAAAAAGCGGCAGCGGCTACAGCCCACCATAACGAACTGTCGGCACAGATCAAAGCGGCAGAAAAACGCATGGCGGAGATTGCTGTCTTGCGGACCCACATCATCAATTATGCTAAGACCCGCGAGATCTATGTAGCTTATCGACAGGCTGGTTACTCTAAGAAATTCCGCCAGGAACATGAAGCAGAAATCCTGCTCCACCAGGCAGCAAAAAATGCTTTCGACGATATGGGGGTTAAGAAGCTGCCCAAGGTCAAAGAATTGCAAACTGAGTATGCCAAGCTCCTGGAGGAAAAGAAAAAAATCTATGCTGAATACCGGCGTTCCCGCGAAGAAATGAGGGAACTTTTGACGGCCAAAGCGAATGTGGATCGGCTGCTGAAAATGGACGAGGAGCAGAAACGGGAGAAAGAAAAAGACCACGACCAGCGGTGAGCTGGTCGCGGTCAAAAGCGTTCGCAGAACGCGTGGCCACAGGATAAAATCCTGTGTTCAAAGGGGCTTGGGGGCAGCGCCCTCAACAAGCGTTTGTGGCGAAATGGATAGCCACAAGCATTGCTTGCCGCTATTTAGTTCACCGCTATTTAGTTCATAAAAAATTTTCAAAATATAGTTGTATATTTTTTTCTGTGCAGTTATTATATAAATACTATTTTATGATTCTGTTCTTTATAGGGGGGGAAGATATGGCACGAAAAGCCTATTCTGAAGAAGATAGAGTGCAAGTGCGGAATGCCCTAATGACCACCATGATTCAGTGTATCGCGGATCGGGGATTGATTCACAGCAGTATTGATGTTTTGTGCAGAAAAGTAGAGATCTCCAAGACCTTCTTCTACAGTTTTTTCTCATCCAAGGAAGAACTGGTGCTCTACGCCCTGCGATACCAACAGCCCAAGCTGCTGGATTATGCCAGATCCCTAATGGAGGACCCCGGACTCAGTTGGCGGGCGGGAGTGGAAACCTTTCTGAAAAACTGCTGTTATGGAGCTAAAAGCGGAGTTGCCGTTTTGTCCATTGAGGAGGAGCAGCAAGTACGCCACTGCCTTTCCGAGGAGAATTTCCAGGCGTTCCGGCGGGATCAGATTATTTTTTATGGGAAGCTGCTTTCCATCTTTAGCCTCCCTGTGGACAGTATTGATCCCAGGCTGTTTGGTAATCTGGCCCTCAGCATGATGATGGTACACAAAGCCATTCCAGATACCATGCCATTTCTATTCCCAGAGGTGGCGGAGGATATGGTGGACTTCCAGGTCAGGGCTCTGGTGGACGAGATGGAGCGGGTAAAAGAGCATGTGCGGTAGGTGAAAGCAAATGGATAGAGATGAGTACCCATGTCCAAACGGACGGGAAAGACAGCAGAATATCGTCAGACACAGAGCCTTGGGATACAGGTCTTGGTTCTGTGCGGCCTTTTCGCGCCCTGCGTCAGCCTGTCCAAATGACAGGGTGTCGCAGGGCATTTTTTATTGTTCGGAAAGAGGTGGCCTGATATGAGTTTACCAAAACGAAATAGTGCGGACGGGCGCTGTTACTGGATGAAGCCCGAGGTACAGGAGGAACTGCAACCGCTCTTTGACCAGTGTATCCAGGATGCCATTGACGGGAGAATCACGCGGCTTGATTCCCTCTGGCCGCCGGTAGTGGTCAGCAGCGAAGGCGCACCCTTTGAGGTGCACGCTCTGGTGAGAAAATGGACCGAAGCGCAGCAGGCCGAGACCCTTGACGCGGAAAAGGCCATTGCTTTCAGCGAAAACCTGCGCCGCCAGAGCCGGTGGGGTGAAATTGACTACTATTTACTTGATATGCTGAAACGGGAGCTACAGGAGAAGTATTTTGTCGTGACAGGCAATGAAGATGATCACTTCTGGGATCGGGAGTATTCCCTGAAACCAGGTATCCGTGCAGAGGAGGTCCCGGAGCCGCTGCTGCGTTTCGCCTGCTATGTGGCGGTGAGCTATAAAGTGTATGGTTTGGACTTTGAGTATCTGGACGCCAATTACCTCTTTGGATTGGTGGAGAAAGTCCGTCCGGATATGGTGAAAAAGCTCCGGGAACACGGGACCGGCAAGCTGCCGCTCTCTCTGCAAAAGAGGAAAACAGAGCACTTCACCGCATCGGCCAACGATGCCTTTGCCGTTATCCGTATTACTGCCAGGGACAACACGGAGGAATGCTGCCATGAAGTGCTGAACTACCTGTGTGAGATTCTGGAGCAGGAGGACTTTCCCCGCAGCTATGCGGTGGAGTTCAAAGGGCCGGAAAAGAGCTATCTTCCCATCACAGGACTGCCCAAAAAGGGAGTAAACCAGCTCTTTGCCTGTGCCGAGCAGTACCCTGGCCTCCACCCCCTGATGGAACGGTACGCCCGGCTTGCCATGCGGCAATATGAGCAGTACACCAATCTCAGCGATGAGCAGTGCGCGCTCCCCGGAAGTTTTGCCGTGTTCGCCCTGGGAATGCTGGGGCAAGAGTGGCGGCAGCTGGTATGGGATTATCTCGATCTCTGTGATGATGAGCACTCCCACTTACAGGAAAAATTCCTCCGGGAGTATGTGAAACAGTTCGGATTTACCGCCGATACCGTCCCTGTATTTGTCCGTGGGGTGCTGTCCATGCAGAACATGAAGTATTCCAAGGACTATGCCGCGTGGATGGCAAACGCAGAAAGCCTGGACGCTCTGCTGGAGGCAAAAATCCACCTGTCCGAGATCGTTCCAAGCGGTTTTTCCTCCGACGAGGATGACGATGATGACGAGGACGAGGAACCCGCAGAAGAAACAGAAGCCAGCCCGGAGGAAGTGCTGCAATACGCATGGGAAACGGTCTGCTATGTGATCTGGGGCAAAGCCAGCGCCAAGGGTGGTCAGAAAGTGGTGGAAGCAGCTCCGGAGGAACTGAGAGAAAGGTATCAGGAAATTTTTCAATAGACTATAAGGAGGACTCGGATGAGTGAAGTAAGCTATTCAAATGTACCTCCCATGATGGCTGCCATCAAAAGTGGTGACATAGAGGCGATTCGTTCCCTGCTTCACGCAGGGCATTCTCCCAATGAGCCACAATGCTATCAGGTAATGATTGGAGATTGGCCGCGGGATGACGAAGCCTTTCCGCTGGAATTGGCTGTACTGGAAAATCGGATGGACATGGTACAGCTCCTGATCGAATGCGGAGCAGATTTGACCCATAACCCGGAAGAATTGCTTTGTGGTTCCCTGCGCAGTCAAGACCTAACCCTGTTTTCCTTTTTGGTAGATGTGGGAGTCAGAATCCCCGCAACGCAAAGGGATATATGCAGGCTGTTTCTCCACTTGGTGGATCGGGATGAGCCTAATGTACTCCCCATTTTGAAAAGGATGGGCATGGATTTGAAACAATACGGCGGTGAAGCCCTGCGCAGTATGGCGAGCCATGGAAATCAGCTGCTGGTGGAGTATCTGATTCAAAACGGGGCGGACATCAACTATCACAAGCCAGATATGGTGTTTCCCTACGCTTCGACTCCTGTCACTGAAGCTGCACGGCACAACGATTTTTCTATGGTGCGCTGGCTTGTGGAACAGGGTGCAGACATCACCATCCCGGATAAATACGGTGACCGGCCCTACACCGTGGCAGTACAGAACAAAAATCAGGAAATGGCCGCCTACTTAAAAGCTCTGGAGCCGGAGGAATGGCATAACGAACAGGAAAAGGCGCGTCAACTCATGCCTTACAAGCTGCCTGCCAAGCTGGTGGAATACTTAAAGACCGGCCCCTTGCGTCTGGAATTTCCAGAGCGGGAACTGGTGAAATGGGCGGAACTGTACCCCTACATGGATTTACAGGAGATGACCTGGAAACGGAAAAAGTTGCTCTCCCTTATGGCGAAAATGGACAATTACAGCGACTATTTGCTGCTGTGGAGTCCCAGAGATAAGAAACTCTGGTATCTGGACATTGAGCATAAGGAGTTTCATCCGTTAGCCAAATGGGAGGAATTTATTGCTGATCCCGGAAAATATCTTAATGGAATGATTGAGGGCGAGTTTGAGGAATAAGGAGAGAACACAAATGACAAAAGATCAACTCTTATCTTTATGGAATGCGGATAACTGGGAGGTAATGAGTTGCGGGGTCTACTTTACGGCTCACCGGGCAGATAAGGAACTGCATATCAACTGCAATGATTATACCGAGGCAGAGATTCTGGCAATGCCCTTCTGGGAGCGATTAGCTCAGGAACTGGATGAGCTGGACCGGCAGGCCCACGAGATCTTACAGAAAGAATTCCCTGATGATGAGGACATCCCCGATCTGCCCCTGACCGACATCACGATAGACAAGTCCGGCTGCTACGGGACATTTTCCCTCTGCTACGATACTGGGGACTCTCCGGCTGGGGAACTCTATCTCAATGTGTCCTTTGACGAGCAGTTCGTGCCAAGTCCGAAGGTTGGCTACGACACCTTTTAATACAGGGAGGCTCCCCTATGGCATTAAAAATGAACTTTCGTGAAGTCACCCCGGAAGATACCGAAATTCTTCGTATGATAGCGTTGAGAAACGGGAAAGCAGAAGATTACCTCTGCTGCGATGTTACCAATGAGGATGGTGTAACGCAGACTACCTGGTATAGTAAGGCGGATGTGGCCCTCTGGGGGGAGGATTATATCCGGGCGCACACCACAATGAAGTACAGCGATTATAGCGGATGGATCATCATTCTGGATATGGAGCCGTGGAACGATACACAGGCATCACCACGAAAAAAGAAGAAACGGGATTCCTTTCCCCAAATCCCTACCTGGCTGGAGGGCCATGTCAAAGAACGAAAACAAAAGCGCCTGCCCACCGTGACCCTCTGCTCCTCTGCCGGAAATGAACTGCTGGAAGTGTGGTATTACGGAGAATTGCTCACAGTGAAGGGAGAGTCCCAATCCTATATCATAGATAGAGGCGAGACCCCCGGACTGGTGGCAGCCCGCGACCCAGAGAGCGGCGAGGAGTTCGTCATCTTCGACGGTGGGCAGCATGGTTATGATAATATGTTCTGCGATGAACACAATCCAGCCCAGCTGGCGCATCGCCCCCTCCAGCGGTATGAGATCCCTGCCTCCAAGTTGGTGCTGGAACTGGGCTACAATATCGACTATGAGGATGAAAAAGAGAGCTTCGAGGTAGACGAGGCTGATACCGTGGAACTGGTTAACGGTGAGCGGATGCCCTGGGAGCAGGTCAAACGGGACGGCATTGACTACATTGCACTTTACTATGTGAATGATAAAGGAAAACAGTTGCAGATTCTGGATGCGGAACTGGCATGAGTACAATAGGACTGTTTTGGTAAGAATTTGATGATTACTGGTGTTGATGATGTAAGCCGAGAAAAGAAGTAAGGTGTGTGATCAATGATTACTGGAAAGTATTTGGAGAATCCAGCATTATATAGTCCCGATGAACTCGAACGATTGGACAACCATATCGAAAAATATTTTGGAAAAGCCACAACAGTGGTTCATGAGTTTTTCAGCGAAGATATTCATGTTGATGTCTCCATCATTCCGCCCCATGAGGAACATAACTATTATACTTTGGTAACCACAGGCATGGGTGCGTTTTCGATGAAGATCCCAAGTGAATACCAAGAGGATGGCCTTCCCTCTCGGATAGAACTGATGATGTGCCTTCCGCCTGAGTGGAACCCTGAAAGTAAGGAAAGCCAAGAAAATTGGCCAGTAGAGTTGCTTCGCTATTTAGCGAGGTTTCCAATCATAGAAAGCACTTGGCTGGGCTATGGGCATTCTATTCAAAACGGAACACCATACGCAGACAATACATTGCTGGCAGGGTGTGTTCTTTTAGGCGTACAGGATGCGCCGGAGGGTGCTGCCGTCTGTAAGCTCTCAGATGGAAGTTGGGTCGGTTTTTATCAGGTGATTCCTCTGACAGAGAATGAACTGGAATACAAGATTCAGCATAGTACAGATGAAATGCTGGAATACATGGAAGATGTAGACCATGTTGTATATTTCCAAAGACCGGATACTAATTTTGAATCACATTAGCAGAATAAGGAGAGAAGCAAAATGGAACAGGCATACTGCACCGCAGTTTTCTGGCGCGGCGGAGAAAAGATTGATCTGAATGGACTAAAACCAGATGCGGTACGGTGTCTGTCTGTGACGGGAGAGCGGAAGGTGAATCTGTCCTTCCTGCGAGATTATCCCAATCTGGAGGAACTGACCCTAATGGAAAAATGTGAGGGTGTAGAAGTTCTCTCCGAGCTAAAGCAGCTTCATACACTGTCCCTATGGCTGTCGGCCCCTGTTTCCTGGGACAATGTTTCTCTCCCCGGCCTGCGTGTTCTCCACCTGCGTGGGGAAAAGAATGGCGACATCACCCCGCTTCTCTCCAGCATTACCAATCTCCATTTGGAGGAAATGCGGAAAACGGAAGATCTCACCCCTTTCCTGACTCCGGCGACCCGGCTTCAGAAACTCTATCTCCAGTCACTACCAGCTGTGCAGAAACTACCGGCTCTGGATGGGCTTCCTTCCCTTTATGCCCTGAAACTCTATGAGCTGTATAAACTAAACGATTTGTCCGCCCTCTCTCACAGCCATTTGCGCTACTTTGCCGCCTCTCTGATCGGGGATAAACTCTCCGCCCAGGCGCTGGCAGATGCTGTGCTGGCAATTCCCGGTCTGGAGGCAGCCGCGCTCCAGCTGGTAGACCGCTCCGGGCGGCGCTATGGCAGTATCCAAAAAGCCTTTGCCGCCGCTGGGAAATCCGGATTGCTGCGGGAGGAAATTAGTGCTTTGACCACATGGCTGTCGCTGTAACCTGGGGATTGGGGCAAGAATGATATGGAACAGTTTTTTGAACATTCCGATTTGGGATTGGGAGCACTGACCTTTCAGAAAGGACCAGGGACCATCCACTGCTGGACTGGAAGAATCGCAGACACAGAGATCCTGTTTTCCATTATTTTGAACACATCTGAACTTCAGTCGGCAAACCTGGATTTTATCCGTTCTGTGCTTCAAAACTGGCGGGAGTATCTTTCAAAAGCGGAGCATGAGATTCAGGCGCAGATTGGTAAAAGCCCTGAGAAGTTTGGATTGCAGCGCGCTCCATTCCCTGAAACGGAGATTCCCGCCGAGCAGCCGCAATTTCTGTTTTATGATGAGACAGAATGGGGCCTGCACTTTGAGATTTGTACCCTTCCTGTGGGGGAGCCATTTGGACTTATGGTTGAGTTTTCAGGGGATACGCCAACGGATGTATATGGCTTGTCGGAAGCGGAAGAAATAGAAGAATAAACGGAATAAGGGGGGGCAGTTGGTGTTGAACTTTGCAGAACAAATCGCAGACGCATTGGACATTTTGAAATTTGACGGAGCCGTACAGGACACTCTGGCGGAACTGCGAGAAAAATGGGGCGCGCAGGTCCCGGCGCTGCTGGATGAACGCTTTGATGCCGTTGGCGTTCAGTATATGAAGCTATCCCATGAAAAAGGGGCGGCGGCATTGGGGCAGGAGCTGTCTGCCTTCGGCTGGGCGCTGTATAACCTGGATGATGAGGACGAGTATCTGTTTGCCTTGATCCCAGAGGAAGAACGCAGCGAATGGGAACGCTACTGCAAAAAGCAGGGGCAATATTGCCACCTGATGAAACAGCAAGGGCGAAAATGGGGCGACCATGCCAAGGAGCAGGACCCTGGGAAGCTGATGCCCTGCGAGGAATACATACTTCAGGATGAGTACGATTATTTCTTCAACTCCCTGGCGGGTGATTTTGCAGCGGGCGAATGGAAAAACCAGGATGCAGAAGAATGGAAAAACGGCTGTGTGGCCGATCTGCGCCAGCGTCCGCCCCAGGTGACCCGCGCCCACAGTTTGCCGCACCTTGGGTGCCTCACTTATTCCGCAGAAAATGGACTCTATGCCGCGTCCAGGGCCGCTGGCAGCGGGACTATTGGCCGAGCATTATTGAGCAAGAATCCAGCCACGCTTAACTGGGCCGAACCGTCCCCCATTGGATATGACGGTCCACCCCAGACCCTGTGCTGGGCTGACCATTCCCTCTGGGTGGGTGATCCCACCAACGCTACACGGATTGAACTGACAGACCGGGGCACCTGTCAGGATGTGAAAAACTGGACTCTGCCGGAAGATGGATGGAGCACCAAATACCATTGCGGCATTACGACAGACGGTCTGAGCCGGGTCTACTTTTCCAACGAGTGGTACAAGGGGCAGATTTACCGCTGGGAAAACGGCAAGGTAACAAAACACACCTTCTCACTGGATGGATACGACCATCTCTCCGAGGCCGTTCCCGTTCCCGGCACAGGCCGCATTACCATGATCCACGCAGTCAGTGGCAAGGGGCGGATGGAAGAATGCCTGCTGGAACTGGATATGGACACCGGGCGGTGCCGAATTGCCCCCCTGCCTGGAATGGGCGAGGGGCTGAAACTTCGCTGGTTTACCGGGGACTGGCTGCTGGTGCAGGGAAACGGCGAAATCCTCTCCAATGACTTTGCCCAGCTCATCAATAGGAACACCCGTGAAGTGCTGCGTATCCGTCCGGGAATGTTCGGCGGGGAGAACATGCAGCACATTGGAATACTCACCGATGGCACGGTGGTCATCGTCACCCGGCGGGATAGGGTTGGGCCGGTATTTCGTTATCCCATCGACTTCTGGGGCTTCCTGCGGACGGCAAACAAGCCCAAAAAGCTGGAATGGCGAGAGTACAAAGAAGTGTACCCGAATTTGCCCATCTTCCTACCGCCCAAGGCCACAGAGCAAAAAATCATTCTCAAAAAAGACAGCCTGACCATCCTGGGGGCGGTATTTACGCCGCCGTTTACCCTGTCGCAGCTGGCGGAAAAATTGGGGCCTGCCCGCATTGTCCTGCAAAATGGAACACGGAAAAGCCCCATTACAGGCCGAGAGAGTCCCTATACCCAGGCACTTGCTTTGTGGGACGAGCTTGGACTCCAGGGCTGGTTAGATGAAGATGAGCAGACCATCAAAACCCTTGGTGTCCGGGTAGCGGCACAGGGAGAGTATGCGGTTCGGCAGACATTTGACGGAACGGTTTGGATCGGGTCCAAGGACTACCGGGAGGCCAGTTGGAAGGATTTCGCCGGATTTGCCCATACCCTCAAATTAGGCGGCTTTACCGTTTATACCCGCTTGCCGGGTCCTGTTTCAGAGGAGCAGTCAGCGCAGAAAGCAAAGCTGGAGGCCCTCTCCGCCATGGTGCAGATCAGCTGGAAAGAGCCAGAGCAAAAGGCAGCGAAAGCGCAGAAATACAAGTTATCCAAGCCGACTGAACCAGTGCTCACCTTTACCAGCTTCAACTTCAAGCTGGCGGTCATGGAAGTCCTGATGTACGAGAAAGGCTTACTGGCTCCTAAACTGGATGCCCATGAGTTTGCCAGAGAGTATAGCCGACGCAAGATCGACATTGACGCGGAAGGGTATGAACCCATCCCAGAGATTCGGAAGTGGCTGGAGAAATACCCTGTCCCGGAGCGGTTGGCCCCGGAGGTCACAGAAATCGAGATGGATGGCGGCAGCGAGATTTATACCCAGCTCTGTCCGTTCTGGGATGGCGAGGATGGAGCCTTTGATCTTAATACCATTACTGAGGCGGAACTGCGCCAGTTCCCCAATCTCAAACATATTACCCTCATGTCCTCCAAGCCGGAACAGGTGCTGCCCGTTCTGGAACGGTGCGGTATCAAGGTAGACTTGCTGTGAGGTGAAAGCATGAAAGCGAAACTAAAAGTGATAAAGAACTGGGAGTTCGAGGAATTTGAACTGACGGGAACTTCCTTCAAATACAGCCCGACTGGATGCAAAGGTATGGTAGCCCGCAGCGAGGATGAAATTGTGTTTTGGACCTATCATCTCGTGCAAAAGTGCAGCGGCGTTTTGTGGGTCAAAGGCGAAGTTTCCAGGTGGATTCCCAGCCCGGAGCCGAAAGAGCAGCAAGATGTTTGGGAAGATCCTGTCTTGCTCTCATGCGACAGAGGAATACTGTTGGTTTGCCCGGCCAGTAAATCCCTTTGGTGGATGCCGCAGATGGATGGAGAGTGGATTCCGATCCCCATGTATAACTGGTGTGCCCAGGGTATTCCCAAGCCGGTGGCAGTCACCGGAAGCCAGGGCGTTTTCCCTATTGTGTGCCGAGTGGACAACTCCGCTGATGCGACCAACAGTTTTACCAGCCTGACGGTAGACTTTGAAACCATGACTGCACACTGGGCAGAAAGCGGCTCTTGCGTATACAGCAAAGCAGGAACCCGACAGACCCATTTGGCGGCGGTAGAGCGAGCTGGCGGCAATTTTGCCCAGGCAGACTTTCACTACAACTATCCTATGATTGGCTCCATACTGGAACAGAACGGACAGTTTTATGCCTTTTTGGAAAGCAGCACCATCAATCCGGCGGGTCTTTCTCTCATGGGCTACTATTGGTATCTGGAACTGGAGGAAAACGGACTATTCAAAAAGAAACTGTGGGGCAAAGATAATTTAAGCCGCCTGCCCGGAAAACACGGGATGCGCGGAAAATTCTCCGGTGACAGGACTTGCCTGATCCTATCTCCCATTTTTAAGAATGATGACTGGAAGGGTAAACAAAAGGTGCTGCGCCTTTCGGATTTGGTGCTGATCGACCTTGCCATGCCCCGTGGATACGCTTCCTTCCATGTGCTGGATGTATGGGGAAATCGGGCATTTCTCAGCGATGAGAAAGACAAGCTGGTTCTTTGTGAAATGACCTTGGAGTAGTTATGAGGGCTGAGTATGCTTTTCAAGAAAAAGATTGTATTTACGGAAGGAATGAATGAAACCCTTTGTTCTTTCGATGAAATACCCTGGTTTTCCTGTTGTGGAGTTCCGTATGATAAACCATCGTATTACCCATATCTTCAGGAAAAGGACCCAAAACGAGCAGAAAAACTACTGCTGCATACAAAGAACTACTCAGGAACCGTCTGCCTTACGAATTTGTTCAAAGAAGGCATTTGTCGTGCAGATACCTTTATTCTGCAAACGGCTGGGTGGAAGTTTTACCAGAATGAATTCATGCCATGTGTGGAGGCCAGTTGGCGCACTTATGAAAAAAGAGCATTGAAGGCAAATGGCCTCGATCTAAACTCGGTGGAAAAAAGATTCCTTCGTGATTATGGCTTTCCTGACAGTATAGATCTTCAGTTGTGCCGAATGGTGCAATATTTGCTGGTTGAACAATACTTCCTTGAAAGGTTTCCTCAGTTCCCTCTATTTTTCAGCCGGATCATTGATATTTACAAGGATGGTCATATCGTGCTTGGCTGGAGTGGAAGATTTGCATCGCATGAAACGAATCTGGAAAATGAAAACGGAGTTCCAATCTTACCAACAGACGGAAGTTTGATTATATGGTAGGAAAACAAGAACTTAATTGCTGTGAGACGAGGGAAAATGATATGGCATTACAGGAAAAGAAAATAATGCCTCCCCCTTGGCTGGCCCACCGGGAGATCGAGAGATACTCTATTGGCTGGCGCATGGGCTATGGGGAGGATTACATATACCGATTTGGCGATTGGCTGGACACCCTCTCCCCGGAGGAGCGGACGGAATACCGCACCCTCTTTCCCGAGCCGGTGACCTGGAAGGGCTGGTGGGATGACGAAGAGGAGCCGTTTTTGAACCAGTGGAACAGACTGAATCAGACTCTGGAGGAAACAGGAAAGAGAAAACAGAGTGTCTGGCTCATGGGCGATTTTAACAGCCCCGCGGAGGTTCGCGGCCAGGGCTATGATCTGGTCTGCAGAAGCGGATGGCAGGATACCTATGTTCTGGCGGAGAAAAAGGACGGGGGTATTACGGCCCGTCCGGAGATTGACGGATGGAAGGATAGAAGGTCCTCCGGAAGGGAAAAGCAGGAAACAGGGATGCGTCTGGATTATCTGTTTTGCAGCAGGCCTGTCCATGTGGCAGAAAGCCGGGTGGTCTGCAGCGGAAAAAGAGAGCCGGTGGTTTCCGATCATTACGGCGTAATCATTGAGACAGAAAATTGGGAGGTTAAAGAATGAACCGATCAGCAGGAATCTTATTGCCAATCACCAGTCTGCCGTCCAGATATGGAATTGGATGTTTTTCAAAAAGCGCATTTACTTTTATTGACTGGCTGAAGGGAGCCGGACAGAGCTTCTGGCAGATTCTTCCTCTGGGGCCGACCAGCTATGGGGATTCACCCTATCAGTCTTTTTCCACCTTTGCCGGGAATCCCTATTTTATCAGTCTGGAGGCTCTGATTGAGGAAGGAGTGCTGACAGAGGAGGAATGTGAAGCTGTAGATTTTGGAAAACGTGAGGACAGCGTGGATTATGAGAAAATGTATCTGGGGCGTTATCCTCTTTTGAGAATGGCATATGAGCGCAGCAATATCAGCCAGAATGAGGACTATCAGAAATTTGTGGGAGAAAATTCCTGGTGGCTGGCAGATTATGCTCTGTTTATGGCGGTTAAGGATCGGTTTGGCGGAATTCCCTGGACCGAGTGGGCGGAGGATATTCGTCTGCGGTGGAATAATGCCATGGATTATTATCGACGGGAGTTATATTTTGATATAGAATTTCAACAGTATCTTCAGTTTAAATTTTACGAACAGTGGATGCAATTAAAACAATACGCCAACAGCCAGGGGATTCAGCTGATTGGAGATATTCCCATCTATGTGGCAATGGACAGCGCAGATACCTGGGCTCATCCGGAACTGTTTCAGCTGGATGAAAATAACAGGCCTGCAGCAGTGGCCGGCTGTCCGCCGGATGGATTTTCTGCAGATGGACAGCTGTGGGG
>ENA-OPRR01001881-OPRR01001881.1-human-gut-metagenome-genome-assembly--contig:-NODE-1881-length-15636-cov-5.091458_pt1 | contig 15636 bp, 9 predicted proteins | sample MGYA00241796_ERZ501883 | MGnify/ENA primary metagenome ERZ501883 (study PRJEB25962, sample SAMEA2042406) | human gut metagenome | biome: human gut; feature: human-associated habitat; material: faeces...
ACACGGCTTGCGGATGCGGGATACACGGTGGTCGAAGTCGGCCTCGATCGTCGATGCCGCTGCGTATCGCTCACCGGCAAGGGCAGGGTCGTGGCCGCCCTTGTCACGTCCGAGCTCGAGAATATCACGGCAGAGCTGTTTTCCGATGCGTCCCCGTCCGTGAAGGCTCGGGCGAATGAGCTGCATATGCGTATGTACGCCTCCTGCATCTTGTGAGCGGATGCTTCACTGATAAGCAAAAACCCTGGTAGAAACGTCGTTCAGGGTTTTTCCTCGAAAGATAAGCGTGATGGGCCCCATCATGCTTCATAATTTGCCCCTGTTCGAGCTTGCTTCCTACAATCGAAGGGAGGGACGCTGGGTCCCTTGCAGGGGAAGGTGGCCCGAGGGCGCTCCGTCGCACAGAATGCGCGGCCACCGTCGACGAACGGAGGAATTGGGATGCCGAATTCAAGCGTGAGAAGATAGGAGAGATGCCGACGGAAATGTTCCTTCATTTCTTTAAGTCACTAAGTGATGCGGCAAAAATGAATCTGAACATTAAGGCGGAAGGACAAAATGAACATCATAAGATAGAAGGTATTTTTAAAGCCCTTGCCCGTGCCTTGAAAATGGCAATCAAAAGAGATATCTATCATTTTGAACTTCCATCCAGCAAGGGAGTACTTTGATCTTTTTATAATAACAATATAGACTTATGCAGAAAAGAATCCTGTTAAGCCTACTTTTGGGAGTAATCTTCTCTATATCTATTTTTAGTCAGAATTTGAAAGTAGAGAAGATTACTCTTCCTGATAGTGAATTAACCAATCTGTACAAGATCGATTCGGGTGTATATCGTTCAGAGCAACCTTCGCATGAAGACTTTAAAGCTTTAGAAAAGTATGGTATTGGCGAAGCTCTCAATCTCCGTAATAGACATAGCGATGATGATGAAGCCGCAGGAACGAACGTAAAGCTTCATCGGGTAAAGACCAAAGCTCATTCCATCAATGAAGAACAGTTGATTGAAGCATTGCGTATTATAAAGAATCGTAAAGCGCCGATTGTTATCCATTGCCATCACGGATCAGATCGCACAGGAGCTGTTTGCGCACTTTATCGAGTGGTATTTCAGAATGTTTCAAAAGAAGACGCGATTCATGAAATGACTGAAGGCGGTTTTGGCTTTCATCGTATTTATAAAAATATCATTCGGAGGATTAAAGAAGCGGATATAGAGCAAATAAGAAGAAAAGTTATGTGTACAGAGGGATTTTAGTATGTAATTTTGTGCAGATACATGTCTTGCTAAAATGTTGTATCGAAGCTATGATGAGGCGTTATATTTTCTCAACTATTCTCACTGCTATGAGAAAAAATTCTCACTATAATGAGAAAATCTTCTCATAGTAATGAGTATTTTTTCTCATAGCAGTGAGAATAGTTTGATGTTTGTACTTCCCTATAAATTCTCTATTTCTTTAAGCCACATAGCTGAATTGGCATCACTAGGCATCCTCCAATCCCCCCGTGGACTAATAGAAATACTTCCTACTTTAGGTCCGTCCGGTAAGCAAGAACGTTTGAACTGCTGATTGAAGAAACGACGGAAGAAAGTGGAAAGCCATTTCTTGATGGTTTCTTCATCATACATATCTTTGAATGTCGTTTTTGCCAAATAGAATATCTTGGAAGGCCGGAAGCCGAAACGTAAGAAATAATATAGGAAGAAGTCGTGCAGTTCATAAGGACCTACCAAATCTTCTGTTTTCTGTTTAATTTCTCCGTTCTCATCCGCCGGAATCAATTCCGGGCTAATAGGAGTGTCTACAATATCAAGCAAAGTAGCTTTCGAGTTTTCGTCCATACCGTTTTCTGCCACCCATTGTACTAAATATTTCACAAGTGTTTTGGGAACACTCGCATTTACCCCGTACATGGACATGTGATCGCCGTTGTAGGTGGAACGGGTGACGAAGGTGTTGCCGCAAGAGCAGGTGACCTGCACTGCGTGGTAATCAGGATGGATACCCTGCTTCATAGTTTGTCTCCTAGAGATTCGGGGGACCCGGGTCGCATTGCCCCGATGGCAAGGCGTGAACCGGATAACCTTATGGAGTGTAGGCGATGGCCGGGACACGGTATGCGCCGTCACACGCAGGGCGTACGGACTGCAATCCGCGGATATGCAAAAGACCCGCCGCTTCCGGCAGGTCCGCATGTGCCCTCGCTGGGACTTGAACCCAGGACAAACACCTTATAAGGGTGCTGCTCTAACCAACTGAGCTACGAGGGCAACGGGAGGAAGTATACCCCGACCTCTGCCCGATTGCGGCAGCGTCGACAGATGACCATTGGAAGACCGACGGCAACACGCCAGCAAATCGTTATTTATAAGTTTATAAATAACGTACTAACCTATTAATTAAATCAATGGACGATATACCCATACAGTACACCTCGTCACAGCCATTTCACCGACGAAAGGACACCCATGCGCTACGGTCATTTCGATGATGCCGCAAAGGAATACGTGATTGAAACCCCGGCGACCCCCCTGCCGTGGATCAACTACCTTGGCAACAAGGACTTCTTCTCGCTGATTTCCAACACCGGCGGCGGCTACAGCTTCTACAAGGACGCCAAACTACGCCGCGTCACCCGCTACCGGTATAACAACGTGCCGGCAGACAACGGCTCCCGCTGCTATTACCTGAGCCTGATGGACTCCGATTCCGCCGATGCCAAGCCGGTCGAAACCTGGTCGCCGACCTTCCTTCCGTGCAAGACCCCGCTTGATTCCTACAAGTGCCGTCAAGGCATCGGCTACACCGTGTTCGAAGCTTCCAAGCGAGGCATCGAATCCAAGCTCACCGCCTTCGTGCCGCTGCACACCAATGCGGAAATCAATCGGCTCGACGTGACGAACACCACCGACGAGCCGGCCGTCATCGACGTGACCGGCTCCGTGGAATGGTGCCTGTGGAATGCCGTGGACGACTCGTCCAACTTCCAGCGCAACCTGTCCACCGGCGAGGTGGAGATCGAACGCGAAACCGATGCCACGCTGCTGTACCACAAGACCGAATTCAAGGAGCGCCGCAACCATTACGCGTTCTACGGCGTCAACGCGCCCGTCGTCGGTTTCGACACCAGCCGCGACGAGTTCCTCGGCCAGTTCAACGGCTGGGACACCCCGCAGGTCATCGCCGAAGGCAAGGCTCACGATTCCGTGGCGCACGGCTGGTTCCCGATCGCCGCCAACCGCGTGCGTCTGGAACTCCAGCCGGGCGAAACCGCATCGCTCGTGTTCATGCTGGGCTATATCGAAGTGGCCAAGGACCAGAAATGGGAGGATCCGAACGATCCGGCCAAGGTCGGCATCATAAACAAGAAGCCGGCCCATGAGCTGTTCCGCCGTTTCGCCACCGTCGAACAGGTCGAAGCCGCCTTGAAGGAGCTCAACTCCTACTGGTCCGAACTGCTGACCACCTACAGCGTCGATTCCGGCGACGAAAAGCTCGACCGTATGGTCAACATCTGGCACCAGTACCAGTGCATGGTCACGTTCAATATGTCCCGTTCCGCCTCCTACTACGAGTCGGGCATGGGACGCGGCATGGGCTTCCGCGATTCCAACCAGGACCTGCTTGGCTTCGTGCATCTCATTCCGGAACGCGCACGCGAGCGCATCATCGACATCGCCTCCACCCAAATGGAGGACGGTTCCGCATGGCACCAGTACCAGCCGCTCACCAAGAAGGGCAATGCGGACATCGGTGGCGGCTTCAATGATGATCCGCTGTGGCTCGTGGCCGGCGTGTACGCGTATCTCGCCGAAACCGGCGACGTGAGCATTCTGACCGAACCGGTGCCGTTCAACAACGTCGAGGGCTCCGAACAGCCGCTACTTGAGCACTTGCGCCGTTCAGTGAACTTCACCATTACGCATAAGGGCCCCCATGGCATTCCGCTCATCGGCCGCGCCGACTGGAATGATTGTCTGAACCTCAACTGTTTCTCCGATACTCCGGGCGAAAGCTTCCAGACCGTGGAGAACAACGACACCGGCGTCGCCGAATCCGTGTTCATCGGCGGCATGTTCGTGCTGTACGGCAGCCAATATGCCGACATCCTCGAGCATTATGGACGTCTGGCCGGCATGTCCGACGCCGAAATCGCGTCCGAGGCGGCCAGCGTGCGCGCCGAAATCGGCCAGGTTTCCAAGGCCGTCAAAACCGCCGGCTGGGACGGCGAATGGTTCGTGCGCGCCTACGACGCCTACTCGCGCAAGGTCGGCACGCATGAAGACACCGAAGGCCAGATCTACATCGAACCGCAGGGCATGTGCGTGATGGCCGGCATCGGCCTCGATGACGGCAAGGCGCAGCAGGCGCTGAAGTCCGTCAAGGAACGCCTGACCTGCGATTGGGGCACCGCCATCCTCGCACCCGCCTACTCCACCTACCGCATCGAATTGGGCGAAATCTCCTCCTATCCGCGCGGATACAAGGAAAACGGCGGCATCTTCTGCCACAACAACCCGTGGATCTCCATCGCCAACGCCATCGCCGGCAATGACGACGAGGCATTCGCCGTCTACCAGCGCAACTGCCCGGCGTATGTCGAGGACAAGTCCGACGTGCGCAAGGTGGAACCGTACGTCTACTGCCAGATGGTGGCCGGTCCCGAGGCAGCGACCCCGGGCGAGGGCAAGAACTCCTGGCTGACCGGCACCGCCGCGTGGACGTTCGTGGACGTGTCGCAGTATCTGCTGGGCGTGCGACCGACGCTCGACGGCCTGGCCATCGAACCGCATCTGCCGGAACGGTTCGACCAGCTGACCGTGACGCGCGTGTTCCGCGGCGTGACCTACCGCATCGCCATGAAGCGCACCGGCGAGCGCACGGTGAGCGTCGACGGAGCGAAGATTGGCGGTAATGTGGTTCCCGCTTTGAGCGATGCCAAATCCGTCGATGTCGAGGTCACGTTCTGATGTGAGCATCAGAACGTGCTCACAAACGGGGCGGGCCTACACTCTCCTCAACATGAACATGGATTGCCGGAGCATCTTGCATATAGGTTGTTCCGGCGATCCTCCATCGGTTTCCTGCAACCTTGTGGAAGGCAGGAACCGATCAGAACAGTGCGAATCCGTGTGCCGCATAGAAGGCCGCATGGATTCGCACACACAATCCGTCTAAGGTAGCGATATGCAGTATTGTGAAGACATCATCACCGGCATCGATGGCAGTGAGGCCACGTTCGTCCGGTACGTTCTCGACAACAGCGAGGAGATCGATCCCAAACGTCAACGCCCCAGCGTTCTGGTGATTCCGGGCGGCGGCTATGCCATGACCTCCGACCGCGAGGCCGAACCGATCGCCATGCAGTTCCTCGCGGCCGGATGCAACGCGTTTGTGCTGCGCTATTCCGTCGCGCCATCCGTCTTCCCCACGGCTTTGCTGGAAGCCGCGGAAGCAGTGCAGCGCATACGCGCGCATGCGGACGACTGGCATTGCGACCCCAGTAAGATCGCGGTAATCGGATTTTCCGCAGGCGGTCATCTTGCGGCCAATCTTGCGACCACGGCGGGTGACGACACCATGCGGGCACATGGCTATGACCCTGACGCGGTGCGCCCGAACGCATTGATGCTCGGCTACCCGGTGATCACTTCAGGCCCGCTCGCGCATCGTGGCAGCTTCGACTGTCTGCTTGGCGACAACAGCGATAATCAGGTGGCGTTGGACGCGGTGTCCATCGAACGGCATATCGACGCGAAGACGCCGCCCGTATTCGTATGGCATACCATCACCGACGATTGCGTACCGGTCGAGAACACGCTGATGTTGGTCGATGCCTGCAAGAAGGCCGGCGTGCCGGTCGAGGCGCATCTGTTCCCCCAAGGCGGGCATGGTCTGGCGCTTGGCACTGCGGAAACGGCGTGGCAGGGGGTTAATGGCATCGAGCCATGCGTCCAGCAATGGCCGGTGTTGGCCAACGCGTGGCTACGGCGACTCTTCGCCTAGAGGCCAGAGGGCGTAATAGTATTGGATGGTTTTATGAGGGACACGATGAGCAGGGGTGTAAGGAGCTGGCTATGAGCGTCGCGGCATGGGATGGATTCCTGAATGACCAGAGCAACTGGCCGGCCGCCTCACGCATCGGCAACGCTACGGGGGCCACTACCGCCAGGGACACGCTGGGCGACAAGACCTTCGTCAAACGCAAGCGTATGAGTCAGGAGGAACGCCACCTGCAAATCCTGCAGGCCGCCGTCAAAATCATCGCCACCAAGGGGTTCTGGGGCATGTCGTTGCAGAACATCTCCGACGAGCTGGGCATCACCGAGGCGGCGTTGTACCATTACATCTCCTCGAAGGACGATCTGCTCAACATGGTGCTGTCGGAATGCTACGACACCATCGATGCCGACGAATACAACGCGGTGACGGCCGCCATCGTCGACGCCGACGGGCACCGCGTCTACTACTACCCGCGCTATTGCCTGAACATCGTGCTGTACAATCTGCAGCGCCCCGAGCTCGTGCAGCTGTATTCGGTGCTGAACGGCGAGGCGCTGAACCCCTCGCACCCGGCCCACGATTTCTTCATCGGCCGCCATTTGCGCCAATGGGAGATGATTTGCTCGATGAACTGGCTGCTGCCGCCGGACGTGGACGAGGAACGGTTCTACGACCTGTACACCCTGGCGATGAGCGCCATGGACGGTCTGCAGTACCGTTGGCTGGGTGACAATTCGATGAATCTGCTGGAGCAATGGATGAGCATCTCCGACATCATCTTCCCCGATAGCGAATGGCAGGGCTTCCGCGACCCCTCGGAGCACGACCCGAAGAACGAATCCTGCCTGCTGCCGCTTACCTTGTCGGCACGGCAGTAGCTCTGACCCCGAAGATCAGCAGAGCATTACAGCGGAAGATCGATATCGACCGCCCACCGCTCTTGTGCATATTCGCCATCGGCGGGGCCGTTCACGGGAAGCGGACCCGCCGATTTTCGTATCGGAAGCATCCGCGACTAGCGGATCGGCACCTTCTCCATGCCTTCGACCTCGGTTTCGAAGGCGTAGTAGGCTCCGATCAGACCGGCGTTGTTGGTGTGCCGGCAGCGCTTGACAACCGTGTGGAAATCGCTCCACTGCGGGATCTTGTCGAGCGCCGCATTGACCAGCGGCAGCAATTGCTGTTCACGGCAGATGCCACCGCCCAGCAGCACGCATTCGGGGTCGGCCACGGCGACGATGTTGAAAATGCCGATGGCAAGATAGTCGATCCACCGGTCCACGATCTTGCGCACACGCGGCTCATCGAGACGATGGAACAGGGTGGCCGGCACGATGGAGCCTGTCGGCACGTCGAATTCCTTGGCGTACTCCTCCGCCAGCACGATGGTCGACAGGTAATCCTGCATGGTGTGGAATCCACCGGTCTCATAGTTCGGGATCATCATGCCCAGCTCGCCTGCACGCCAATCCTTGCCTCGGCGGATCCTGCCGTCCAGGAACAACGCACCGCCCACACCGCTGTCGATGGTGATCAGCGCAAAATCGTCGAGTTTGACGGCGTTGCCGCTCAGCTTCTCCGCCATTGCCGCGCAGTTGGCGTCGTTCTCCATCCATGTGGGGATCGGGTCGTCAAGATAGCCCTGCAGTTTTCTGCCGATTTCATGGCCGTACAGTATGCTTAGCGCGCCGGCGGTAACGGCGACCTGCTTCTCCGTGTCGATGAAGCCGGGCACGCTTATGGCGATGCCGTCAAGAGGGGCACGCTGCTTGGAAACAATATGCGCGAGCGCCTGGTAGAAGGGCTCCTCGCCGTCGACCGGAGTCGCGATAGTACCCGGAATGCCCATGCGCCCGTCCTCGAACACCACGTATCGGGTGAAGAACGTTCCGATTTCGAACGCAAGGATGCGCTTCTTTGCAGTCATATCGTTATCTAACCCATCTTTAATAAAAATCCTGCCTTGGTACAGTATAGCGTTCCCGCCCATACTTAAGCGCTTCCGCCCCATCCCCCGATACGCTCAGCCAACACCCCTTTGCGTACCACCAATGCAATGGCGGAATCGAAGTGCGTCATAGCATATTCGTCTGCCATTGTGCAACATATGCCATAACAACTTGTCAATATTTATCGATACGGTTGCCTATTGGAGGCTCTTGCAATACACGCTTTTATGACTCCCGCCGCTTACGGCGGGCAGCCCCCTAGATACCCCCATCAATGACGTTTTCCACGTCGCGCGAAGACAGGAGAAATAGATGAGAAACAAGGCAATCGCATGCCTTGGCGCAATCGTCGCTTGCGCAACGGCTCTCGCCGGAATCCCGGCCACCGCCATGGCGGACGACTCCGCCGGCCTGACTCCCCAATACACCTACAATTCCCAGAACGATAACGGCATGACCTTCGAAAAGGTCAGCCACGCCGATCAGGGCCTGAGCCAGGCCGATGGCGTGGTCGATTACACCGGCGACGGCACCATCGCCCCCTATACCGCCGGCCTGAGCACCACCGGCAACGGCGACCGCGGCCAGTCCTACAGCTATGCGGCAGCATCCTCCGGCGACTGGGTCTACATCGGCACCATGTACGGCGGCCTCGGCGTGCAGGCCATTCTGAACCGCGATATGACAAGCCTCGGCCTGACCTCCAAGCAGGCCACCGCACTCATCCAGACCATGTACGCGGGCAACATGTACCTTGGCGAACCCGACGGCAAGAGCGCCGGCGGCATGCTGTTCAAGTTCAATGTGAAGACCGGCAAGACCAAGATCCTCATGTCCAAGAGCACCGGCATCGACGGAGGCAAGGGCGTGATCCCGACCTTCCGCAGCGCCTTCAAGATGAACGGCAAGCTGTACTTCGAGGGCATGGTCATGGACACCAACAACAAGGATCTCACCCAGCAGGAGATCCAGACCGCCATGGCCTATCAAAACGGATTCCCGTGCATCTACGAAGTCGACCCGGCCAACAACGACAAGCTCACCAAGGTGTATGACAGCGTCGACGTGGATGGCTTCCGTTCCCTGGTCAAGGGCAACGTGTTCACCTCCACCCGTGCCATCGGCTCCTTCGGCAATACGCTGATCGCCGGCGACCTCAAGCCGACCGCGGACGGCAAGGGCAAGGCGCTGCTTGTGGCATCCAAGACCCCGTCCGATCCGAACTCCTACAAAGTGATCGCCGACATGGCGAGCTTCGACAACCTGCCCGCCATCCACCGACAGGATGTCAACGGCGGCGGCGGTATCTATCAGGTGCAGGAGTTCAACGGCAAGCTGTACGTCGTGGTCTGCACCGGCGACACCAGCACCCTGAACGAAGAGACCGGAACCATGCGCTCCTTCGCCATTTACGTGGGCGAGAACAAGGGCGATTCCACCAACAAGGCCGATTGGACCTGGCGTCCGCTCGTAGGCGACACCGCCAAGGGCGCCAAGTACTACTACGGTCTTGACAAAAGCCGTGTGAGCGCCGGCGCCTGCACCCTGCAGGTCTACGGCGACCACTTGTACATCGGCGACTACAACGACGTGTCCAGCGCACTGCAGGGCTTCGTCACCAAAAGCAACTTCGTAACCCAAGCCACCAACCTCGAACAGTCCGTCAACCTATACCGCATGGACAAGAACGAGAACGTCGAGATGCTCGTGGGCGACAAGAACGACACCTTCCCGAAGGGCGGTTCCACCGGTCTGGGCAGCGGCTACGACAACCACATGAACCAATACACCTGGCAGACCACCGTTCACGAGGGCAAGATGTACCTGTCCACCATGAACACCACCACCTTGCTGGAACCGATCGCACAGTTCACCAACGGTGACATTCTCAACATGAACGAGAAGGATTGGAACAACACCGTCCACTACCTGCGCGTGTTCCTGCGCCTGCTGTGGGGCATGGGCCCGACCGACCCGGCTTCCGCCATCGCCACGCAGAGCAACGATCAGAACGCCAAGGTGACCACCCAGACCATGCCGTCCACCGACAATCCGGAGGCGCTGGTCGACTGGGCCCGCATCCAGGCCGGCAAGGACGCCTCCGCCGCGCAGCCGCAGACCACCGACGCCAAGTCCGTCTCGTCCGCCAAGCCGATCAGCCTGACCGCCGCCCAGACCAAGGAACTGGTCGACGGCATCAAGGACGGCAGCATCGTTCCGGGCAGCCTGGCAGCCTCCGGCTCCTCCGATGAGGCCTCGCAGCTCTTCGACATCAACAACGAGCTGGACAACCTCGGCTCCCAGCTGTCCGACAAGGGCTCCGCCGATTTCGCCAACAACTACGGCGAAGTCACGGACGCGTTCTTCAGCATCGCCGACATCATTCCCGACAAGTTCAAGGGCCTGTACGAGATGCTGGTCAAGCTGACCAGCAAGGCCAACCTCAAGGCCTACGCCAAGTCCCTGCCGTACCTGGCCAAGTCCAAGCGCGGCTTCAACCTGTTCGAGATCACCGACCGTTCCGCCGCGAATGAGGGCGTGACCGTCGGCACCGTTACCGACAACGGCTTCGGCGACCCGTTCAACCACGGTCTGCGCATCTTCTGCGACACCGACGACTACATGGTGGTCGGCACCGCGAACCCGTTCTACGGTACCCAGCTGTGGCGCGTGCGCAATACGCAGTACGCCGTGAACGTCTCCGCGACCGAAGGCGGCTCCGCCTCCGCGGATGTCGAGCGCGCGGCCAAGGGCAGCAAGGTCACGCTGACGGCCACCGCGAACAAGGGCTACCACTTCAAAGAGTGGAACGTGCTGAAGGGCAACGTCTCCATCGAGAACAACGCCTTCGAGATGCCTGACGGCAGCGTCTCCATCCAGGCTGTGTTCGAAAAGGACGCTGTTGAACCGACGACGCCAACGACCCCGGCAAAGCCTGCCACAGACACGAAGCCATCCACAACACCGACCGGTGTCACGTCCACCCCTTCGACCGGCTCCTCCGTGCTCGGCATGGCGGTCGCCGCGGCTGTGGCACTGATTGCAGGCGCCGCGATTCTGCTGAAGAAGAAGCAGGCGTGATGATGACCGGCGGTGTGATCGCAGCCACCCGATGAACGCGGAACGGCGCCATACCACCGGTTCCTGACGAAGAAGGCCGATGTCCATCAAGGGCATCGGCCTTCTTCATATTCGGCTTCGTCGAGTGGAGTCGTTCCGCTCCGTCTAACGTGGTCTACAGCATTGCGATCACCGCAACGCAATCACATCCACGCCATACGGCTTAAGCTCGATCAGATCGTTGATGACGGTGCCGGTCAGCAGCTCCGTGCCACCGTTGAGTTCGCTGAGGCACAGACGCTTGTCGGCGGCGCTGTTGTTGATGAGGAACGCGTAGCGGGTGCCGCCATCGCCATAGCGCACGGACAGGCTGACATCCTCCGGGGTATCAAGCGACTTCAGATCCAGCTCCTTGATGATCGGAGCCATGAACGCGCTCATGCCGGTCTCGTCCAACGGAGTGCCCACAAAATAGGCTTTGCCCTTGCCATACGCATTGACGGTGAGCGCGGAATGCCCAGCATAGAATTCGTCGCCGCCGTACGTAGCAAGACGCTCGGCACCTTCGCGATGAATAATGCTCGCCACGATCTCGCCCTTGGCATCAACCGTGCCGCCATGCACTTCGATGGTTTCGCCCGGCGCAAGCGCATCGATCTCTTCGACCCATACGCCCATAAGCCTGCGCAGCTTGCCCGGGTAGCCGCCTGGCACCACCAGATCATGCTCATCATGGATGCCGGCCATATAGCCGGTGATGAAGGTGCCACCATCCGCCACATAGGCTTCCAACGTTTCAGCCACACCAGGCAACACGGTGATCAGCGCCGGGGCGATGGCCAGATCATACTGGCTGAGCCGCGCAAGAGGCGTGGTGCTGGCGATCATATCCACCGGCACATTGCGACGCCACAACGCACGGTAGAAGCGATGAACCTCATTGGGATAGTTGAAGCCGGTGGTCGGGCCGACACAGCCTTCAAGCGACCAGTAGCTCTGCCAGTCGAACATGATGGCTACACGGGATTCGATGCGCGAGCCCATGATCCGCCTGCCGATGCGGTCCAGTTCCTCACCCAAGGCCGCGGTCTCCTTGAACACGCGGGACTCCTCGGTGCCGTCATGCGCGATGACCGCGCCATGGAATCGCTCGCAGCCGCCAAGGGACTGCTTCATCTGGAAGAACCGCACGGTGTCGGCGCCATGGGCCACGGCCTGCCAGCTGAGCTTACGCACTTCCCCCGGCTGCTTGACCTTGCAGAACGGGAACCAGTTCTGCTGGTTCGGGGTCTGTTCCATCAGCATGAACGGCTTGTTGCCGCCGATGCCGCGCATCAGGTCGTGGCACATGGCGGTGAAGCTCGGCGGAGTGTCCATGTCCGGATAGTTGTCCCAGCTGACCACGTCCATTTCCTTGGCCCATTCGAAATAGTCGAGGTCTTTGAACGTGCCCATGAGGTTGGTGGTGATCGGCGTGGCCGCGTCGTAAGCACGGATCGCGTCGCGCTCGTTCGTATAGCAGGCCAGCTGCGCCTGGTTTTGGAAACGACGGTAGTCCATCTGCAGGCCGGAGACCACGCATTTGGCGTCGCTGATGCCGTCGCCGTAGCTGACGGGCGGCACCACGTCGCCCCAATCGTAGATGGTGTGGCTCCAGAAATTGGCGCAACACGGAGCGCTGGACAAATATCATCTCTATTTATATACTTATAAATAGCTGTTCAAGGAGGATCATGAAATTCAACACCAACGTCCCGTTCTGGCAGTTCATGAACACGTTGGCGCGCTTCACCGCGCTGAATCTCGTCTACCTGGTCACCCTGATTCCGATCATCACCATCGGCCCGGCCCGCGCCGCCCTGTACAGCACGATGTTCGCCTATGACGAGCATGACGACGTCAATCTGGTACGCGAGTATCTCAAACGGTTCAAACGCGAGTTCAAACAGGGACTTGCGGCCTGGGTGCTCGTCGCCATCCTCGCCACCGCCATCCTCTTCGGCCTGTCGTTCTGGAAGGCGTGGGATACCAACGCCTCCTACATACCGCTGATCCTTCTGGTCATCGCCGCCGTGGTCGTGGCGCTATTCGCCGAATACGCCGCACCGTTGCAGGCACGCTTCGCCAACACCACCGGCAGGCTCTTCTCGCTATCGGCGATGTTCCCCTGGCGAGCCTTCCCCTGCTCGCTCGTCCTCGTCATCATCGACGTACTCGCGGCCGGCCTGTCATATTTCGTACCGTTCATACGCGTTCTCGCCATCCTCTTCGGCATCGCCTGGGTGGCGTATGCGAAATCCCTCATTCTGCTGTGGGGCTTCAAACGGTATGGCGGAACGGGCAAAGTGGAGAATCCGCAATATGTCAATGCGCACGAGTGACGTTGCGGCGGCGCTCAGGAATCATGCTTTGTCGGTGATGAACGTCAGCGGATTGTCGATGAATTTGCGCAAGCCGACTTCCGCGGCACCGTACAACGCCGGATGGTCGGCCACCAACGGGATGGACACGCTCACCTGCATGTCCGACGCCCCCAAGACCTGCGATTCCAAACGGTTTTCGAGCGTTTCGTAGAAGAACGGCCCGAAATCGGTCCACCAACCGCCCAGCAGCACGGTATCGACATCGGCCAGATTCAGTGCGGAGCCGATGGCCGAGGCCAGCGCGTCGATGGCCCGTCCGACGGCCTCCACGGTCCGCACATCATGGGAATGCCATGCGTCCAACAGACGCTCCAGTGCCTCACCGCTCGAAGCCGCATTCTTTTCGGCCACTCCGGAAGCCTCGACCAGCGCGCGACGGCCAGCATACGTTTCCAAACATCCGCGTCGTCCGCATCCGCACAGCGGACCGTCCAAAGACACCGACACGTGACCGATCTCACCGGCGAAACCGTGGCTTCCCGACACGATCTCACCGTCACGGACGATCGCGCCGCCGATGCCGATATCGCACGACAGATACAGGAAGGAGTCGGCGCAATCCACGCCATCGAACACGTCCGCACGCGCACAGGCATATCCCGGAATCTGCGCGATGGCGGCCAGCTTCGCCTCATTGCACGGGGTAACGTCATACCCTCGCATAACGTCGAACGTGGTCAGATCGACATTCTCCCAACCGAGATTGCGGGCCATGAGCAGCCTCTTGTCGGAGGTGACCAAGCCCGGCAGCGCACACGAGACGCCCGCGATGATGCATCGTTTCGATTCCAGATCCTCAGCCATCGCCTTGGCCATGGCGTCAAGCTTGCCGAATACGACGTCCGGCTCGACGCCGCTCATGTCGGCATCCACCCATTCGTGCCTGAGTATGTCGTGGTTGATGTCCAAAGCCATGCATCCATAGCCGTCGGTGTTGACCTGCATGCCGATGCCGCACACCTTGCCGCCTCCCAGCATCAACGGCGTGGACGGGCGCCCATAGCTGGCCGAGTTCTGCGGCTCACCCTCCTTGACGACGCCCGCATCGATCAGCAGCGACACCAGCAACGACATCGTCGCCTTGGTCAGCCCGGTCTCCTTGGCAAGATCCGCTCGGCTCATCGGCCCGGAGGCACGCAGTAGCGTGTCGATCACCACCGAAAGATTGTGATTGCGCAGATCGTCCTGATTGATCCTGCGAAGAGATGCCATAGCCGTTCCCGTCCCTGCCCTGTTTGCCGTGTTGCCGCATCAGCATGAATTCCCCGAACCGATGTTCCGGAGCCTTTCCTGGTGCTACACTACTATAGTATAGTTTATTCATCTAACTATTAACCGTGCGCCACCGGCGAACGGCACATGCAAGGAGGCAACACAAACCATGGCAAGGACTCTGGTTGCAGGCGTCGACACATCGACGCAGTCCTGCAAGGTACGCGTGACGGACGCCGAAACCGGCGAGCTCGTCCGCTTCGGGCAGGCCAAACACCCGAACGGCACATCCGTCGACCCCTCATACTGGTGGAGTGCATTCCAAGAGGCCGCCGAGCAGGCCGGCGGCCTGGACGACGTATCCGCGCTGGCCGTCGGCGGCCAGCAGCACGGCATGGTGATCCTCGACAAGCAAGGCAACGTCATCCGCGATGCGATGCTGTGGAACGACACCAGTTCGGCGCCCCAGGCTGCGGCTCTGATCGAAAAGCTCGGCGCAGCGCCCGCACAAAACGGCGAGCCGGAAGACCCAATCGCCCGAGGCAAGCAGCGTTGGGTCAAGGCCGTAGGCTCCTCCCCCGTCGCCTCCTACACGCTGACCAAGGTGGCATGGGTGGCCGAGAACGAGCCCGAAAACGCCAAGAAAATCGCCGCCATCTGCCTACCTCATGACTGGCTGAGCTGGCGCATCGCCGGTTACGGCCCGGTCGCCGAAGGCGAGGACGCCCATCTTGAAGCCCTGTTCACCGACCGCTCCGACGCCTCCGGCACCATCTACTACGATGCCGCGTCGAACGAATACCGCCGCGACCTGATCGCCATGGTGCTCGAGGCCGCGGAAGGCGCCGAAGCCGCGCAATCGCACGCCGAGGCCATCGTGCTGCCCACCGTGCTGGGGCCGCGCGACGCCGCCCCCGTCAAGGCCGATCCGGCCATCGCCGGCAAGAACGTCGAAGGCGGCTGCCTGCTCGCCCCCGGCGG
>ENA-OPRR01001883-OPRR01001883.1-human-gut-metagenome-genome-assembly--contig:-NODE-1883-length-15601-cov-3.960762_pt1 | contig 15601 bp, 19 predicted proteins | sample MGYA00241796_ERZ501883 | MGnify/ENA primary metagenome ERZ501883 (study PRJEB25962, sample SAMEA2042406) | human gut metagenome | biome: human gut; feature: human-associated habitat; material: faeces...
GGCTGTCTAAGGAGCCAATCCAATCAGACGGGAAAACTTCGGTAGAGTTAAAGAATGTGCGTGATTTTTACATGGCCAGGCTGCGAAATGATGGAGTATAAAGCAAGAAGCAAGGGCGATAGGAGCCTTTGCTTCTTTTCCTTATTCCTCCAATGAAAAAGCCTCCAGAAGTTTCAAAACGATTTCTTCTGCAATGGCATATTGCCTGGGGGAAAGCCGTTCCAGCCGTTTAGTTAGCTCAGACAGATCATTTTCGTTTTGCTCCCGCTGTCCGAACAGAATTTGGTCGCTGGAAACAGATAGAACCTGACAGATTTTTTTGAGCGTAGTAAAGGAAATCCCCACGGTTCCGCGTTCAAAAGCGGACACGCTCTTTGTGCCCAGGCCAATCAGCTCTGAGAAGCGTTCCTGGGTTAATCCTGCTTTTTCCCGTTCTTCTTTGAGCCGTGCGCCGATTTCCACATTGATTTGCTTTTTCTCCTGCATTTACTCAACCTCCTACCATTAGTTTAAGTAATGGTAGGCTTGACTGGAACGCATTAGTAGATGTATAATTATTCTGATTACTAATGCGGTATTTGGATAAAAAGAAATGGTAATGATATAGCTTTGCTGAACAGTTTTCGGAGTGAAGAAGTTTTGTTGTCCGAGTATCGACACTGGAATTTATGAAACAAGAGCAGGAGGATTTGTTATGGGGTTGTTGGATAGTTTGTTTCCAAAAGATACAGAAAAGGCTGCGCGTAAACAGTTCCAAAAAGAAGAAGCGGATGCGGCTAAATGGCCCAGCAGATTCTATCCAAAAGTTTTGGATGTTTATCTTACGGGAGAATTCAGCTATCGTTATGCGGAAAAGGGTGATTGCAAATGGCATCTTTATCATTTCCCGGAGCTAATTGACCACGAAAAGGCCATTGCCCTTTGCCGTGCCGGAGCAGACCCTAAAAATGTAAAAAAGATGCGGTCGCGTTTTGGCAAGGGGTGGAGTGATCCTGGGGAGGAACTTCGATTGTATCTGGTAGGATTACTGCCTGACGGACCGGAGCGGGAGCAGCTGATACGCAGTAAATGGCACAATAATTATACTGTAGCTTATTATGTCTATCGGATGGGCTGGGTGGATCGGTACTGCAAGACGCTGGAAGATAAGTTGACACTATATGATCTGATCGCAAACAATCCTCAGCAGACGGCGGAGCGCAGCGACGATAATAATTACGGTGTTGATCGCTGGAAGTATGAGGAAATGTTGGGTGGCGTGTTTTATAAAACGCGCCGCCGCCAGGGTGAGGAAGAAATTGAAAAGCTGCTGAAAAGCAGAAACAAGGCTGAACGGGATATAGCTACCCGCTTTGTGAAGCAGAAAGCTCAGGAACGGCAGGATAAGATCAATGAACGCCAGCAGTATCTCCTCGAACTGGCCCGCTTTGGCCGGGATGAGCTGGATGCCAGGTTTTTCGATCCGAAAACCGGCAAAAAGTATCGGATGAAAGAGGATGACACCTATGTAGAAGCGGATGATTGAGCGATGGTTACCGGAGCCGCAGTTTTGAAATATTGGCCTCAATGAAAAAAAGTTGGAAAATCCAACGGGGGGTGGCTATGGCAGGATTGATTATACTCCTGGGATTGGTTGCCGCGATTATGCTGTTTCGGCTGGCAATCAATTTCAACAAATATTGGCTGATTTTTATTCCGTTGGTTGGCTTGGCGCTGCTTGCAATTTACAACCTGGAACTTTTGACACAGCTGGGAACCCTTTTCGTCCGGCGCTGTCTAATTTGGATGATTCTTGCTCTGGGAGTTTCGCTGTTTCTGGCGAGAAACTGGAAAAAAGGCAGCAGGCTGCTGTTCTGCACCGTTGCCTGCATAGCGGCCTGTATCATTCCGGTTGCCGTCACAAACAATACAACCCAAGTCTCCATCCCGGCAGAAGATCTGCAAACTATTACCGAAGCCACTGCCTACCGTCATCAGGGCGACGGCCTTCGCCTGGAAGGAGAAACGCTTTCTGAGTTTCAAACGATGATGGAAGGACTGTCTGTAAAAGAAGATCTTCTGGAACAAAGCCGCGATCTGGCATTTGACGACAGCCGGACATGGTACTGTGTGGACGCGGTACTGGAAAACGGGAAAACGGTCCAGTTTGCTTTTTTCCCACAGCAAGAAGGCCCTGATCTGATGCGCGTAGAAACGGACGGGAAAATTGCCTGCTATCAGGCTCAAAATGAAGGAGAGGGTTTGGGCGGGGATTGGATTAACAGACAGATCGGCGCTGAACGACGAAAATCAGTGATTGAAGAATATGGAGATTCGCTGCGATCTTTAAAAAACAGTTTTTCCATGAATGGTGCTATCTGCTCTTTCACCGTTCCAGACGGACTGCCGGAAAATTTGGAAATTACCGTTATCGGCCTTCCAGATGAAAAAAACACGGTTGTTTATTTTCTGGGGGAACAAAATGAGATTTCTGGCTGGACGGCAGGAGAAACATATTCCTTTGATGTCTCGGAATATGGGACATACCGTTATCTTTACCTTTCGGTGAAAGTTGATGGAGAGAATTTTGGACTTGTGAATATCTTTGAACAACTGCCGGAAGAACGGAAAAGCAAAAATCCGCAGAATCGGTTTTTCGATGCGGGAATATAGGAGAAAATCAGGCGGTATCTGCTGCCTTGTTTTAAATTTTATTTCAATATCAGGAGGAATTTGTTATGAAAAAAAGAGGAGCATTTTTAGCAGGAATGTTGGTGCTTTCCATAGCGTTAAGCGGTTGCGGGAATAATACCGCAGATACGCCGAAAACGGAAACAAATGGTACACAGAATTCCAGCCAGCAGGAATCCGCAGTCACAGAAAATTCGGAACAATCTCAGTCCGGTGCAGATGCGGAGGAAACCAATGTTCAAAATGTAAGCAGTTTAGAAGACTGCCAGTTACGCTTAATTGACTGCCATCAGCTGGAGAACGATGGTGAGCAATTTACCTATCTGGCCTTCGCTCTGCTGGGACCACAAGAGATTGGATTTCACCTGGAGGGAGGAACATCTGACATATCAGACGCATGGCTTACCTCTAACCCTATGGAAAGCGGATGGCGGGTTGTCACCTGTCAAGAATTGCCTGGAGGCATTACGCCGGAAAATTTATCCCTAAGCGTCACCGATTACAGCACCTCTGAAGAAAGAACTGTCGTGCTCAGCGATTGGGGAGAATCCATGAGCAAGGAAGAATTGCAGGCAGTTGGCCTTTATGAAATTGAGGGGCATTTGGTACTCGTAGGAGGAGGCAGACCCGCCACAAGTTCGGACCAGTATGGCTTTATGTTAGGTTTGGGATTGATAGGAGCGGAATATGGGAACCCGGAAACCGATTTCCCCACGCTGGAAAATCCAGAAGAAATATTTCACTTTTACGCTTCTGATGGAACGCCGCTTGAAGAGAGTATCGGACAGGAAATTGAGGAATTTTCTGCGAATCAGGGTATGTTGAAGGTATGGTTCGGACTCTCGGAGGGAACAGATGAGGATACCGCACTGGAAAAACTGATTGAAGAAGATCCATATATGGAATATACCAACGCAGACGGGGAAACCTTCCAGTTTCCTCTAAATCTGGGAAATTGGCAATAAGCATAAGGGCAGGCTTTGGCCTGCCCTGTGATGTACCCGATCCACATAAAAATGAGGGAGAATGATCGTGAAAAAGCAAAAACTGAAACGAAAAATTTGGGTAGCGCTTCTCTGTCTGCTGATGGCCGTTTCCTGTACGGCCTGCGGAGGAAAGAACAAAGAAGAAGCTCAGGCTGCCTGTGAAGATTTTTTCCAGGCATACAGTTCCTGCGACAGTCAGGCGCTGGCAGATTCTATGGAAGGGCTGGCCACCCCCACTCCCGTTACCGACATACAGCGCGGGATGGCGGAGAATCTGCAATTTGAAACAAAAAAGGTAAAAAGCAAAGGCGATACGATGATAGTATCCACCGTCATTACGGCAGTTGACCTTCAAAAAGTACTGGAAACCCTGCCGGAAACGATAGACAGTGTAGAATCCGCCAAAGAAGCCCTGATTGCCGCACTGAGCGCGGAGGATGTTCCCACAAAAACATTCGAGGTTGATGTGAACCTGGTACAGAAGGATGAGACATGGGCGGTAGAGATAACGCCAGAATTGGCGGATGCACTGTTGGGCGGATACTACTCGATTTTGGAGGAAACAGCGAAGGAGGTGGCTCCATGAAATGGATGAAACGTGCCGCCGCTTCTCTGCTTGTTGCGATAATGGCGGTTTTGCAGACGGTATCTCCTGCTTTTGCCCAGGAAACCTCTCCCATGCAGAAGAAACCGGAGACCCTTGTGGGGGAACTCTGTGTTTATACCCAGGAACAGGGCGTACACAAGGTAGACGCGGCGTTATACGATGAAACCATGATTCTGGTGTCCCCACAGACAGCCGCTGCTCTGGCTGGCGCTGAGCTGGTTGACGGGGGAAACGGAAAATTCGAGTTCTGGCGGGATCATTACATCGTGCAGGTGGATACGAACACAGGGAAAATTGATATTGGCCTTTCCATTAAAGAAGAAACAGCCAGCAGACTCTATCAGAACGAGAGTTTCACTTTGCAGGGAATTCAGACCGTCCAATTCGGCAAAGAGGAAACGCCTGCGATCCCTTTGGAACAGATGCTTTACCTTTTGAATGCCCAGTGGAGCTGTGCCGAGGACTGTGTATATATTTATAATCCGCCGGAAACGCTCTGGAACGTGATGGGTGATTTCTGGGAAATGGATGAAGCCCTCCCCTCCCCGGCGGAAATTCTGGGGGATACGGTGCTGAAAAAATGGGGCAATTCCTTTAAGTATGGGCTGTTGGCCTTTGCGGATGAGGTGGCCCCGGAATATTTGGTTCCTATTGTCGGGGATGATTACTGGAGCCAGCAAAAGATGGAGGAAGCACTGCTGACTTTGGCTGTTTTTTCTCCACAAACTCCCGGATTTTCAGAGTATCTTCTACTGTACGAAGGGTAAAAAGATTATCCAGATCTGTTCCGGGAAGCTTCGGCCATACCGGTTTTGCCCCAGTGGAAATGAGAAGTTTATCATAAACCTCTTCAAAGCTTTCCCCTGTATCCATATTTTTTACTACAACTGTTTTTCTCTCAGGAAAAATTCCTGTCACCTCATGCCGCACCTTCATGGTGATCTGAAAGCGCTTCCAGAAACTTTCCGGGGTCTGAAGAGTCAGTTCTTCCTTATTCTGGATCACACCGCCAATATAGTAGGGAAGTCCGCAGTTTGCATAGGAAACATAACCTGACTTTTCAAAAACAATGATCTCTGCCTTTTCGTCCAGCCTTCTGATTCTTGCTGCTGCAGTGGCTCCTCCTGCAACGCCTCCGATGATAACAACCTTCATTTTATCTTTCCACCTTTCCCCGGTAGCTGTTAATACCTCCAAGATTTGTAACCTTTGCATATCCCATCTGCTGAAGCTGCGCCACTGCCATACGGCTTCTTGCTCCGCTTAAACAATATACAAAAAGCGGCGCGGCCTTATCGATCAGCCTTTCCACCTTCTGAATTTCCTGAAGAGGAATATTCCAGCTTCCCGGAACTCTTCCCTCCAGATATTCCTCCTGAGTTCTTACATCAAGAAGAACTGCATCCTTTGTGTTTTTGTAAGTCTCAATTCCTTCATTAAAATCCGGTCCTTTAAAGAAATCAAATAATCCCATTCTGTTTCCTCCATCTTTCCTGCAATAATTTATCTGATCTGCCTTTCGGCCTGCTCATCTGTTTATACTGATACGTTTTTACTCTTATATCGCTCCGGTCAGGTTCGCGCCATTCCATCCACGCTTAACACTACGCCTGTAATATAAGAGGCCTCATCTGATGCAAGAAACACAAATGCATTGGCAATATCTTCCGGCTGTCCCAGCCTTCGAAGGGGAATCTGTGCGATCATAGGCTCGATCACGCTCTTTGGCACAGCCTTCATCATATCTGTTTCCGTAATTCCCGGCGCCACTGCATTGACGCGGATTCCCTTTGGCCCAAGCTCCCTTGCCAGAGAAACCGTCAGTCCGTTCACTGCAAATTTAGAAGCCGGATAAGCGATCCCGCTTGGCTGTCCGTAAAGACTGACCATAGATGAAGTACTCAGAATTACACCGCTGCCTCTTGCAATCATGCACTCAGAAGCAGCTCTGGTGGCATTAAACACACCTTTTACATTCAGATCCATTACTTTGTCAAAGGCTTCCTCTGTATACTCTGTAAACGGAGTACTCTCCGATACCCCTGCATTGTTTACAAGAATATCCACGCATCCATATTTGGATGTTGCTTCCCTGAATTCATTTCTCACACTTTCCAGACTGCTGAGATCCGGACTGATGCCGGCAATAACCCTGTCCGGATATTTTCCCCTCAGGCTTTCCACTGCTTTATCTGCAGATTCCCTGGAACTTGCAGCCAGAATCACTGTAGCGCCCTCTCTCAAAAAGGCATCTGCTGTGGCATATCCGATCCCTCTGCTTCCGCCTGTGATAATTGCTACTTTATCTTTTAACCTCATATAGGATACCTCCCTGTTGTTTATGTACGTATCATACTCTTTTGGAAATATCCTGTCTGTGATAATGTCACCATTGGTTTCAGGATGTATCAGGAGGCTTTTATAATAATACAATATTTTTAAATAACCAACTGAAACAGCAATACCATCAGAGGCATTGTAAGTACTGCCGCCAGAGTCGTCATCACACCGATTGCACTTGCATACTCCGAATCATTCCCATAAATCTGGCTCATCTGTGTCACCGTAGATGCTGCCGGTGTTGTTACTGCAAGAAATACTATCAACAGAATCTGCCGCCCTTCTGCATGAGTTCCAACCAGCCTGCTGATCTTCAGAATCAAAAGAGAAAATACCGGTACAGCAATCAGTCTCAGGCCTGTTACCAGATAGGCTCTCTGATTCGTAAATATTTTTTTCAGATCAGCGCCTGCCATCAGCATTCCAATTACAAACATGCTTGCCGGGCCTACCATACCAGATACTGATTCAAAGGTTTCTGTCAGTAATTTCGGAAGATGAATATTCATAAAAAACAGAATAACCGCAATCATAACTACAATAATATTGATGTTTGTAAAAATCTTTTTTAAATCAATTCTTTTTTCCCTGCTTAATTCTTTTTTGCAGTGTGTCCAGAAAAAAACAATTTGAATACTCATATATACGCAGGCATATAGGACCCATTCCTCTCCCAAAATAAACGTCACCAGTGGAATAATTAAATTGCCGGCGTTGGAATAATAAACAGACATCCTTTCCACTTCATTTAGTTTCAGAAGTCTCCCCAATAAATTTACTGCAGGAAGCGTTACAAGCATAAGCAGCAGAGATGTTACAAATGCAAGAAAAAGTCCGCTGGCCTTTTCGGGAGAATATTCTACCTGAAATGCATTCATAATAACGCAGGGAACGATCAAATAGAGAACCATGGCAGAAAATACCCTGCTGTCTTCTGATTTTAAAATACCCACCTTCACAATCATATATCCCATAAAAATCATAATGAATAATTTTATAATCTGCTGCATCAATAATAAACTGAGTTCCATGTGCTCTCCCTTCTGATAAAGTCTGATTTCCAGGCCAGTGTCTCTCTTTTATTTTATAATAGCTTATTTAAAATGTAAAAGCTTTTTCTTTATATGAAAACTGACACTATATGACATCACATTTATATATTTCAAGTATCTCTTTTCAATAACCGACACAACAGGAATATCCCAACCAAATCACCACTCCATACCTTTGCGTTCCCAGCTATGTGCATCTGAGGAGACTGCGTACCTGCTGATTTATGATCAGGCACATGATATAAATATTTTTACAGTATAATACAATAACCCCTATCCATTCCGGATAGGGGTTATTCTCCTACAAACTCACTGTTTGTTATTCTGTAAGCGCTTAAATCTTGGGTAGCTTTACTGTCTACGTTTTTGAACTCATAATGATAGCAAATAGATTTTTACTACACTCCGCTTGATAGGAGATAGAAATTTACTATATTTGGAGGTTTCATTATGAGTAATAAACGTGCTCCAGGACGTTCCCTGGACGAATGGATGGAACTGGTCACCGAATGCAGACAAAGTGGCCTGACAGATGCTGCATGGTGTAATGAACATGGGATATCTCCCAGCTGTTTTTACAATGCAGTTACCCGTCTCCGCAAAAAAGCCTGTCAGATACCGGATCCAGTTGGAAAAGCCGGCACTCTTGACCTTACGTCCCATAAACAGGATGTAGTCCAGATTGCTATAGAACCGGAGTCTTCTCCGGCAGGACTGATCCCAGATAATGGAAACAGTCCTATGCACCTTGACAATTCACATACGATTGAAATCGAAGCAGACGGATTGCTTATACGAATGAGTAATGAGATCAAACCGGTACTTCTGAAGATGCTTATGGATACGCTGAAGGAGTCATTATGTTAGCGGACATCTCAAGTGTTGATGCGATCTATATCGTCTGTGGCAGAACAGATATGCGCAAGTCCATTGATGGATTATGTGCGATCATCCAGGAACAGTTTTCGATGGAGATCGACCATGCACTTTTTCTTTTCTGCGGTCGTAAATGCGACCGTATCAAAGCTATTTTAAAAGAACCTGACGGGATCGTTATGATCTACAAAAGACTGACCGCCCAGGGATCTTACCGGTGGCCCAGGAATAAATCTGAGGTCCGGAATCTTACATGGCGGGAGTTCGACTGGCTGATGTCTGGCATTGATATTGAGCAGCCAAAAGCGATCAAGGCAACGTAAAAAAGATGCACATAAAGCTCTTGTTTTTTGCTGTATTTTCGGCACTTTCAAGGTCTGATAAATCCGCTGTTTTGCTGGGAAAAGCCACTGTTTTCTGGTATAATGGAAACATCAGAAACAGGAGGAAAAAGCAGTGGCAGACAGTTCCAAAGATATCCAGCTCCGTGAGCTGAAGGACATGATAAACGATCTCAAAAAGATGATAAAAACACTTCAGGCAACTGTCGATGCTGCCAATAAACGGGAAGAGGCTCTTACCCAGGAACGGGATAACCTGAAAGAAGAGATAGACCTTCTCCGTAAAAAACTGTTTGGCACCTCCAGTGAAAAAAGAACCATCGATATTCCAGGCCAGTTAAACTTTTTCAATGAAGCGGAACTGGAACAGGATCCAGAAGCTGTAAAAGCAGAGGATCTTGAGGCACTTCTTCCGGAAAAAACAGCAAAAAAGCGAAAAGCAAGAGCTACAGATGCGGAGCGTTTTAAGGGAGTTCCTGTTGAAAAAAAGTATCTGGAACTTTCTGAGGAAGAGAAACTCTGCCCTGCCTGTGGTACCCCACTGAAAGAAATCGGGGAAGAGTTTGTCCGCCGGGAACTGGTTTTTGTACCGGCAAAACTGAAAGTATATGAATACTACAGTAAGAGCTATGAGTGCCCGCAGTGCAGGTTTCAGGATATTCCGGTCATCAAAAAAGGAAAAGATGGCAGAGCCCATATGCTTTATGGAATGGCTTCTGCCGGAACGGTTGCCTGGGTAATGTACCAGAAGTTTTGTAATGGTCTTCCATACTACCGTCAGGAAAAAGACTGGAAACAGTATGGCGTGGAGATCACCAGAGCTACTATGGCAAACTGGGTGATCCGAAATTCCGAAGCATTTTTTCTTCCTATGTACGAATACTTCCACAGGAAACTTCTGGAACGTGGATTCGCGATGGCAGATGAAACGCCACTTCAGGTTCTGCATGAACCGGAACGCCGTGCACAGACCAAGTCATATATGTGGCTGTTCCGCAGCGGTGAAGACGGAGGACCACCTATTATCCTCTATAAATACTCGGAGACCCGGGCCGGGGATAATGCCGTAGATTTTCTTCACGGCTTCAAGGGTTATCTGATGTGTGATGGCTATAGTGGATACAATAAAGTTCCAGATGCCAAACGTACAGCCTGCTGGGCACACATCAGAAGATATCTGACAGATGCCATTCCCAAGGGAAAGGCTCTGGATTATACCCAGCCATCCGTACAGGGAATGCTGTACATTAACCAGCTCTTCCACCTGGAAGATGTGATCAGATCAAAGTATTCTTCCTTCGATGCTATCAAAAAGGCTCGTCTTGAAAAAGAAAAGCCGGTAGTAGAAGGCTTTTTGTCGTGGCTTGATCAGCAAAGCCCTATCCGTGGAAGCAGAATGGATAAAGCAGTCACCTACATTCAGAATCGCCGCTCCTATCTGTCCACCTATCTGGAAGACGGCCGCTGCAGTTTTTCTAATAATCTCAGCGAAAATGCGATCCGCCCGTTTACAGTAGGCCGTAAAAACTGGCTGTTCTGCGATACACCAAACGGAGCCCAGGCCAGCGCTATCGTGTACACAATGGTAGAAATGGCAAAAGCCAATGGAGTAAACGTCTATCACTATCTTACTTATCTGCTGGAAAAACTGCCTGATGACAGAATGAGTGATGATGAATTAGAACTTCTGGCACCATGGAACGAAACCGTCAAAGCTGAGATCGAACATCGTGCAAACGAATCAAATCAATCATATGTGAATTGTCAAGGTGCTCCGGCTACTGAAAAGTAGTCGGGGATTTTTTCTATCATACCTAAAAATTAAGCGTTTACTTTACTTACAGCAAATTTTTGCAGCAGCTTCAAAAATAAGTTTATCCCTGTTCTTGAGAACAATCAAAAAAGGACACTCTCCGTTTTATTGGAAAATGTCCTTTTATATGAATTTTCTTGTCTCTTAGTACAGCTTTGCTCCTGCCGGAATCACGTCATCCAGCATCAGAAGATTCAGGCCTTCCCGTCCGTCATACTCATACACTGCACTGATCAGCATACCCTCAGACGGAATACCCATCATCATTCTGGTAGGCAGGTTTGTAATAGCCACACAGGTCTTGCCAACCAGCTCTTCCGGCTCGTAGTACTCGTGAATTCCGCTTAAAATGGTGCGCTTCTTGTCTGTTCCGTCATTCAGTGTGAATTTCAGGAGCTTCTTGGACTTGGGCACTGCCTCGCAGGCTTCAATCTTAACCACTCTGAAATCAGACTTTGCAAAAGTATCAAAGTCCACGAAATCTTCAAACAGCGGCTCAATCTTTACCTTGGAAAGGTCAAGCTGTGCGCTTGCTGCGGACACACTTGCTGCCGGTGCTGCAGCAGCTTTCGCTGCCTTATTATCATTCTTCTTCGCATCCAGACTCTTCATGGTGGGGAACTTTCGGGTAACCGAACCCGTCAGTCTTTATCCAACTCCGACAGCCGCCGTAAACCAATATTTTGTCATTCCATCATCGTCCATATAAGTCCGTCACGAAATTGATTTTGATGTATTAATTGTGGTCAAGTCAAAAAATCGCGTTTCTGACGGATTTCCACGAACATTGATGGAGACTTATTTAACATGCGTCAAAAGCAAGGCTAAAGACACATCGTTACTACTTATTATACTATAATTTTTCCCTGGAGATTAGCCATAATCTCCTGCTTTTTCTCATCCGTTGCTTCTGCGTAAATATCCATCGTTGTGGTAATATCTGAATGTCCCATCACCGATTGAATCACCTTAAGATTGCTCTCGTTCTCACAGAGTCTTGTACAGAAGGTGTGTCTTAAGCTGTGTGCGGAAAAGTTTGGAATGAGCACCGGCTCTCTCTTCTCTTCTTTAGCCTTTTTAATTTCCTCTGCATTATAACTGTCTGTGATTCCGTGAATCGCGCGGTTTACACTTGAAGCTGAAAGAACGCTGCCACCGGTTGTCAGAAATACAAAGTTGGTATAACCATCAATTGTTTCTGAGCGATATCCCATACACTTCTGCATCTCATATTCCTGAAGGAAAGCATCAAATACTTCATCAATCATTGGAATTGTTCTCGTTCCTGCCTTCGTCTTCGGAGTCTGAATATGCTTCGTGCAAGTTCCATCATCATAAGGACGTTCACTGAGATTGTGATTCACACTAATGGTTCGACTCTCAAAGTTCAAATCTTCCCATCTAAGTCCCAAGCACTCTCCAATACGCATTCCTGTACCAAGCAGAATCATAATGACTGGAACCCATCCATGATACTCTCTGCTATTTTGCATGTAACCGGTAAATGCTCTCTGCTGCGGAATCGTTAATGCTCTTCTCGGTTCCTTGTCCCATACGTGGCTCTTCTTAATCTCTGCCATAACACCATCTGATGGATTCATCCTAAGTAGCCCATCCCTTACAGCCATCTGAAAGGCTGGATGAATCTGAGTATGAACATTATCAAGAGTGTATGCTTTCATCTCTTTGTTTGTGATCAACTCATAATAGAACTTCTTCACATCAGTGTACTTAATGTCTGCTATCTTCCTCCTACCAAACCTTGGTCTTACAAAATGATCATACATATACTTGTAATTGGCTCTTGTAGTAGGTTTCAAATCGACCTTAAGTGAAATGTATTTGTCATACAGCTGATTAAGAGTAATCTTCTCTGGAGCATGTGTATCAATTCCATCCTCCATGTCACGAATGATCTTTCTCTCTTTCTTTCGTAGTTCTGCTAAATCCTTAGCATACACTACATGACGCTCTCCATACTTATCTGTATAAGAATATGAATAACGCCCATCTGTTCTCTGACATTCGCCGGTACGAAGTACATACCCACGCTTGTCCTTTCTTGAATTAGCCATTCTGTCACCTCACTTTCCAGTGAGAAACAGCCTGCCTATTTGCCCTGATCAGCTTCTGCCTGACGTTCCAGTTCTTCGAAGCCTTTCATGAGCACCTGCGCTTTGTTCAGTTGGAACTTCTCACAATAGGCTTCCAGTCTTGCCAATTGCTCATCAGAGAAGCGAACTGAAATCTTATGACTTCTCGAATCTTCGAGCTTTGGTCTTCCTGTTCTTGCCATTTGTTCAAAACCTCCATCTGTAGTTATCATTATACTTTTTGACCGTCAATATTTCAAGTACTTTTTGAAAAAATTTCGAGCGCTACAGGCTGTCCTGTCCTCACCAACCTACTCGTCTCTGAAATTTTCCATGTACTCATCAATCACTTCGGTATTTACCAGTACAATGCGCTTCACATGATAAACTGCATTCGCTTCCTTCGCCAGCTCCTGGAAAGAATGAAGCCCCATTGAGTAAAGCTTTGCTCCCTCATCATATCTAACGAACTTCTTCTTGCCATATTTCAGTAAATTCTCTAACTCCGGTACTTCTGCTCTGCTGTAAGCCATAATCGCTCCTATAAATGAATTATTCAGAGGAAACGCTCTGTCCATTTCGTAGCAGGTATTCCCTCCTACTCTTCAAAGGACAGTTGGTACTTCAATTATCAGAATAAAATACAAAAAAATCGTGGAGTGGGTAAATTAAGCCGACAGAATGCAACCTTTTGTAAATCCTTTCACATACAATAATCAATAGGACGTCCAGTTTTGTACTAAACGCCCCTGGCAAACACAACTTACTCAAATAGTGAAACGAATTTATCAATTGTTTCTGCAATGCAGTAATAGCTGTCTTCGCTTGCACCCCAGTAGTATACTTTTCCAGTTTCATTATTCACACAATAATAATTATCTCCTGAATCGATACCGATAGGAACTATCTTTGCCTTGGTTTTATTTAAGAAAAAATCCAGTGGCTTTGTAATACAGTAATTCTTATCTCCTGGGTCTAGTGACAAAAATACTCTCACTTCATACTCTTCACCCTCTGCTTCAATCACATCCTTAGCAGGATATCCGCCTGCATTAGCTGCTACAAAATCTTTTATGTCTTTTCTAATCGTAATTGAATATTTCTTTTCTGCTTCTGCAAAAATAGCATTATCCACATTACTCTTCACATTCGTTGAAATACTTTTCATTAAAAGCTCTCTCCCTTCTTGCTATTATCAACACTATCTGGTCCCCACAAAGAACTTCCGCCAGTATGTGCCGCTCCGCCTATTGCTCGATCATGATCTTCTCTTTTAACAAGTTGCATTTTACCAGGTTCTTCGTTATGGTGCCATACATATCCCGATGGAGTTCTACCTTCTTCGATATCCTTAAGCTGCTCTGGCGTAAATTTGCTTTTTAGCTCTGGATCATTTTCAATAGCTTCTTTCAATTTAGCATTACACTCTTTAGCATATGCTTTTGACTTATAATTATCAGGAGCCAACTCTGTATCAAAAGCACTGTCAAATTTCGGAAAAACGCCTTCTATCTTCACGCCGTTTATTTCAATTGTACGACGTTCATAAGGTACTCCATTTTCGGATGTTTTGCCTTCAAGATCACATCTATCCGTTTTATAATGAATTACTCCATTTTCATCAATAGTACACTTTTTGAGTTTTTCATCGGACCAACCTAATTTATCTTTAAGATCTTGCTTTTCATCCTCTGTCAGCTCACGTGTACCATCTTCATTATATTCAGGTGAATCGTCCTCTTCAGTATCATCCATACCAGGTTCGTTCTCATCAGATGAATCTTCACCCTCGTTGACTTCTTCCTGTGGTTCCACTTCTTCAATCGGTCCATCCTCAAGTTTAGGTGTTTCATATTCTGGAAGATCTGCTTCATCCCATTGTGGGCCATCTGATATATCTCTATCAGAATCAGGATAGAATTCTCCCTCCGGGACTTCCATCCCCTTAGAGCCATCAATCTCCGGCAATTCCATGTCTAAAACTCTATTTGAGTCCTCAAACATTGGCTTATCCATTTTTTCTTGAGGCGCTCCTTCTGCAAGAGCTTTTCCTAACTGTTCAAGTCCCATTAAAACACCTTCCCTCTTAAGTACTCTACTCTGAGTTGCTCTATCAACTGATGCTTAGGATACAATTCATGTTCAATTCTGCAGACATAATACAGTATCGTCAACATTTCAGTTTCATTAAATCCTTCAAACTCATTTTGAAGATTTGATATCATTATGTCACTTAATGTAGCCAAATCTGACCATTTACCCTTTTGGGTATCTCTGAATACATCTGAGAGATCATAATTCTTCTTAATAAAATCCGCGACTGCCCATTCGTAAATGTTGTTTTTCTTGTCAATATTAATGATCAAATCCTTACGAACTTTTGCAGCAGCATTTGACTTGAGAATTCGTTCTACTATTTCATCTTTCTTCTCTGGTTCTATTTCTTTCCTAATCAACCAGTGCAATAAAACATCATTCTCTTCTCTTGCCTTCTTAACGGCCGGAAGCATTGCTTCTTCTTTTCCTAAGCTATAGTCAAATACTTCATATACTGGCATCTGGCACAATACAGCTTCCTGCCAATCATTTTGATAAACAGCAGCAACTCCTGTTGGTAACTTAGACAGTTCATCAAATTGTGTATCCTGCAGCGCAATAGATCCGCCTGTTATCTCTCTGTCTGTGCTTTCTGGAAGTCGCAGAACAATCTTTGTATTTGTATTTCTGATAGCTGCTGTATCCAATAAATTAGGTGCCTGGTCAACGATTATAAATCCTTCGCCATAGGTACGTATTTCAGCGATAGCGTTCGTTAACATTTCA
>ENA-OPRR01001888-OPRR01001888.1-human-gut-metagenome-genome-assembly--contig:-NODE-1888-length-15587-cov-3.318761_pt1 | contig 15587 bp, 13 predicted proteins | sample MGYA00241796_ERZ501883 | MGnify/ENA primary metagenome ERZ501883 (study PRJEB25962, sample SAMEA2042406) | human gut metagenome | biome: human gut; feature: human-associated habitat; material: faeces...
GAAAAAACAACCGGCACAGATTTTCACATTCGTAGCGGAACGAAGGCCCGCTGAGAAAAAGCTCCATGGATTACCTCTCTAAAAATTAACTGCGGTCAATGGACACCACCCCAGGGATCTTGGACAGCCGCTCGATGATATTTTGCAGCTGAGGCAGACCGTTGATGGAAATGGTGGCAGAAATAAATGCGTTGTCGGTCCCACGCTCTCGACGGGAATTGAGAGCGTGGATGTAGATCTTCATGTTGGACAGCTGCTGAGTCACATCCGCCAGCAGACCGCCCCGGTCCAGCGCCACAATGTGCAGCGTGGATTTGAAATCGTCCTTGACTTCCCCAGCCCAATGAGCATTGACCCACCGTTCCGGCTCGGGACACTGGGTCAGGTCACGAGGTACGTTGTTGCAGCTGCGCTTGTGAATGGAAACACCAAAGCCTCGGGTGATAAAACCGATGATATCGTCCCCGGGCAGAGGATTGCAGCACCGGGAGAATTTGATCAGGCAGTTGTCCATGCCCTCGACCAGCACGCCGCTGGCCACCCGCTGCTTGGGTTCGGACACAGCGGGAGGCGGTGTCTCCTGCTGCTGTTGCTCGGGAGCAGCGATCTTTTGCAGACGCTGGGCTTCCTCCCGAATCCGGGGCAGCACCTTCCAAAGCTGGATGCCTCCATAGCCGATGGCAGCGTAGAAATCATCCTCGGTGGAACAGTTGTGGCGTTTGCCCACGCTTTCGATCATATACTCCATGATCTCCGGGGTCAGCTGGATATTGGCGCGTTTGAATTCCCGCTCCAATTCCGCCCTGCCTTCGATAATGTTTTCTTCTCGTTTTTCCTTCTTGAACCAGGCCCGGATCTTGTTCCGTGCCTCGCTAGTACGCACCAGGGTAAGCCAGTCACGGTTGGGACCTTTCCCCGCCTCCTTGGTGGTGAGCACCTCGATGATCTCGCCAGTCTTGACCTTGTAATCAAGCGGGACAATCCGCTTATCTACCTTGGCACCGATCATCCGGTTGCCCACGGCGCTGTGAATGGCGTATGCAAAGTCAATGACCGTGGAGCCCATGGGTAGGTTGATCACGTCTCCCTTGGGTGTAAAGACAAAGACCTCCTCGGGGATCAGGTCGCTTTTGATGGAGTGAACCAGGTCGGTGACGTCCTCGCTCTCCGCCTGATTCTCCAGCATCTGCCGGATCCAGGCCAGACGGTCGTCCATAGAGCGGTTGTCCGAATCCTTGGCGGACATACCCAGCTTATATTTCCAGTGGGCTGCGATGCCGTATTCCGCAGTGTGGTGCATCTCCCAAGTGCGGATCTGCACCTCGAAGGGCACCCCAGCCTTGGTGATCACTGTAGTGTGGAGAGACTGGTACATGTTGGGCTTGGGCATGGAAATATAGTCCTTGAACCGGTTGGGCAAAGGCTGGAACATGTCATGGACAATGCCCAGCACGTTGTAGCAGTCCTCAATGGTGTCCACGATCACACGTACGGCGAATACATCGTAGATCTCCTCAAAGGTCTTGCCCTGGATGAACATCTTCCGGTAGATGCCGTAAACACTCTTCACCCGACCCTCGATATACACATTGGGGATAGACATCTCCACCCGGCTGCGGATCATGGCCTTTGTCTCCTCGATGAACTGCTTGCTGCTGTTGCTCCGGGAGGCAAGGTCGTCCTCGATCTCCTTGTAAGCAAGGGGATCCAAGTATTTTAAGGAGATATCCTCCATGTATTCCTTGACGGTGCGGATACCTAAGCGATGAGCGATGGGGGCATACACCTCCAAACACTCCAGGGCCTTGTCCCGCTGTTTCTGGGGAGACATGTACTCCAACGTGGAGAGATTGTGCATCCGGTCGGCAAACTTGATGATGATGACCCGGATATCCTCCGCCATGGCCATGAGCATCTTCCGCAGGTTCTCCGCCTGCTGCTCCTCCCGGGAGGAATAGGGGATCTTGCCCAGCTTGGTGACGCCGTCAATGAGCAGGGCCACCTCTTTGCCGAACTGCTTGGTGATGTCCTCAATGGTGCAGTCGGTGTCCTCCACCACGTCGTGGAGCAGCCCGGCCATCACCGATTCGGAATCCATGCCCAGTCCCACCAGAATAGCCGCCACCGACAGGGGGTGGATGATATAAGGCTCCCCGGAACTGCGCTTCTGCTCCCGGTGTTTCTCCTCCGCCAGACGGTAGGCCGCTTCGATCCTTTCCCGGTCGTACTCCTTGCCGCTGTCCGCGATGATCTTTTTCAATTCCTCAAAGCTGACGATCTGCACCACCAATGCCATGGCGCGTTCCTCCTTTTATACCTTTCCGGTCCCTTCCGCCAAGCTTTTCGCCCGCAGGTACACCGGAGAAGCAAAAATATCCACTTTGCCCTGGGTAGGCAGCAGCTGTGCCGCCCTTCGCTCTTCTCCCCCTGTCAAGACAATAAGCCGTCGCTCTTCCAACATATCTAAACACAGCAGGAGCTTGCCCAGGTTGAACCCAGGCAGGGCCCCCAACAGTGACTGAGTCCCAAAACCTTCCCCTTTAAGGGAAGCGAGTTTCCGGTACAGGTCCGCCAGATCCTTTCGGGTAGGAAGCAGTTCCTCCCCTTCCCCTGGCGCCAGCGGTTCTTCCCGCCGGATCTTCTCGTACAGCCGGTAGCTATGGGCGCACCGGTCCATGTCCAAGCCGGAAAGCTTCATGTCTCGGATACTGACCGTGAGCTGCTGCTCCCCGCGGAACTCCTTGGCTTCCAACGTCACCGCCAGGTCCAGGATTTCCCCAGGAACAAAGGGAAATTCCTCTGGTCTCATGCCAAACTTCATGCAGTTGAGAGTGACGCCCTTCTTGGCGCACACCAACCGCAGGTGATTTCCTCCCCCTACCGGCACGATCTGCCGCAGCTCCATACCGTACAGGCCAAACAGAGGCTGAGGGTTCCCGCTGCCGTAGGGCTCCAAAGGCTCCAGGCTCTGGGGCATTTCCGGGGTAAGAGCCGAAGGGTTCAGACGGCAGTCGATGAGCAGGGTCTGAGTCGGCATTTCCGGGCAGACCTTTGCAGCGAACTGGTTAATCTTCTCCCGAAACAAAGGCACATTCTCCGCTTTCAGGGTGATGCCCGCCGCCATGGGATGGCCGCCGAACTTCGGCAGCAGCTCCCGGACCTTTGTCAGCTCCCGGAACATATGGTACGGCTCAATGGACCTTCCGGAGCCCTTCACCATGTCCCCGCTCCTTGTGAGCACAATGGAGGGCTTATGGAAATGCTCCCGCACCCGGCCTGCAATGATCCCCGCCAGGGATTCGTGGCAGTCCGGCAGAAAGATCACCAGTACCTTATCCTCCATATACTGTGTCTCCACCTGGGCGATGGCCTCGTCCTCTCCTTTTTTTGTCATGTCCTTCCGGATATCATTTAATTCCTTTAATTCCTCTGCCAGACGCTCTGCCTCTGCCTCGTCCTCCGACAGAAAAAGCCTGAGGGCCGCCTTGGCCGTCTGGAGCCGCCCGCCGGCATTTAAGCACGGGCCGATGACAAAGCCGATATGGTAGGCGCTTAAGTCTGTAATATCAAGCCCCGTCTTCTCCACCAGTTTTCTCAGTCCCAGGTTCCTGGTGCGGGCCATCTGCTTCAGCCCGTATTTTACCAGGATCCTGTTTTCATCCTGTAACCGCATCACGTCTCCCACAGTGGCAATGGCCGCAAATTCCAGGAGCTCCCTCCATTCCTCCCGGGGGACTCCCGACGCCTCATAGAGCTTTTCCACCAGCTTGTAGGCCACCACCGCTCCGCAGATCTCACGGAAGGGATACGTTTCTCCCTCCTGCTTGGGATCCACCACCACATCCGCCGGAGGAAGGACCTGTCTTTCCTCCTCCACCGGGACCTCATGATGATCTGTGACCACCACAGTCATTCCAAGCCCCTTTGCCAGAGCGATCTCCTTTGCTGCGGCAATGCCATTGTCACAGGTCACCAGAGTATCCACCCCATCGGCTGCCGCCTGGCGGATGATGGCCCCGTTGATCCCATATCCATCCCGGACCCGGTCCGGGATCTCATAATCGATGCGGGTGCTTCCAGCCGGCCCGGTTCCTTTACCCAGTTCCCTCTCTGCCCGTCTCAGGCCTGTTAAAAGAAGGTAGGAGGCGCAGATGCCGTCGATATCGTAATCCCCGATGATCCGGATCCGCTTTTCCTCCCGGAGCTTTTTTATGAGAACGTTCACAGCCTCTCCCATATTTTTCATGAGAGCTCCGTCATAAAGCCCGTCCAGTGTGCCGTAAAGGTACCGCTCCATGGCTTCCTTCGTCTCCATTCCCCGGTTCCTCATGATCCGCACGGATACGGGGCTGACGCCCAGCTCCTTTGCCAGTCCGTTAAAATCCGCACGTTTTGTCTGGACCATCCAGATTTCCTGTTTTTCTGTCTGTTTAAAATTTTGCACCGTTTTGTCTGAGCCATTCCCTTCTTGTCTTATAATCCGGTATCTCCTCTGCCACCACGGCCCAGAACGCCGGGCTGTGGTTCATCTCCACCCGGTGGGCCAGCTCGTGGACCACCAGATAGTCCAGTATTTCTTCCGGCATCAGTGCCAGCTTCCAGTTAAAATTCAAGTTTCCCTTGGCGCTGCAGCTGCCCCACCGGGTCTTCTGCTCCCGCACGGTGACCGTCCCGTAGGAAACGCCCATGCGCTCTGCAAAATACCGGCATTTCTTCAAAAGCAGCTCCTTTGCCAGCCGCTTCCCGGCTTCCCGTTCCCGGTCCGTATACGCAGGCCGCGCCGCGGCTCTTTCCCTGCATTCTGCGATCCGCTTCCGGATCCAATCCACATGAGCCTCCACAAAGCGGTCTGCCTCCTCCGGTCGGACCCCATAGGGGATCCGGACCGTCACTGTCCCATCTTCGGACACCTTAAGGGCCATGGTCTTTCTCCGGGCCCGGATCAGCCCATAGGACACGTGCTCTGTTTTTCTCTTCTGGATCTTCTCCACTGGATCCTCCGAATTTTTTCAATATTTATCAAAACCACACCATATATTCTATCACCATTGGCGTTTCCACGCAAGCAGACAGTTATATTTTTAGAACAAAAAAAAGACAGGTCGCTTATACAACCTGTCTTTCGTGCGCCAGAGAAGATTCGAACTCCCGACACTACGGTCCGTAGCCGTATGCTCTATCCAGCTGAGCTACTGACGCCCATTGGGTGATTTTGTCTCACTCACTCAACGGTATAGAGTTTACTACATTATTCCCGTTTTGTCAACTATTATTTTTATTTTTCCATGAAACGTCTGATCTGGAGCAATAAAAGCACCAGCCCCGTTCCCAGCAGGATATGGCCGATCCCGGCCACACCAGAAATGGCGGCGTTAATACTGGAAGAAAGCGGTGTACCCAGGACCTGAAGGATTCCCCGGACCGCCAGCATCAGGACAGTCAGGTTCAGCCCTGTGTGATAGACTGCCAGGATCCTTCCGGTTTTGGGACCGGTAAAAGAAAAATTCTTTTCCAGCAGGAGCAGCAGCAAAAACACTGCCATTCCCAGCATGAAATAATGAGTATGGATCACCGACAAGGTCGTTTTAGCGGTAAAACCGGTAAACTTGGTAAACTCCCTGTAAAATACGCCCCCAGCCATTGCAAGAACGGCGTACAGCAGCGCGGCATTCATATAGCGTTTCATTTTTCTCCTCCTTTATCTGAATTCCTTCTTCATGGCAGAGTATCCAATGAGCACGGTCCACACATAAGCGCAGGTCTTGGGGATCATCAGCATCCCAACCATGGGATACGTTCCGGACCACAGTACCACAGGAATATAGAAGCCAAAGCTCAGCACAATGGTAAGCCACATCCATCGGAATGCCCGGTCCCCATTCTTCCTGGCGCTGTCGAAAAACAGCACGATCACCAGAAGTCCCAGAAGGGCAAAGGGGATATTGCGGTAGATCCCCCAGGAAAGCGGCGCATCTGCGCTGAGCCATCGGTTCTGCGGCATCATGCATAAAAGGATCCGGAGTCCTGCCAGACCATACACAGCCGCCGTGAGGCCGTTCCTGCCCAAAACCCTGTAACGCAGCCGCCACACATAGTAAAGCAGCACATAAAAGACCGTCATAGTCACGGAGGTGATCCACTTTCCAAGCCCCAGGGGGACAGTATAGTTTTCCAGCCCGGTGGTGCATAAAGCCAGCGCCCGGGGAACCAGATGGAACGAATCTCCCGCTCCCAGCACCACGGCCATCCAGCCGAACAAAAGGAACTGCCGGTCTCCTCTGCTGCCCCGGATCATCCGGATCCCGATAGCAATGACGGAGACCAGATAGACCACATCAAATAAAGTTTCTGCAACTGCCTGCATTCTTTTTCCTCCTCATAGTGAACGTCGTTCATTTTCTTGTCCAAAAAAGAATCCTGATCTACAGGATTCTCCATTTTCGGAAATCTTAGTAAAGGGTCCTGCGGGTGATCTCCAGCACTGCCCGTGGATCATAATCCTGACGCAGCAGCGCTGACAGCATCAGGGAAAACAGGACGTCTGCAAATTTCTCTGCTGGAAACTGCTCTGTAAAAGCGTCCGGCCGGACCCTGGGGTCCCGCTTCAGGACAAAAACGAGGCCGTCCGAAATATGCTTCCATGTCTCCTGCATCCGCTGTCTTCCCTCTGACTTCTCATTTCCCAGAAAACCCAGGGAGTGCAGGGTAAAAAAACCAGGATATTTCCTCTGGCCATATTCCATCCGCCCGTACATCCAGGAAATACAGGCCAGCGTATCCTCAAACACGCTTCCGTCCTCCGGCTCATGGAAGATCTCGCACCAGACGCTCTCCACCGTGGCGCTCATGAGCGCTTCTTTAGATTTAAAATAATTGTAGATGGAACCCACAGATACTCCGCAGGCCGCCGCAACGGAACGGATGCTGACGGCAGACCAGCCCTGTTTCTGGATCAGCTCCCGGTTTGTTTTTAAGATCTCGTCTTTTGAAGTTACAACAATATTCATCCCGCCACCTCAATATGAACATTGTTCATTATACTCTTTCCATCTCTTCTTGTCAAGAAAAGAATGCTGCAAAAACAACCCGAGAATTACTCAGAAGCTGTTTTACAGCATTCCCATAAAAACCGACCTTCCTGTTTTTTACCAGATCTCCGGCTTCACATCCTTTGGCAGGGGATCCGGATACGTCTCGCCGTCCAGCTTTTCCAGCCAGTCCTCCTTTATTCTTTCCAGAAGCTCCGGCTTCTCCAGCAGCTCTGCTCCCGTACAGGCCATGATCTTGGCCGCCGTCAGCATTCCCTTATGCGCCGCCGGGGCTTTTCCCTGGGCAACGGCCTGCCAGGAATGGAGCGCCGTTCCGGCCGCATAGCAGTTGATATCCACCTTGCCCGTGGGAACTACCCAGCTCACATCTCCCACGTCCGTGGATCCTCCTCCGCCAAAGGAAACGTGCCGTTCCAGGGCAAAGTCCAGCATGGGGCTTTCCTCCATCTGCCTCTTCTTTTCCTTGTCCCTGCCGCTGAGGATCGAGATCAGATCCTTCAGTCCCTCCTTGTCCAGCTCTGTGATCACCTCCTGGAACCGCCTCGCATAGGCCAGCTCTTCCTCCGTATATCCAATGGGAACAAAGTGACGCATGTTCTCATACATAATATCTTCCAGAGTATCGTTCTCGATCACATTGGAATAGGCGGCCACCTGTTTAATATCCACCGTGGTGCCAGTGATCAGGGCCGCTCCCCTGGCAATATCGCACATTCTTTCATAAAGCTTTTTCACCTGGGTCACCTTGGGCGCACGGATGGCATAAAGAATCTGGGCCTCCGACGGGATCACATTGGGAGCAATGCCTCCCGGGTTGGTGATGGCCCCGTGGACTCTGGCCTCGTCGATCATGTGCTCTCTCATGTAATTGACGCCGATGTCCATGATCTCCACCGCGTCCAGAGCAGAGCGCCCCAGCTCCGGCGCGCCTGCCGCGTGGGAAGAGATCCCATGAAACGTGAAAAATACACGGAAGTTGGACAGGTATTTATCTGCCATCATGGTCTTATTGGTGGTGCTTGGATGCCAGGTAATGGCGGCATCACAATCATTAAAAAAGCCGTCCCGCACCAGATACGCCTTTCCGCCGGCATTTTCCTCTGCCGGACAGCCGTAATACCGGATGGTGCCCAGAAGTCCATGGGACTCCATATAAGTTTTTAAAGCGTCCGCTGCTGCCACTGCCGCCGTTCCAAGAAGATGGTGGCCGCAGCCATGGCCGTTGGTCTTGCCAGGGACCGGACGGCGTTCTGTGCTGTCCGCCTCCTGCTCCAGGCTGGAAAGGGCGTCAAACTCGCCTAAAAATGCCAGTACCGGCTTTCCGCTGCCATACTCGGCAATAAACGCCGTCTCCTCTCCCGCCAGATCCGCCCGGATGGAAAAGCCCCTGGCCTTTAAATATTCCTGCTGGAGCCTGGAGGAATCATACTCCTGGAATCTGGGCTCCGCAAAGCCCCAGATCCGGTCGCTCATGGCCGTATAAGCCTGTTTTCTGTCCTGTACAAGCGCTCCGATCTCCGCGCGAAAATCTTTTTCCATATGATATGCCTCCTCTTACCAGATCTCCGGCTTCAGGTCCTTTGGAAGGGGATTGGGATATTCCTCCCCATTGAGCTCTTCCTTCCAGTCCTCTTTTGCCTTTTCCACCAGCTCCGGCTTTAAAAGAAGCTCTGCACCGATGTTGGCCATGACCTTGGCCGCTGCGATCATTCCCTTGTGGGCAATGGAGGATTTTCCCTGGGCTGTGGCCTGCCAGGAGTGGAGCGCTGTTCCGGCTGCATAGCAGTTGACGTACACATGGGCCGTGGGTACCTTCCAGCTCACGTCTCCCACGTCTGAGGAGCCGGACAAAGGTTTTTCAGAGGGGCGGTAGGGAAGGATAAAGCTGTAAATGCTTTTTTTATCGTACTGCTCGCCCAGAACCCGGCCCTTTTCTCCCATGATCCGCTCAAACCGGTCCGCCAGCTTCTGCCTGCCCGGCATGGTGTCCTGGATGGCGCTGGCAAAGGCATACTCCTCCTCTGTGTATTCCGGCAGGCCCACGGCCTTCATGTTCTCATAAAGCACCTCCTCCAGAGTGTGGTTCACCAGGATATTGGAGCAGGCCTTTTCCAGCTGGATCTCCACCTCCACGCCGCACATCATAGCGGCTCCTCTGGCGATCTGGTTGACCCTTTCGTAGATCTCCCGAACCTGGTCATTCTTGGGCGCGCGAATCAGATAAACAGACTCCGCCTCCGCCTGGACCACGTTAGGAGCGTCTCCGCCTGTGTTGGTGATGGCGTAATGGATCCTGGCCTCCGGGATGATATGCTCTCTTAAGAACTGGACCCCCATATTCATCAGCTCCAGGGCATCCAGGGCGCTGCGGCCCAGGTGGGGGCTGGTTCCCGCATGGGCGCTGACTCCCTTAAAGAAATAGTGGATCCTCACATTCGCAAGGGTGCTGAAGGCCCATACGCTGTTTAACTGGTTGGGATGCCAGGAAAGGGCGATGTCCACACCTTTAAATACGCCGTCCCTGGCCATAAACGCCTTGGCGGAACCTCCTTCCTCGGCAGGGCAGCCGAAATAAATGATGGTTCCGGGCTTTTTTGATCCCTTCAGATACTCTTTCACAGCAATGGCCGCTGCCAGGCTTCCGGTCCCCAGCAGGTTATGGCCGCAGCCGTGTCCGTTTCCTCCTGGCTCCAGCGCCTCCTTCTCCGTGGCACACGCCTTCTGGCTCAATCCCGAAAGGGCATCAAACTCGCCCAGGATCCCGATCACCGGAGAGCCGCTGCCATAGGATCCGGAAAACGCTGTGGGGATCCCGGCCAGGCCAGAGGTCACCGTAAAGCCCTCTTTCTTCAAAGCGTCCATAAGGATCCCGGAAGAAACCGTTTCTGTATAATCTGTCTCTGGATGGTCCCAGATGGAGTCGCTGACGGAGAACAGAAAATCCTGCTTCTCGTCCAGCAAGTCTAAAGCTGTCTGTTTGTCCATGATAAAGCCTCCCTGCTTTCGTTCAGATTTCTTATCTGCCTCCATCATACCAGTGGTTGACAATTCCAGGTAGATATGAAATAATTACAGGGATGTATATTTTTTGTGCAAATCATTCAAAAAAACCAGGTGATACCGATGAAAATAGAGCAGATTCAATATGTCCTGGCTATTTATGAAACAGGCTCCATATCCAAGGCAGCGGAACGTTTCTATCTGTCCCGCCCCAATATCAGCAATGCCGTAAGGAATCTGGAAAATGAACTGGGCTTCGAGATCATGGAACGCGGGGCCAAAGGCGTGCGTTTCACGAAAGAGGGCCTTTTATTTGTCCAGAAGGCAGTCCGGATCCTAAAGGATGTGGACGAGATCCAGGAAATTGGAAACAGCCGGTCCAGGCTCCGGTTCGGGATCGTAAATCCCAACTGTCCCATGGTGGAGGAGGCCTTCATCCGGCTCTGCGGCCAGGTAGAGACTGCCAAGGAACTGAAAAATTACCAGGTTTCCCTGTACCGTGAGTACCAGTATGAGGGAATGCGGCTTCTGAATCAGAAAAAAGCCGACCTGGTCATCACCGTCAGCAACAATTTAAACGCCCCCTCCATGATCCGGGAAATGGAGGAGCGCGGCCTGGAATACAGAAAGCTCCTGGACGTTCCCTGTAACGTCAATCTTTCCAAAAACCACCCCCTGGCCCAGGATCCGGATTTTAAGCTGGAGAAGCTGAAGGATTATCCCTTTGTGGAGTATGCCATTGAAGGGGACCGGGGATCCCCCTATAACCGCATCTCCCAGGTAAGCTTCATCAATCTCTCAAAGCTGTTCCGGGTCAGCTCGGGCAATATGCGGACCCGGGTCATCGCTGCCACCAACGCTTACAGTGTGGGCATCGCCATGCCTCCATCCTGGGCAGAAGAATACGGCCTATGCTGTATCCCCATTCCTGGGTTTACCATGGAGTTCGGCTGCATCCGCCGGGCCGGGGAGCCAGTGTCGCCTCCGGAGCAGATGTTTATGGAGTTTTTAAAAAAAGAGCTGGATTTTCTGGATAAGAAGGAATAACAGAAATGAAAAAACGGCGGGATCCACAAACTGAACCGGATCCCGCCTCTTTTTTAAATATTGGGCATATTGGCCGTTGGCATCATCAGGACCTTTCCTGTGCCGCGGTATACGTTCACCAGCCCCTCTCCAGAGGCCGCAGAGCCGATGAGGCTCTTTCCGGACCGCTCCACCGTAAAGTCCAGAGTGCTGCTCCAGGCGATCACAAAATTCCCATCCACCTTCAGAACGTCGTTATCCAGGCGGATCTCAATCAACTCCTCTCTGGGACAGGAGGCCTCGATACAGGCCACGCCGTTTCCGTTGAGACTTAAATTGAACAGTCCCTCTCCTCCGGCCACGGCCGAGGACAGGTTGGCCCGCATGACTGCTTTGTGCTTCAGGCTGGACTCACAGGCCAGGAAAAGGCCGTCGTCCAGGACCACAGAGCCGCCCCAGTCAGCCACATCCAGGAGGATCAGATGCCGATAGGTGGGCTCCAGTACCAGGATCCCGTTTCCTGTATATTCCGGCTTAATGGTGGATTCTCCGCTGGCCTTTCCCCGTACAGCTTTTCCAAAGAAATCCCCCACGCCCTTGATCCCGGTGGTGGCGTTCACGTTTCCCAGCATCCACTGCATGGCTCCCGCTTGGATCGTGACCGGAGACTGGCTCAGATCACAGACCAGCTGACGCTTTTTCACATTCATCTGGGCGCTGTAAAAGGCTGTGACTGCCGATGACGGAGTGATGCTGAGATCCCGCTGGTATTCGATCACCTGGAACGCCCCAAGCCTGGAAATGATCTTCACATCGTCGTTGTCTGTAAAATTAGAAATCTGATACACGAGCTCCCTCCCTTAAGAAATCTGATAACATTGTTTTTGAATTACGGATATCTTATCATATAAGGAAGTTTCTGGCAAGAAAAACGTGCTATCCCACCAGCTGCACCAGGATCCCTCCCAGGGTCAGCATCAGAGCCCCGCAGGACCTGGTAACGATCTGGGCAAAGGGAAGGAGCTCCATGCGGTGGGCGCTGCTTAAAACGGCCACATTTCCAGAGCCTCCCATGTTGGTGGTGCACATACCGGCCGCAATGGCAGATTCCAGAGGATAAAATCCCGCCAGTTTTCCCAGAACTGCCGCCGTCAGCGTGATCACAGCTACCACTGCCGCCACCGCAAGCAGATAGGGAACCGTCAGCGTCTTCAGGATCGAATTCAGGTCGATCAGCGTGAATCCGATCCCCGTAAGGGCTGCCGCCGTCCAGCTGTGGATGGCAAACTGCCCCCACTCCCTGGCCGCGTCCTCCAGGGTCTCTGACAGGATCCCCGTTCCCTTCACCAGGACCACTGCCAGGATCATCCAGGCGTAGGTGGGGATCATGGGCAGAAATTTATGGAGCACCGCCCCCAGCTGGTAAAAGGCAAAGGCTATGACCATTCCCGTACACAAGGAGCCAAAGGACGGCTTCATGGGAGGCGTTTTCTTCACCGGCCGGCCATCGTTGACCAGGATCCCGTTTCCCGTAAGCTCCGGCCGCCTCTTTCCAAGATTATTGAGCAGGCCGCCGAAAATAATGGCCACACAGTTTCCAAGGACTGTGGCAGGAGCCATTTTCGTCAGCATGGCCGAGGGGTCGGCTCCCAGGGCCTGGGCATATATATCCGAAAGGGGAACTGTGCCCGCAGTCATGCCGCCGCTGGTCATGGGCACTCCCAGGTACAGGATCCCGCCCCAGAAGCCCTGGCCCAGAAGGATGCCAAAGAGTCCCGAAGCCAGGATCCCCACAGCCAGGGAAGCCGCCGCCACCGGAAGAAGCCGCACCGTGGCCCGCAGCAGAAGCTTCCGGTCAATGTTAAACAGGCTCCCCGTGATCAGCGCTGAAATATAAAAGATCAGGAACCCGCTGTCATTGATGAAAAAATCCATGGTCTCATACGTCTGCTCCGGCAGTAATCCCACCGCCTGGATGGCCGCCGCGCCCAGGATGCAGATCACTGAACCGCCCAGATACGTTTTCACCACCGGCACCGTATTTCCAATGGCATTCAGCCCTTCCCCGAACACCATCAGCACCAGAAATGCCGGTACCAGGCTTTTGGGCACACAGCCCGTATACATACAGGCCGATGTCAGCGCCAGTACCCCCAGATACAGCCCCAGGGGCATTCCCAGGATCGTCCGGCCATGATCCTTATGACCCGCTCCCATCCCCGCCTTGCCTTCCTGTCTTCTTTCCAAAGCTTCCCTGCACGTTTCCAAAGCCTTTTCCTCCCTCTTAAAGCCGTCCGCTGCCGTTTTTAAAAGCTCCTCAGAGCGTCGCTGCCATCGTCCACCGTTTTTTCGATCCTTTTTACGATCACATCATACCCTGCCTTATCATTGATCTGTACATGGACCCGGTCGCCCACCTTATGGCCCAGCAGCGCCTTTCCCAGAGGCGACTCGGAGCTGATCAGGTTTTTAAGGGAATTTCCCCGGACTGTGGTGACGATCTTGTACGTTTCTGTTTCGTCGTCCTCCTCAAAATACACATCCACCGTATTATAAAGCCCGATCTCATCCTCTTTTGAATCGTCGGATATCACCTTTGCGGTCCTTATCATCCGTTCCAGGTACCGGATCCGGCTCTCATTTTTGTTTTTATCCTTTTTGGCTGCGTAATACTCAAAGTTTTCGCTGAGATCTCCCTGGGCCCTGGCCTCCTTTACCGCTTCAATGGCCTCCTTACGGACCACCAGCTTCCGGTACTCGATCTCCTCCTCCATCTTTTTTATGTCATTTTTAGTCAGTTCATTATACATGTCTGTGTTCCTCCTGTCATGAAAGACGGCCCTTTCCTCTGCCGCCGTGCTACCATCTTACCGCGGACTGGGGAAAAAATCAACCGGCAGAAGAGAGCCGGCGCAGTCCCCTGTACCGGCCCTGAAACAGCAAAGGCTTTTTATGGGTATACATGTAGAAATCTCACCCGCTTGTTCCGGACTGGTATTTATGCTACAATGTCTGCAATACCCATTCGCCGGGTGCCTTCTGGAGCTTCTTCCTTTTACATGGGATCCGGCGTAAGAATTTCCAGAAAAGGAGAACTCCATGCTGATCACGTTCACTGCCTATATCCTGATCCCCGTTTACACCCTCCTCTTTGTGGCGGGAAGCGACTGGTTTACCACAAACTTCTCCGTTCTCGGGAATATTGCGGGCCGGAACGAGGCCTTTGTCCTCTGGGGTCTTATGGTCGGGATCTATTTCTTCGTCTGTTTAAGAAAAATCTTCCGCCGCATGCCGGAAAAGCCCGCGGGAACCTGGCTGGTGCCTCTGGCCCTGGTGCTCCTGGACTTTGCCGTCACCACGCCCTATCTGCCGGAAATGTTCCCCTTAAAGGCTTACCTTCACATCGTCTTCGCCTTTCTGGCCGCTGCATGTCTGATCCTCTGCGTATTCCTTACGGTCCTAAAGCTTTACCAGAGGGATCCCGGGGAATACAGGCCATATCTCTGGGGGATCGGAATCATCGTGGCCGTCTCTGCCTTTCTTTTTATCCTGGCAGGGATCGTCAGCAGCGCCCTGGAGATCTTCTTTACGGTCTCCATGACCTGGATGGTCTATGGGCTTTATAAAAATATGACAGCAGGGGACGGTGTTTCGTAACGTCCCCTGACTGTACAGACAGCCTGTTCTCTGTTTCACTGGATCAATTTGCTTCCACCTGCGATATTGTCATTACAGAATATACGTTCATGGCCTACAAACATTTTTTATTAAAGCAAGAAGGTGTCACCATCTGGCAGCACCTTCCATGTTTTTCTTTATACAATTGGTGCTTATCCGTTGGAAAACCAGAATAACTGCCTGGAAACCTCTGAATTATTATTTAAGTGTTGGCAGCATTGACGATTGCGTCAACGCTCATTTTTGTAATATCGTTTCTGATAATCTGCAACGGCATGAAGCATACCTCCCATTCGTCAGATCAATGCTCTTGTCTGTTCAAATATCTACTTAAAGTGTCTCATACATTGCTTCCAATTCTTCCAGAAGCTTCTCCTTTGTTCTGCCAACTAACCCCAATTGCTTAATATCCACGTTTTCATTTTTCATCCGCTGGACAAACTCTTGAATATCGGCATAAACTCCTTGGGGAGCTGCTGTCTTGACCGTGGGATCAATCAATTCCGTCAGACGGAAAACATCATTCTTATGCTTCTTAATGTTTTTGCTGTCAACGTGTTCTCCTGCGGCCTTACGATCTGTCAAATCCATCCACGCTTTTGCCTTAAATGGAATCAAATGTGCCGCATCCAAAACAGTCACTCCATCAACAGTGACTTTCCCCTGCTTCAAGAATTCATAGTAATCCTCATCCAAAAGAATCGCGGACAGACTTGAAATATCTTCATCCATCGGCAGCGGCGTTAAAACTGCATCTTCTGGAAGCTGAATAGCATCCAGTTTTCGAGTAAAAAGTTCAATCATCGCAGGATACTGATTCGTGATAGGGTGACT
>ENA-OPRR01001893-OPRR01001893.1-human-gut-metagenome-genome-assembly--contig:-NODE-1893-length-15559-cov-5.134804_pt1 | contig 15559 bp, 19 predicted proteins | sample MGYA00241796_ERZ501883 | MGnify/ENA primary metagenome ERZ501883 (study PRJEB25962, sample SAMEA2042406) | human gut metagenome | biome: human gut; feature: human-associated habitat; material: faeces...
TGGTGGGGGACGGCCCATTTGTTGTGGATCTGGCTTCGGATACACCAGCTGATCGGAACCCACCCCAATCTGTGGGAGTTTATCCTCTTCAACCTGCTGTCAAACTGTGCCACTATCACCAACTCTGTCGTGATGTGGCTGTGTACGGGCTTCCAGCTTGTCCCCCTGAGCCCCGATACCTTCCAATCTCTCTTTTTCAACTACACCGACGCGGAGAGTGACCTGGGCCTGTGCGGCTTCCTGAGTTTCCTTGTGGCAACCTCCGCCACACAGGCGGTCAACTTCTTCGTCCAGAAAAACCTTGTGTTCCGCTCCAATGCACAGTTTCGCCAAGCGATACCTAAATACATTCTGCTGGCAGTGGTGCTGGTGCTGATCTCCGCCGCCCTGCCGGCCTACAGCCAAGCGTTCCTGCTTTGCCTGGGACTTTCACAAGTGCTGGTCCCCACCGCGGCCAACCTGATGAACATTGTGGTGCAGGTCGTGTTGAGCTACCCCACCATGAAGTTCTGGATTATGCCAGCGGACAAGGGAAGAGTAGGCACATAGGACATTTCTTTGTTTATATCCGGCGCAATTTCTGAGGTCGGGTCGCTGTCTTGACCCAAATTCTGACCCAGAACAGGAAAATTCCCGGCGGAGCGGAGAGGGTATGACATCCTGGATTTGGAAGGTTCCTGGAATAAAAATGGGCAGAAAGCGCCGGAAATCAACGGATTGAACCGCCCACAGCAGCTCATAACCCGGAGGTCGGTGGTTCAAATCCATCCCCCGCAACCATATGGACAAGGGTAGGAGTATTGAACAGTTTTCTTAGACTGTCCAATACTCCTACCCTTATTCCATGGGAGAAAGCCTTGGTATTTCAGGTGTTTTCTTTTCTCTTGCACAGCTCGGTAATTCATATCGCAAAGATAAAAGACGCAAGCTTGGTGGTTGAAAAATGAAAAATACCCAGTTTTGAACCCTTTGTCCAGATCAGCCTGTCCGTTCTTTCCTTTGCGCATGGAGCAATTCAAACCTATCCGGCGTCCTGTAGTTGAGCGTGCTGTGGGGGCGCTTGGTGTTGTAAAATTCTATGTAAGTATCAACGCTTTGCATGAACTGGCGCTCAGAGCAATATTGTGTCCGATAAATCTCCTCCCGCTTCATGGAGGCAAAGAAGGACTCGGCTACAGCATTGTCATGAGGACGGCTGGACTTCGAGAAAGATTGGACAACCTTGTTTATGCGAAGTAGTTTCCGGAATGTGTTGGATGTATATTGCGGGCCTTGGTCGCTGTGAAACATCAGCTGCTGGGGCTCGTTTCTGTTCCGATATACCTGACGAAAGGTAGAGGTAACCAAGTAGGTACTATTCTTTGGTGATACTCTGTGGGCTACTACTTTACGTGAGAAAAGGTCGAGGATTACGCAGATATAGAGATACTTGCCATTGACCTTAAAGCAAGTGATGTCGCTGACCCAAACACGGTTCGGTTCATCCACTTTGAATTGCTGCTGTAGCATGTTCTGCTTTTTTGCCAGCCGCTCACTTTTCTGATAATCGCGTTTGGAGTAGATGGATACACTTTGTAATCCCATTTCTCTCATCAGTTCAGCCACATACTTGGGCGAAGTCCGAACGCCTCGATCTGCTAACACAGCAGCGATTTTATTTGCGCCAAACCTTTGTTGGCTCTCATCGAAAGCTGCTTGGATATGCTCTTTCATCTCGGCTCTTCGTTTATCATAGGCTGTTACCTCTTTTCGCCGGAAGATATGGTTGTAGAAGGTACCGCGGGATACACAAAGCGCCTCGCATAAGGCATGGACACTATACTGACCATGCAATTTGGCAAGCTCTTGCAGCTTTTCTTGAAGCGACGCTGAAACCGTGCAGTTGACCTTTTGTAAAATCTCGATCTTCTTCTCCAACTTTTGAAGTTTCTGTTTCATTTTGATAAACGCCTGCTGGCTGACAGCATGACCGGAGTCTGTCATGGTCACAGTGTACGGCTTGATCCATGTGTAGAACGTACTCTTGGGCACGCCGGAGTCGGCGCAGATATCGGAGACGGATTCTCCGGCCTGGTAACGAGCAACCAGGGAGTGCTTTTCTTCTATGCTGATGCGCATGATTTGATTCCTCCTGTAAAATGGTGTAGAATACCATTGTACAGAAACCAGTATTCATTTCCAAAGATGCAATTTTTCCAAAGTAAGATACTGTAAAATGCATTAAGCATCAAGGATTAGTCCATTCCGAAAACCCGATTAGAAAACTTAGTTTATTTAATACTGGTGAGGAGAAAGGCATATGTACATACAGAAGATACACATTGAAAATTTTAGACTATTAAAGAATGTAGATATCGTTTTAGACAAATCTTTAACGCTGATAGTTGGTAAAAATAATACTGGTAAGACATCAGTTGCCCATCTGCTTCAATCAATCATTAACGAAAAGAAGAATTTATCGTTTAACGACTATCCTCTTGAATGTCGGAAACAGCTTTATGAGGCACTTGAAAAATACTGGGCAGGTCAACTTAAAAATACTGAGATAAAAAATCAAATAGAGGAAACGAAGGTATGAGATTCTCGGAACAACGCGTCAGCCAATAGAGACTAAGAGGCAGAAGAAGCAGTGGCGAGAGCTTACAGGTGATTTATGTGTCGCAAGACAAGGAACTATCTATGACATTTTAAGGACAGCTGCTGATAGTAGGTTGATTCCTATTCCTCCAGATATTGAAAATTATATGGAAGAATATAATTCTGGTGATGATTCTGCCTATGAGCAGACGACCCTAAAACAGTTTTATGAAATTAAATATGGTGAAGTCATCAATGCTATTAATTTCTTCAAGCCGGATGCCGTGTACTCCACAGACCATGGAGTAAAAGGTGAGGAGTACGAAAATGTTCTTTTTGTGATGGGCAGAGGATGGAATCTCTGCAAGTTTGAAGATTCATTATATAAAGACGAAAAATCCCTGCAAGGCAAAGAACTTGCAACATACATTAGGAATTGAAACTTGTTTTACGTGTGTTGTTCCAGGCCGAGGAAGAGACTCGCTATTTTAGTTACTGTAGAGATTAACGCACAATTCGAAACGTATTTGCGCAATGTATTTGGTGCTGATAATGTGGTACCATATAGTGAGTTTATAATGTGAAACTCCAATATGCATAGGTGCTTTTATCTTTTTAGTATATTAGTGTAGCCTTTCCTCAAAACAAAAACGTTGCGGCTACTTTCCAACCGCGACCCATTTACACTGGGAGCGCGGTCGGTGTACCACACTATAGGGGCTTTTCCCTGAAACGGGAAAATATCGATTTTAACCGTCCCTTCCAAAAAATAGCCACACCGAAAGGTGTGGCTATTTTTTGGTTACCGGGAAGATTTTACATGCTCGGGCGGAGTGAATCCGCCCTGCGCCAAGGTTTTCGCTTGCGGCGAAAACGCTTGTACGGCGCAAAGGCGCCGCCGGCCAGAAGGCCGGAGCTTCCGGGTTGTAAATATCCAGATTGATCTGGCACTTCATAAGAAACCCTGGAACTTCAATGGTTCCAGGGTTTTTCTTTTTGCCTTAAATTGCAAAATTTTAGTTCATTGCCGTCCCGGCGGCGTCCTAAATTTAATATTTTGCATTTCTGCCAATCATATTTTCGATGCTATAGCATGTCAAAAATTCATACTGGATGTCTGCCACCTGTGCAATAAGGAGCCAGGCATATCAAAAAGGGGGATGTAATTTTACATTCCCCCTTTATTATGTGGAAGAAGTTTAAACATGAAAGATTTTGTAATTTCCAGCCCTAACCTTATGTAACCCGGCAAATTGCGGCAATACCTTGATTTCTAGGCGTTTCCGCTATTTGCCGTTTGGGAGAGTGTTTCGCATATCTCGGCGTATCTTGGAGTGACTTTGCACTGAAACGTAGTACGGAAGTAGTAAACCTGGCCTTTCGCTTCCTTTTTACTACGCGGCCAGCCGCTCCATCTCCGCCCTTACGGAACAGGCATCAACATGGGTGTAATAGTCCAGCGTCATGGTGATGTTGGCATGGCCCATGATGTACTGTAAAGCCTTGGGGTTCATACCGGCGTTTGCCATACGGGTACAGAACGTGTGCCGGAAGGAGTGTGGGGTGATATTGGGCAATGGCTCCTTGTGCTGCTTGTTATACTTCTTCAAAAGGTTCCTTATCATATTGTTATAGTCCATGCCCACTTTCGGCGTTCCATCCCTTTTGAGGAACAGAAAGTTTGTGTACCCGTCTATCATAATGGTGGTTTTCTTTCCACGGTTCTTCACCACTCGCTTCAACGCTTGATAGACTGGCTCACTCATGGGAATTTCCCGGTAGCCGCTCTTGGTCTTAGGTGTTTCGATGTAGTAGCCGCTCTTAGGGTCCCGCAAAAGCTGGTGATCCACCCGGATCAGGCGATTCTTAAAGTCAAGGTTCGTGGTCAGCCCACAGAACTCAGAAATGCGAAGCCCGGTTCCCAGCAGGATGATAAGCTCATCAACGTACTTCCGATATACTTTGTCATTTTGCACAAAGTCGATCAGACTCACCTCCTGTTCCGGTGTCAGCACGGTTTTTTCACCTCTGTTGTCCTCTAAGACTTTGTTTAGGGCAAAGCTGAAGGGGTTCTTGCGAACACAATCGTCCTCGATGGCGATAAAGAAAGCGGCCCGGAGGGAACGCTTGTAGTTGCTGATAGACTGGAAACTAAACCCCTTTTCCTTCATGCGGATAGCCCACTCTTTGGCATCGGATGGCTTCACCGCATCGATGCTTTTCCTGCCGAGAGGGTCATCCCGCAAGAGTCCCATCAGGTACTCCCGCTGTTTCTTGGTGGCCCGCTTCACATCCGCCCGCTGACTGTTCTGCTTGGCGTAGAGCTGGCAGACAGTCATTTTTTTGCCCACAGCGTCGATGCCGTCCGCAATATCCCGGTTGATCTCCGTTTCCTTCTCACGCAGAGAAATATCATCCCGTTTGCCTGTCGGGGTCTTGTCCGTTGCTACCAGCTTCCAAGCATAGACGAACTGGGGCTTGCCGGTGCTGTCCGTGTACTTATATGCGTATCTCCCGTCTTTTCGCTGACTCTCTCCAGTTCTCAAAATGCGGCCTTTGTTATCACGTCGTTTTTCCGCCATTGGTAAAACTCCTTTCCAAAACTGGAACGAGCCTTGATACGACTTGAATATAGTGTATCATATTTCTGGCTCAATACAAATCTGCGATTAGATCACATCCAGGGAGTCAATGACTTTTTCAAACTGCCTGCGTTTAATCTGGACGCGGTTGCCATTCATTATCAGCCAGTTGGCGTCTGAGTTTTCTTCCACCAGTTTTCGCAACTTCTTTTCCCCAATACGGAAATACTTGGCTGCCTCCTCAATGGTCAGCGTGTACTTCTCCCAAATAGGCACATCGGAATAGCTCATACGCCCGCCCCTCCTTTCGGTGTGACCACATACTCTATGCCAGGATACTGACCGCAGTAGACGCAAACCTTCTCTTCAGCCTGTCCCTGCGCGGCCTCCCGCAAAACAAAAGCGCCTGTGCCGCGAAAAGCGTCAGCACAAGCGTCGCATAAGCAGAGAGTTAGTTTCGGGGGGACGGGTTCGATCAGGCCGATACTGATTGCCAAAGCGTGGTTGATGCCCCGGATATGTTCCTCGTCCAGTCTGCCGATGTAGCCAGACAACCGCCGCTTGTCCACAGTACGAATTTGCTCCAACAAAACGAGGGACGGCTGTACCAGTCCATTCCCGGCGTCCAGGTAGTAGTGGGTGGGCAACTTGGCTTTGACGTTGGCCTTACTGGTGACGGCGGCGATGATAACCGTGGGACTATGTTTGTTGCCCACGTTGTTCTGAATGATAACAACGGGCCGGGTGCCCTTCTGTTCCGAGCCGATTCCGTGGCCAAGGTCGGCGTAATATAGATCACCGCGTAAATATGTCTTGCTCATGGTATTTGACCTCCCTATAAAAATTAGACGGCCTGCGTCGCCTATGTAGGGGCCGGACAGCGTAACATATTAAGGTTGGCGGGGCATAAACGCTCCCGTTTTCATAAGCCTATCCCGCTGTCCGGCTTATATCAAAGCAAGCCTATTTGTCCGCGACACCCCGGCCCGCTGAGGGAAGTCATCAAACGGCTGGCGGCGACCAGCTCCACGGGAATTTCACCCCCGGCAGGTTCTCTGTCGGCTGCTCTCATTGCCTGCGACGGCTTTGCGTTGGAAAACGCTATCACGCTCGGACTGTGACTGAACAGGAGTATCATTGTCCCTATTGCCGGTCTTGGCCGTACCGGGAGCCACCCGGCATTTCATAACCGCTGATTCTCGCTCCATGCTGGACGGCAAACCGTGGACGAAATGATAGTGTGGCATCCCGTTGTTCTGTCCGGCATATCCTGGCGCAACGATAAGAATGGCTTGCGGCAATAGGAATGTGTTTGATGAATGGGTATGAAATTGTCAAGGTCAAACCCATTCATCGCATAAACGAGGAACAGGTGAAGAGCTTTCCATTGCTCTTCACCTGTTTCCTCACTCAAACGCTAAATTGTAACCTCCCCGGACAGAAAATTTTTGAGTTTCTTCAATGCAGAAGAAATTGACTTCATCACAGCGGGGTGCTTACACCCCTCCATATCTGCAATTTGTTCGTATGTAAACTCCCCAAAATAGTACAGCACCAGACGGCGACGCTGTTTTTCAGGCAGTTGGGCGATTGCTCGGTGTAGCTTGTCCATCTCCATCTGCTGAGAAACGATTTCTTCCACGCTTTCCTGTGGTTTTGCGGCCCGTCTGCTCAGAGTGGCCTCTGTCATTTCGGATCGCTCATAGTGCCTGTCCACTTCGTTGAAAAAAGAAAGATCGTCCAGTTCAAACTCGTTGAACGCATCGAATAGGGTCTTGTCGATCTCCATCCAGCGTTTTACCTTGTTGCTGTCCGTAAATGCCAAAAAGTAGCGTGGGTGGGTAGTATTGATACCAGTGGTGTATATTTCATAAGGGTTTTCTTCATCCCTCCGGCGCTTGGGACGAGGGTCAATGTTTTTTGGATGACTGCCATCCATTGTTTTTTCCTCCATTCGTTCTGAATTTTTGAAAATTCAGAACGTGGAGGACTACGACAATGGGGTGGCGAGTTGCCGCAGCAGAAAAAAAAAGCATCAAGGGAGTAATATCCCCTGACACTGATTTGAAAAAAAACCGCAGAATTGCCCCCAAACGAGAGCTTTCCTGCGGATTGAGACTGTTGGAAAGAGGTAAAAAAAATAGGGGAACGTTGATAAACGTAATTTCCCCACAGAATACCACGCTTGTTACAGAATACACGGGAATTTTGTAAAATTCCGTATAATTCGACGCACGAAAGCCCCGCAAAGATCAGGATGACCTTTGCGGGGCTTATACTTCGACAAGATATATACTTATTCCCGGCTATTTTAAACTTCTCATATTCATCCCCGTCTCTTTACAACGAAACGAGCATTAGAGGTGTTATCCGGTATTTTTCAATATGACGTTTGACTGATTGCCTCCACCTCTATCTCCCAATTATGTTACTCTACATTCAAAATTGCGACTTTGGCAAGAGCCGACTAGGACGTATTAGAAAAGCAAACGGACAGCCATTTGGAGTGTCTATCAATGCTTCTTGCTCACAAAAACTACTTCACTTCTTGATCCAGTCCTTGAAACAACTCCGAACTGAAAAATTCTTCTATTGAGATTCCAAGGCCATCACATAACTTTTTTATCGTTGTAACTGTGGCGCTGTGATTGCGCCCACTGACAATGTTATTCACCGTGGACTGCGTGACACCGCTCAAAAGGCACAACTTATTGATAGATAAATTGCGCTCACGGCATAAATCTAAGATTCTTGCCCTAACTGCCTCTCCAATGTCCACGGGTATCACCTCAATCCTATATTGAAGATACCCGATTGAACTTGAAATGATTACCTCTTTTGAGTTAAAATAACTCAAAAGAGGTATACCGCCTATTGGGGAACAGCTTTGCAGCCACAGCACCGGCCTAACATTACCGGCTTCTTGCCATGACCTCCAATAGCTTATCTAAAATTTCTTTTGTAGCCCAGAAATCAGCGTCAGGCAAATGGGAGAGGCGATCCGTAAGAAATTGGAGGGCGGCGCTCCGCTCCGCCTCACTATTACTGCTCTCAATACCAAACAAAATTGCATCAGCAGGCACGGACAGCAAAACACAGAGTTGTTTCAGCGTAGCCAGCGACACACCAACAGCGCCGCACTCAATGGCCGAAAGGTGCTTTACACCAAGGCCAATCAGTTCCGCAAGGCGTTCTTGCGTCAGCCCAGCATTTTCCCGTATTTGTTTTACATTTTGGCCGATTTCAAGATTGATTGGTTTTTTCTCTTTCATAGTAACACCACCTTTTTTTGTTAGTCTAACTAATGGTGGCATTGACTATAACCATCTACTTTTATTATAATATATAACAAATATGATAGTGAGTCTTGGAATGTGAGCAGGGGAAACGCCGATATGAAAATCTGGTTCTTCATCGGCCATTATAATAATTTTGACACCATGACAACCGAAGTGTAGTCATAAAAGCAAAAACGCCACCTAGCGGTGACGTTAATTCCCCATTCTACTATCTGACACCACGGGGCCTTTCACAGCACTTGTTGGAGACGGCGCGGAAACGCTCGGCCCGTGGCCTAATATGCGTGACACCCCATCTGGGGGCTATAAGTTGAAATCAACGACCCTAAAAACAATGTGTCGGCATTACACTATCTTAGCACACTTATTGGGGAAGATCATAGTTTGAAAATCTGATCTCAATCAAACTTCAAAAGTTGATACGGGGCAACATCTAAAGCATTTGCAATACGGTAAATAGCAACCATTGACATGGGATAAGGTGTTGAAGATTCAATGTGGCTAATTGTAGAATAACTTAAACCTGATTTTTCCGCAAGCTCTTCTTGGCTCAATCCTGATTTTTTACGGAAGAACTGGATGCGAAAACCAATATTCTTTAAGAAATTTGCCTCATTACCTATATATCGTAAATTTGGGTTCATATTGTTACACATCCGTTCAAAATAGAGGATAATTGTATTTTACTTGTATTATCCTCGCTTTTGAACGTTGTATTCTGGGCTTTTAACGCAGTATTTTCGCAATCAATCGAACTTCAAAAGTTGATATGGATGCACATCAAGCGCACCGGCAATTCGGAAGATGGTTCGTAGTGACATAGTATAACACGTTGTCGATTCAATATGGCTAATGGTAGAGTAACTTAAATCACTCTTTTCAGCTAACTGCTCCTGACTTAAATTTGCTTTTTTCCTAAAATATTGGATACGAAAGCCTATGTTCTTCAAAAATTGGGCTTCGCCCATTAAATATTCGGAACGACTACCCAATCATCTTCACTCCATTCATGTGTAGTGTGGTTATGATACTAAATTTTCCATCGCACATGAACGTTGCATTATAGTATTATATTGTAGTATTTTCGCAAGTATGATAATATATTTATGCGGTTTCTGGCAAAACACCAGATGCTTGAAGGATTATTTGGGCAACTACATGGACGCATAGCTCACCCTTACGCGGAAGGAGTATGAGAGATGTCTGCTTATGATTTTACCGATACTCTCGCAGTACAAATTCTCACCTACAAAAAAGAACATAACGAAAACGCTGCGCAGTTTGCTAAAGGATGTGGCGTCAGCGCCGCCACAATCCGTAGAATAGAAAACGGGGATGTCAATGTGAAACTGAGTACCGCTGATAAGCTCCTCCGCTACATGAACATAACTCTCATTGATTTATTGCCCCCCTTGGTTACAGAAAGTCCTATTGCAGAGGGAAAAGAGCGACCGAGAAATAAAAAGGCCACTCCAGCCCCGCAGGGAGAAGTGGCCGAAAAGAAGATTTTATTTTCCGAGCTTTTAGCGAATATTCCATCAGATGAAGTGCTGACAGAGCTGTTACCTGATCCTTACCGCCCCCAAAGGGCGCTGACCACGCATTCCGGGCTGGAGGTCTTAAAACTGCGCCTGGAAGGGCTGGACACGGCTCAAACCGCGGAGCGGCTACACATGACACTCAGCCAAGCCGATCATCGGCTACGGAAAACTGTGCGTCAGCTTACTCGGTACATACCGGAAAACATAGTGATTGATATTCCCGCCCTGCGGAAGATACTGGGAATACAACCGTTTCATTTCACGGGGCGCTATACAAAACTGTCGGAGCTGTTGCGGGATATGCCATCCGATGAAGTGCTGTTTCAGCTTGACCGCGAGCGTGGGAATTTGACCGGAGGCAGAAAAAGGCATCGTGTCAGCAATCAGGACTTGTATCTCCTGCAACAGCGGCTGGCCGGCCACACCTATCGGAGTATTGGAGAGGAACTTGGTATGTCTCCCAAAGCAGTCCGTCACCGGATATTGCGGATCAAAGTTGGATTAAGATGGTATTTAGCTGTTGATCTGGATGTACCCGCCCTATTTAACTAAGGGAAGAAATTGGACGCCTTTTCGCCTTGTGAAAAGCTTATCTACCATAGTCTTTCCATACCTTAGAAACACCTCAAAATGAACGCCGGAGGCAACATTATGGTTATAGATAGGACAACAGGGAAGGGTTGCGCTTTAAGCATAGCGGCTAAGACGGTCACTCGAAATCTAATTGCCGATGGCATTATTGGCAAAACAATTGCTAAAAAGGAGCGCCCTAAACGCTCTGTTTGGCTCCGGGTGCGAGACTACGGAGATGATTGGGTATGTATTGGTGGGAATATCGCTCATGAACTAACAGAGGAGCCGTTATGGGTCCCATCTTTCATTGACGAGGGGATATGGACACAGGCGGTCAGCAAATTCCATATTGATAGCAGGTTGGACGAAAATGTAGTGGAGTTTTTGTTACCAGAAATGGATGAATACCTGCAAAATATTCCTGATTCAGAACTGATTTCTATAACAAGAGATTTCCTAATAGAGAACGGCATACTCGATCAGCCCATTCAGCGACGCAAGGGGAACACATATTATTTTGACAAGAATGAGATTTATTCTCTTGATAATGAGAGCAAATTATTTCCATATGAAGGGAGAATAAGACATATTTTTGCAGTCAAAGGGCCAGATGCAGCATTTTTCAATTCAGGCGTTTGGATTAAAGCTGCGCCCCGGTTTGAAGTTGGAATGTCGCTGAAAGAATGTATCGGGATTTTTGTAGAAACAGAACTGGCACATAGGACCCCGCAGAAACTATCCCCCCTTGATCAACTTATACAGTACATAGCTCGGCCTGTATATGAGCGCGTTCCAGGCAACGACAATGTAAAAACATTTGACCGTATTCGCATAACTGTTGGTCTCCCCCGATACCAGTTCAATTCGTGGGAAGCTCTGCAAAATGAAGTAAAGAAATCTCAATACGAAATATATCAACGGGTAATCCAACGGTTGGAAACAGACCGTCCGTTCAAGAGATATGGTGTACCAATCAATTTTCTTGAAATCAGTAATGTTACATTATTGCGGGACTTTTCACTAGAGTTTATTTTTGAGCTGAAGGAACCAAAAATTAACTAAACAGGGAGGAATTTAGTGTGGAGCAGAAAAAATCAACACTGAAAAAGATCAAAGCTACAGTTATGCCGCAAACAGCAGAGGGCCTGCAAATGCTGATGGAGGAAACAGGGTTAACCATCGGAGAAGTGATCGACCGGCTGACGCTGCAAATGTGTCCTGATGACTTGGGGTTCGCAGTTTGTTTTGCACAAGATCAGGTTTTTTTCAGTATTTCAAACTTGCCGGAGGAAGAACAGGAAGAAGCCCTGACGAAAATCATTATATTTTTGGCAGGGCTTGTGCCAGTAGATCATCTAAAGGGCTTAGAGCAAGCAGCCATTTCCAAGCGTGCAGAGAGATTAAAGGAATATAAGGAGTACATCGAGGATTTGCCGGAAAAGGATGCGAAAGGGATATTAAAAGAACTAGCTATACTCGAAAAAATAAGGGCACAGAAATAACAATTCTGAATATCAAGAAAGTGAGTGAAATCGCATGAAAAGAACCAAAGAGATGAAAAAAGAGTGGATAGCCGAGTTAAAGAAAATGCAAAAATCCTATCAGGGGGAAATTTCCACCGACGATCTGCCTTTTGACCTTACTGCTGAACTTGGGGAGGTTGTGACAGTAGAACTAAAAAGTCCCGGCGTATATTACATTGCGACCAAGAAAGCGGGAGATATTCCAGAGTGTCCAGAGGTATATGTTGTGACGGCTGACGCTCCAGCTATATCAGAGAAAGCCTGGACTTATGGACAGGAATTTCCCGGCCATCCCGATCTGCGTGTTTATGACATTCTCCAGCCCAAAAGCGGAAGATATATCATAGATTTTGAAATGCGCCGGTATCAGATAAAATGCCACCTGCCGGAAATCGAGGACGAGGATTCTCTATATACTGCCGCGCTCTATGGAGCGGAAGAACATCCGGATTATTTTGGCGCTTTCCCTGTTCCTTCCTTTACTCCAAGAGGGTTCACTGTACGGCATAAGACCATTCTGAACGGTGTGTATTGGCTGGAAACAGATCGCTGCGAGGAAATGCTGGCGGTTTGTTATCCAATCTGGAAGTCAGATATTAGTATTCCAGAGCAAAACCAGGGTGAGCAACTGGAGTATGACCGTATGTATGGGATTGACAATACCCTTGGTTATCTCTTTTTCTCCAAGCAGAACAGCGTCATCCCACTGCATGAGCTTTCCCTTTTTTACCCAGAAATAAAGGAAGGAAGTGTAGTTGATATGGATGCGCTACTAAACGCGATTTGCGAATTTTACCCGGAGTATGTCACAATCCATAATGAAGAAGAAGCAAAATTTGAGCATGGACGTTTTATAAAGGAAACGCCCGGTGTTGGCACAGAGTTTATCAAGTTCTGATAAACTTTATGCTGAGGGATAAAAGTTAAAGAGGATACTCCTTTTTAGCGGCTGAACACACTAAGTAATCGAACTAAAAACTATGCTACCTACGCAGCGTAGTTTTTAGTTTGATTTGCTATCTGAACAGATGGCGTGATATACTGATTCTAGATAATCATTATGATAAGTGTTTCTAAAACCTCAGATGGCTTTTGGGGCTTCCCCATGTAGGCAGCCAATCCACAATAGAAGGGATTTTTATGAATGAACAGCAAGGTGTCAGGCCAACAGAACGAATGACATATAGAGATAGCACCTATAGTATCGTCTCAAAGGTTGCTTATCTAATTGGCGTCCCAAAACGAATATTTGAGAACCAGCATGAGCCACCGCAACTCGAAATATTCCAACAGTTAGAGAATGACAAGAACGCCCGGATTATTCGTCATCTGTGCATCATACGGACAGCGATTGAACGAAATTTCAAGTACATCAATGATAAAATGAGAACGGAATATAAAACCATTCTTTCGCTGCCACAATTTGTCCCTGCTGATTCTATCGGCCAACTATCAGCGGATAACGTCAGTTTTATCAGAAAGTGGAACACAAAATTACCTGCACATATTATTGAAATTAACCGAATTATTTCGGACCGTATCAATAACTGCAAGCATTTATTTCCCCTCTGGCTTAACTGGAAATACATCCGAGAGCTTTTCATCATGCCCAATGGTCTATGCGAAAAAGGGACTCAAGAAGCAGCGGCGGTCTATTATGAACACATATTGCTTTATCCCTATCAAATGTATATTCATTGGAGTCCCAGCGATCAGGGCAACATCTTGTTCAATGATAAAAGATTTGTTTCCCTGCTCTATCGTTGGCATAATGACGAGTTTACCGAGTACAACAAAGTCTCAGACGCCGGCAGTTATATAAAAGACAGCATCTATGATTTTATTGATGACAGCCGAAAAGTGGTAATCGTAGTCGATTGCGAAAATTCAGACCCCTATAAGTTAAGCGCGACCCTGCGGCGGCTGAACAGCACATACACTGAAAAAATCACTTCGATCATCCTCTTTGACGATATTCACACTGCTTCAGCTTGGAGCAGCTTGGAAAAGTTTACCTCTGTTTCAGTGGAGCATATTTTGATTGAGCGTATCAAGCAAAACAAGTCGTTGGTGGACATTCGTCTGACTGCGAGGGCTTGCCAGGAATATTACGAAAACAACGTGGATTCCTTTATCATTGTTTCCAGTGATTCTGATTATTGGGGCCTTATTTCGTCATTACCAAAGGCTCAATTCTTAGTGATGATTGAACACAATAAATGTGGACCGGATATGAAAGCCGCACTCGCCAACTCAGGGATTTTTTACTGCTATTTGGATGACTTCTATTCCGGCGATTCAGAAGAACTAAAAACGAACGCTCTGTTGCAGGAAATGCGTGATTACATGGAGAAAGCCGTCCAGTTAAATGCCATTGATATGTTGAACGATGCGCTCCGCTCCACCCGAATAGAAATGACTTCGGCTGAACGCCAGCAGTTTTACGACAAATATATTAAGACCCTTCAACTTTCGATCAATGATGATGGTAAAGTTTCACTGGTCATCAAGGTAAAGTAAAGATTTCTTTGCAATTTCAGGGACTCGTATGCAACAGCGGTTTGATTCTTAATACTACATAGAAAGTCCAGCTAATAAAAATCAAGAGAACGGCAGAAACAGGTTGGTGGCCTATGCCCGCCGCTGGCCGGAGTATTGCCGGGAAGTGGACGATGACGGCTGGGACTGCAAGACCTTTGAGATCGACAAGGGCCGCTTCTGTTTCCGGCTGACCGCGACATACAACGAGGAACGCTGGGAGGCAGCGAGGAAGTTTGCAAGGGAACGCAATACCGCCGAGAGGTTAAAATGAGTAAGGTAAGCGACACATTGCAATTTTCAGTGGAGGACTAAGTGTGAATAATTGGAAGGAATTTGTGTTTAATGAACCTTATGTTGGAGGTAAGATTGAGCGTATTAACAATGTCATTTTGCCAAAGCAATATGTAGGTTTTATGAAAAAACATAATGGCGGGAAAGGCGATATTGGAGAAACTTGGCTTGAACTGTACCCTCTGGAAGAATTGCAGGAAATAAATGATGATTATTGTATTGAGGATTTTTTACCCAATCATATTATAATAGGTTCAAACGGAAATGGAGAATTGTACGGAATTGATAATAGTGGAAATTATTTCAATGTTCCGATTATGATTGATAAAGAAGATGTAACCCTTTTGGGCGATAACATAGATTTGCTTCCAGACAAAATAAACGATTTGTGGAAATAACAATTCCCATTTGTCGGCAAATTGTACCGGCAAAAAATCCCTTGGGAACCAAGGGCGCACTTCTATACATAGCCTGACGGCCATGTATTCGTGCGCTCTGCGAGACAAAGCGACGGATTGCAGATTGAAGCAACCCGCCGTTTCTGCGTCGCTTCGTTCCGTCCAAGGGGCTGCACCCCTTGCGGCGCTTTGCGCCTATCCCTGCCTGCCCCAAAAAGGGGAACACCCGCCCTG
>ENA-OPRR01001897-OPRR01001897.1-human-gut-metagenome-genome-assembly--contig:-NODE-1897-length-15537-cov-2.322051_pt1 | contig 15537 bp, 14 predicted proteins | sample MGYA00241796_ERZ501883 | MGnify/ENA primary metagenome ERZ501883 (study PRJEB25962, sample SAMEA2042406) | human gut metagenome | biome: human gut; feature: human-associated habitat; material: faeces...
TTTTCCGGAATGGAAAAAGCGATCAGCGCTGAATTGTTTCTTGTAACCATATAGTTTCCGCCGGGGGTCAGGCTCCACAGTTCTTTTTCGGAAAGCTCCTGAAAGCCATGGCCGGCCAGTGTTTTTTTCATTGTATCCACTGCATGAAAAGCAGTTGGACTTTTTCTGATAAATTCAAGTAATTTCTCTGCTGTTTCGTAATACATTTCTACTTACCCCTTTATCTTTTGACTCCTTTCTATTATACGGTAAAATTCACAGTAACGCAATGAAAACCTGGTTTCTTCAAAAAAGGCTGCAGGTCATATACAGACCTGCAGCCTTCTGTTTCTTTAAATCTGTGTTATACGATGGATTGCTTCCTGTGTGGTTTCGTAGGAACCAAATGCTGTCAAACGAAAAAAGCCTTCTCCATGAGCGCCGAATCCGGATCCTGGAGTACCCACTACATGCGCATTTCTCAGAAGATGATCAAAAAACTCCCAGGAGGACATCTGATCCGGTGTTTTCAGCCAGATATAAGGAGCATTCACTCCTCCGGAAACGGAATATCCGGCTTTTTTCAGTTCACTGTAGATATAATGGGCATTTCTCATATAATATGCCACCTGTTCCCGAAGCTGTTTTTTTCCTTCCTGAGAATACACTGCCTCTCCGGCTCTCTGAACAATGTAAGGAGCTCCATTAAACTTGGTTCCATGACGTCGTGCCCATAACCTGTGAAGCGACACTCCATCGCGAACCAGTTCCCGGGGTATCACCGTAAATCCAAGACGCACACCGGTAAATCCGGCATTTTTTGAAAAGCTGCGCAGCTCAATCGCACAGGTTCTTGCCCCGTTGCATTCATAAATACTGTGAGGGATATCTGTTTCCGTAATATACGCCTCATAAGCTGCATCATAAATAATCACTGCACCTGTACGATTGGCATAGTCCACCCATTCCTGCAGCTGAGCCTTGGTAATGGTAGATCCGGTAGGGTTATTCGGGAAGCACAGATAGATGATATCCGGCGTTTCTTTCGGCAGCTGGGGCGCAAATCCGGTCTCTTTCGTACAAGGCATGTAGATCACATCGCTCCATGTCTCCGATTTCTGGTCATAGACTCCGGTACGCCCGGCCATTACGTTCGTATCTACATAGACGGGATAGACCGGGTCGCATACGGCAATCTTATTATCCTTCGCGAATATTTCCTGGATGTTTCCGGAATCGCATTTCGCTCCGTCTGAGATGAATATCTCGTCTGCCTTTATATCGCATCCCTTGTCCTGGTAATCATTCTTTGCCATGGCGCTTCTTAGGAACTCGTATCCCAAGTCCGGGGCATATCCATGAAAGGTCTCTGCATGAGCCATTTCATCTACCGCGCCGTGGAGGGCGTCAATGATCGCCGGCGCCAACGGCTGAGTCACATCGCCGATTCCAAGCCTGATAATGTCCTGATCCGGATTGGCTTCCTGAAAAGCCGCCACTTTTTTGCCAATCGTGGAAAAGAGGTAACTTCCTGGTAACTTCAAGTAATCATCATTTACTTTAAACATCTTCCCGTCTCCTTTTTTATAATGTTTTTCTGTTTATATTGCAATCTCCCCGTCGTATACAACGGTGGCGGGCCCGGTCATATAGACTCTGTCAGCATCCTGATCCCACTCGATCAAGAGGTCTCCGCCCAGCAGCTTCACGGTAACCTGGTCTTCCGTCATCCCGTTTAATATGCTGGCTACCGCCACTGCGCAGGCGCCGGTTCCACAGGCTAGAGTCTCGCCGGAGCCTCTCTCCCACACGCGCATCTCTACGGTCTTGCGGTCCAGAACCTTGGCAAACTCCGTATTGACTCTTTTTGGGAACCTCTCATGATTCTCGAATTTGGGGCCTACATGTTCGATTTTCACTCCTTCAAGATCCTTCACATAGACGACTACATGGGGATTGCCCATGGAAACCCCGGTCATCCGGTATTCCATGCCTCCCACGATGATCGGCTCGTTCACCACGCGCTCTTCATCTGATACGATAGGAATTCGTTCCGGCTTAAGTTCTGGTTTTCCCATATCTACTTTTACAAGAGCGACCTTGCCATCCTTGATGGTAAGATCCAGATATTTGATGCCTCCCAGGGTCTCCACAGATATGCTGGTCTTATCCGTAAGCCCATAATCATACACATACTTCGCCACGCAGCGGATGCCGTTGCCGCACATCTCCCCCCTGGATCCATCCGCATTATACATCTCCATCTCAAAATCCGCTACTTTGGATGGATTGATCATGATCAACCCATCCGAGCCAATCCCAAAGTGTCTGTCGCTTACGAACCTGGCTACCTCGGATGGATGTTCCACCTTCTCTTTGAAACAATTCACATAGACATAATCGTTCCCCAAACCATGCATTTTTGTAAATCTCATACCAATACTCTCCTTTATGACTACTCTTCTTATTCGGCCATGATGCTTAGCACCATTTGGGCCGTCTCTACCATATTCGTCCCGCTGTCCATACTGCTCTTTTGCAGATATCTGTGGGCCTCTTCCTCCGACATGTTGTTGCGCGCCATTAGCAGTTCTTTCGCCTGCCTGATCACTTCCTGCTGCCTGGGGTCTCTGGTTTTTCGTTCCAGCCTGCGCTTTCTTCTCCTTTGCCCTATATTGCGAAGCATCATATCCATGGTATTCATCAGATCATATGCCTTAACAGGCATTGACAGCCCTACAATACCATTGATCATGCCTGTGCTCCATTTATCCGCAGATGCGATCAGAAGCATCTCGAATTGCTCCGGAAGATATTCCCGCAGTTCCGTATACATCATATCTTTTAACCTATAACCGCATACCACGATTCCTTCATCCAAGGCATCCGCATAGTTTAGTGCCTGGGCGCCTGTGGTACACGCTCCTGTCACATCCATGCCGCCGCGAACCAGCAGGTTCCGAATATTGGCTGCATTGCCCTTATTGTGAAATACGACAATAATACCTACCAAGCTGACACCTCCTGTTTTGCTCCTTGTCTACGTGTTCCAACAGGAATGTCTACAGGCGGTGCAGGTATCTGCTTATCTCCCAATCCGTGACCTGGGCGCGGTAATCTGCATATTCTCTTGTCTTCGCCTCGATATATTTCTTAGACAGATCTTCTCCCAGCACGCTTTGTATGAATGCATCCTTCTCAAATTCCCTGGCCGCTTCCAGAAGGCTTCCCGGAAGCATCTCTATCCCGGAAGCCTTCCTCTCTTCTTCGGACATCTCATAGATGTTGCAGTCAACGCTCTTGGGCGGCATGATCTCATTTTGGATTCCCTCAAGCCCTGCCGCCAGGCAAACCGCCAGCGCCAGATATGGATTGGCCGATGGGTCAGGGCTTCTGAGTTCGACTCTTACGGCATCTCCCCTGGTATCGGGGATCCGGATCAGCGGCGTCCTGTTCCTGGCTGACCAGGCAATGTACACTGGAGCCTCGTAGCCTGGAACCAGGCGTTTATAAGAATTGACCACCGGATTGGTGATAAAGCAGATGGCCTTCATATGCTTCATAAGTCCGCCGATGAACCAATAGGCTTCCTTGCTTAATCCTGCGGGATCTTTTGAATCATGAAATATGTTGATGCCGTCTTTTCTCATAGACATATTAATATGCATTCCTGAGCCATTTATACCGGACTTTGGCTTCGGCATAAATGTAGCATGCAGTCCATGGCGCCTGGCAATGGTCTTTACGACCAGCTTAAAAGTCATAATACTGTCCGCTGAAGCCAATGCCTCGTCATAGTGGAGATCAATCTCGTGCTGCGCGGGAGCGGATTCATGATGGGATGCCTCGATCTCATATCCCATATCCTCCAGCGTCAGCACCATATCACGCCGCGCATTCTCTCCTAAGTCCAGAGGCCCGAGATCGAAATAGCCCGCGCTTTCGTGGGTCACAGTCGTTGGCAGTCCATCGTCATCCGTATGGAACAGGAAGAATTCACATTCCGTCCCCACATCGAATTCGAATCCCATTGACTTTGCCTGGAACATTACCTTTTTCAGCACATATCTGGGATCACTTTGAAAGATGGTTCCATCCGGCTTATATACATCACAGATCAGACGGGCTACCTTCCCTTGCTGAGGCCTCCATGGAAATATTTCAAAGGTATCAAGATCCGGGTATAGATACATGTCAGACTCTTCAATCCTCGCAAAGCCTTCGATTGAGGCCCCGTCAAACATAATCTGATGATCCAGCGCCTTTTCCAGCTGGCTGGCAGTGATCGCGACGTTCTTCATGACTCCGAAGATATCTGTAAACTGAAGGCGTATGAAGCCCACATCTTCTTCCTCTACTATTCTTAAAATATCTGCTCTCGTATAATAATTCATTGCCTCAACCTCCTGATATATGTATTTTTTCAGAACCTGCCTTCCTTTATTAGTTACTTTCGCATATAAAAATGGGCGTTCTCATGCCATGATGAAAACGCCTTTGTTTTACAATATTAAATTATAGATAGAAAAAGGCACTTTGTCAACGTGACAAAATGCCAAACATTCCTGTAGGATTTGCCTTATTCTTCGTCATCCAGCCAGTACCGATCGTCCAATTGGTTATATTCCATATTATATGACTTTTGAGGAAGAAAGGAAAGCCTTTCGATTGAAAAAGCCCGCACACTTTGCTAAAATAGGAATACTAGGATCGCGCAATGAAAGGAGTTGTCATATATGGGCGTTGCAATACCAATTGAAACCAGCGCGCGGCATATCCATATGTGCCGCAATGACTTTGAAGCACTGTTCGGCGAGGGCAGCGAACTGACCTACAAAGCCGACTTAAGCCAGCCCGGGCAGTTCGTGGCCAAGGAGCGGCTGAGCGTCCGGGGGCCGAAAGGATCGTTTGAGAATGTTGCCATACTGGGGCCTTTCCGCAAGGAGACCCAGCTGGAGATATCTATGACGGACAGCCGCAAGCTTGGGGTTCCGGGAATCATACGCCAGTCCGGGGATACGAAAGACACGCCCGGCTGTACCTTGATGGGCCCGAAGGGCAGCATCGAGCTGGACCACGGCGTCATCGTGGCCAAAAGGCACATCCACATGACGCCTGTACAGGCTGTCCAGATGAATGTAAAAGACAATGACGAGGTGTTCGTGATCATGGAAAGTTATGAGCGATCCCTCATCTTTGCGGATGTCATCGTCCGCGTCAGTCCCCAATTTGCGCTTGCCATGCATGTGGATACGGACGAAGCCAATGCATTTGCCAATGAGAATCATCCCACCGGCGTTATTCTCAAACTCTTCGGAGGCAGAACCTATAACCTTCAGAAATGGGCTGAGGAACTGCAAAGTGGCATCCATCGGCTATAGTTTCGCAGTCAGCGTCTTTGCGCTTACGCCTTCCAGCATGCCCAGCTTCCCGGACAGAGAACTGGTGGCATCGCCTGGCGCGTCCAGCACGACGCTGATAATGGAGACGCCACGGTCCCTATAGGGAATTCCCATGCGTCCCACGATATACTCACGGAATTCATGGAGCAGTTCATTGACTGCCCCGATGGATTCCTCTTCTTTTATAATAATGCTGATTACAGATACTCTGTTATCCATAGCCATCCTTCTTTCTCTTCTGTCATCTGCCCGCTACATGGCGTCTACGATCTGCTGCGCGAATGCTGCCAGTTCCTCCGCCCGTTCCTGCTTCAGCGTAGACTTGATCGACAGCTGCATGTCCAGAATGGTCATATCTTTCATTTCTTCCAGCATCTTAATCATCTGCTTTCCTGCCGAAGGCGCCCAAGTCCCGTTATCCATCACCGCTACCGTACGTTTCTTTACAGACAGGGCCTTCATATCCGCAAGCAGATTCTCCATCGGAGGATAGATTCCGCCATTATAGGTAGAGCATGCAAATACAAGATGGCTGCAGCGGAATATCTCCGCGATCAGGTCGGAGACATGGACGGTGGATACGTCATAGACTGAGATATTCTTAACGCCTTTTTCAGCCAGGCGCAGTGCCAGTGCATTCACTGCCTGCTCTGTATTTCCATAGATTGATCCATAGATGATCGCCACTTCCTGATCTTCCGGCTCATACTTGCTCCACTTGTCGTACTTGTCAATAAAGTAGGAAAGATCGGTCCTCCAGATCGGCCCGTGAAGGGAACAGATCATCCGGATATCCAGCGCAGCCGCTTTCTTAAGCAGCGCCTGTACCTGCAATCCATATTTTCCAACGATATTCGCATAGTATCTTCTGGCATCCCAAAGCCAGTCTTTTTCAAAATCTATCTCATCATTAAATATATTGCCGTTCAACGCGCCGAACGTTCCAAACGCATCTGCTGAGAATAATACCTTGTCCTTTTCATCATAAGTCACCATGACTTCCGGCCAGTGAACCATAGGCGCCATCAAAAAGCGCAGCGTATGGCTTCCGGTATTGAGCTCGTCCCCTTCTTTCACCAGAACCGTTCTCCCCTCCGTGCTGATATCAAAAAACTGGCCGATCATCTGCATTGTCTTCTGATTTGCAACCACCTGCATATTCGGATATCTGCGCATTAGTTCCTCGATGTTGGCACAATGGTCCGGCTCCATATGCTGGATTACGAGATAGTCTATGCTTCTGCCCTCCAGCGTGTAATCCAGATTCTCAATAAATTGATGGGTTACGGATGCGTCAACCGTATCCATCAGAGTAACCTTCTCATCCATAATCAGATAAGAATTATAGGATACGCCTCTGGGTATCGGAAACAAGTTCTCAAAAAGAGCAAGCCTTCTGTCGTTGCACCCTACCCACCTAATGTCTTCAGTTACCTTTCTTGTACTCTGCATGTCTCTATAATCCTCCTATCATATAATATTGTACCAAAATTTGTCTATCATATACTGTCATGCAGCCGCCTTCTATCCAGGCGGCGCAGTTCTATTATAACATAGTTCATTTCCAATAATCAGAGAAATTAGGGCGTGGACCATCAATTTTTTTGCATATAATCCACAATCAGATCCAGGACGCGCTTCCAATCAGATATACGGCTGCGTAATAAAGGATAAGCAGGATGGCTCCGTAAGCGTTCTGCCGGATATCCTTCACCGTGCGCCACGCGATCATACAATCCGATGCCAGGAACAGAAAGGCCCCTGCCATCAGAAACGCACCCTCCCTGCCACCTGTGGGCCAGCCCGACGTCACGGCCATCGATACCATGAATCCCAGAACCGCCATATAAAGAAACGCCGGAACCTTAAGTTCATCCAGGCCCGCAATCTCATGCCGGAACATTCCTATGACAGCCACATATATGGCCAGGAAAAGCAGCAGCGTGCCTGGAGTGGGAGGGGACTTGAGCCAAAAGGCGGCGATAAAGCACAGGTGTCCTGTCCCGAATATGCCGATCCCTCCCACCATCCTTATCTCCAGCACTACATCGGCAATCATGCATAATGCGAGCCCAGCCACAATCAGCCATCCGGCGGTATCCTGACTTTGCACTGCGCCGTACAGGCCTGCGGTACCCGCCATGGAAGTGGCAAGGGCTTTGCACGCCAAAGCCCGGCTCCTGTCCCGTTCCCGCAGGCAGGCATAGGCAATTCCAAACAGGATCATTACTATGATGGTCATATACTCCATGTATCGTTTCTCCTTCCTGTATGCCCAGGCATACCGTACACTAGTCCTTTATCTGTCGTCCCGTCACATCCATATGGTAATTATCTTTATAAATCAGTTCGGATACTGGAACGATCTGATAGCCCTTGTCTTCTAGTCCGATAATCAGCTGCTCTAACGCGTCCGGAGTATATTTCGCACCGTTATGACAAAGGATGATGGCCCCGTTCCTTAATTCTTTGTTCTTTAGCACCATATCGAGGATGCTGTTTACACCATAATCCTTCCAGTCCAAACTGTCAACCGACCATTCTACCGGAAAATATCCACAGTCCTTCGCTGTCAGGACCAGATTGTCATTGTATTCTCCGTAAGGCGGACGGAACAGCTGCATATCCACTCCGGTCAGCTGCTTTACCTTTTCATGGACCGTCATGATTTCTGTCTTCTGTTCCTCTACAGATAACTGTGCCATGTTCTTATGATTCTCGCTATGGTTTCCAAGATCATGGCCTGCTGCCTGGATTGCCTTTACATCCTCCGGATACTTTTCCACCCAGCCTCCAGTCATGAAGAAGGTCACGTGTAGTCCATGCTTTTTCAATATCTCCAGAATCTTCTGCGTATCATCATTGCCCCAAGCGGCATCGAATGAAAGGGCAACCTTCTTCTCCTTTGTCTCCACCGAATAGATGGGCAATTCTCTTCCGTTTACATTGCTGGAGACCGTTACATATCCGGATATATATTTGTACGACCCTGCCAGGGCCACCGTCAGCACCAATGCCAGAACGCTTCGGTTCTTCCATTTTCTTTTTTTCTCTTCCTTCATATGATAAACTCCAGAACATATGCCTTTATTGATAATATATGTTCCGGAGTTTCGTCCTACTTCATAAATAAATATTTATTATGGAAGATATCCCTGCAGGATGGCCGCGCTCTTATCCACTACGTAGCCGCTTCCGCCCCGGTCCTTTACATCCTCCACCATGCTCATCAGAAGAACTGGCTTCTGTGCGGCAGCATCTTCTGTAAATACGCCGAACCATCCAAGTTCCGTGCCCGTCGTATCGTTCTGGTCTGCCTTGATCTCGGCAGTTCCCGTCTTGCCCGCCAATGCGATATCTTCCCTGTGCGCCCCGTACCCGGTTCCTTCCGGGGTATTGACCACCTTTTCAAGCGCAGTCTTCACTCTGGAGGCCGCGTCGGATGAAAACGCCTGGGATATCCATACTTCGCTCTTTGGCGTCTCGCTGTAGGTGAGATAAGGCCGGATCACATTGCCGTCATTGAGGATGGAAGTATATAAGGTGGCAAGGTGCAGTGGATTGATAAGAATCTGTCCCTGCCCGTAGCCGCTGTCCGCCAGCTGTATCTCAGAATCGATGGTTCCCCCGTCGTTGGCGTACTGGGATTGGGACATCTTGATCTCAAATGGCAGTTCCTGGCCAAATCCCAGCAGTTTCAGCGACTTCATCAGATTGTCCGCACCGATATTTAAGGCAGCCTTGGCAAAATAGATGTTGTCTGAATAAATCAGCGCGTTTTCCAGATTCACAGGAGAATACTCATGAAGCGTCGTTACATGGTAATCCCCCCAACTCTCATCCTTCTGCCAGCTAAGCCCCTCGCTTCCATAGTCCTCTTCCGGATTGATGGTTCCCGTGGTAAGGCCAATTCCCGCCGTGATCGGCTTGAAGGAAGATCCTGGGCACCATACCTGGCGGAACCGGTTATACAGCGGCTTATTCTCATCATTGTTCAGCTGATCCCAACGCTCGCCTGACATGCCAAGAATAAATTCATTATCATCATAAGCAGGCGTGCTGACCAGTGCAAGCACTTCTCCGGTAAACGGGTTCATGGCCACCGAGCAGCTCTTATCTTCCCTGAACTGGTCATAGACGAGCCCTTGCAGATCTGAATCAATGGTCAGCCGGATATTCTCTCCATCCTGCTTATCCACGGATGCAACTACGTTCTTTTCCACACCATCCTCCGTCATAATAGAGATCTTGACACCGTTCTCGCCTTTGAGTTCCTTCTCATACAGTCCTTCGATCCCGCTCTTGCCGATGACGCTTGAACTGGTATAGCCTTCTCCTTTATGTTCTTCCAGATCCTCTGCCGTCACGCTCTGCACGTAGCCGATCAGATGTGCTGCCTTTTCTCCCAGAGGATAGGTCCTTACTTCCGTATCATTGATCAGAACCCCGGCAATCGTCAGAAGCTGCTCCGTCAATTCCTGGCTTTGCTGGCTGTTCAGGGTTTTTAATGGCACGAAAGAGTCAGGCGTAACCCATGCTGCAGATAACTGGCTGTTAATCTCCTCTTCTGTCATTCCCAGAAGCCCGGCCAGCTGGGCGATATCCGCTTCTTTGTTCTCGGACATCTTTCCTGGCACCAGCCCGACGGACGGCGCTGTACCAGGACCTGCCAGCATGTTGCCGTTACGGTCCAGTATCTGGCCTCTGACCGCCTGGCTGGTGGATACGGGGAAAAAGATATACTCCCGGAACCACTGCATCAGGGTCATATGCCACCGCCGCCAGAACTCTGCCAGGCTCCGGGATGAAAAGGGCCGGTCAAAGTTTTCCGGAAGGCGGATCCCAAACATTTCCGAAATACCAAGGATAATATCGATTCCTCCCGAAAAATCGGCGTAAAGCTGGATCACATGTCCGACGATCCCCAGTAAGACGTAAACGCCTCCATAAATTTCCGGGGATCCGGTGATCATGGATGCAGCAGGCCCGATCCGGTCTGCCACCACCAGCTTTTTAAAATATCCCCAGAGCACTCTCTGCCCTCCGGCTGCCAGACGGTCCATGGAAAAGCGGTGGGGAGAATAAAGCTCCTCCTTCAGCCGGTCAAAGCGGCTGATGGGCCCCACGGTGAGCTGCGGGAAATAGAATACGAACAGTGCAGTCCGCAGAAGGCTTTTTTCCGGATCATATTTTCTCTGGTAAACATCGATCAGATACCCCATGGACTGGAAGGTATAATAGGAGATCCCCAGAGGAAGGACCCAGTCTGCGTACTCCATCTCACCGGAAATTCCGGCCAGGTGAAGGATCCCCTCCACATTGGAAAGCAGGAAATTTGTGTACTTTAAAACGGCCAGGATGCCGAAGTTCAGCAGAAGCCCAAGGATCAGGAAACGTTTCTGCCTGGCCTTCAACCTCTGGTTATACGCCTTTTTCTGCGTCCGGTCCGGCTGCTCTTTCTGTACCCAGTTCCGGTACTGGTCCGTCATGGAGCCGATCTTACGCGCCAGATACCAGACAGAGACCGAAGAAGCCGCAGGATAAAGGATCCACAGAGGGCCTGCAAAACCGTAAAACAGGATGCTGGCCGCTAAAAGGATCCGCCACTGGAACCGCCCTGGGACTATGTAATACAGAAGCAGGAGGACTGCACAGAAAAATCCAAACCCGTACGATACAAGAGCCATGATCAGCCGGCTCCTCCCAGCCTCTCGATCAGCGCCCAGATGCTTTCCGCTGAATTAAAATTGTCAGGAACGATCTCGCTGGAGGGGATGGAGATATCAAACGTGCTGTCGATCTCCGTCACCAGGCGTACCAGTTCAAAGGAGGTCAGGATATCGTCGTCCACCAGGGCCGTGCTGTTTTTGTAATCCTCTCCAGGTATAATGTCCTCCAGGATCTCATATAACTCTTCCATACTGTATCTCTCCCATCTATGTATTGGTTTTCCCGCCTGGAAGCCAGACGGCCGTACTCATATGATCCGTAACCGCTCAGCCATGCATTTTCCTGTTCGGAGCCTTGCACGGCTGAACGGTCACGCTTATTCCGGAGTTGCCGGATAAAGCCGGCGGTCAAAGGTGAAGCACCCGCCATGCTGTCTGGAATACTGTTCCATCTGATCATCGGTCCACAGGAAGAAATATCCTCCGGCCCGGCGCGGAGTCGCATCAAAATGATACCAGCTGCCGTCGATGTTCACCAGATTCCAGTAGTGATGGTTATCCGTAGACCGGACCACCTCGATGCCTGCGATCCCGGCCCGGCTTAAAAGCAGCTGGGATACAGAATAATAAGTAAAGCAGTCGCCCCGCCGCAGCCGGAGGCCCTGGTAAGCCTCCTGGACCCAGTCGCGGGTGGCTGAGGCTCCGCTGTAACGGATGTTTCCGCGTACCCAGTTATAAATGGCCTCTGCCTTCTGGCGCTGGTCCATGGCGTCATTTATGATCTCGGACAGGATCTGATCCGCCATCTGGTCGCAGGTACGGTGCAGCTCTGTCTTTTCGTTTTCCGGAGGGATCTCTGTGACCGCCTTGTAGGGCCAGTCCTCTCCTGGTATAAAATTCATGGATGGGGCAGAGGGACGCTGGGAAACCATGCTTCCCCTTCCCGTCTCATCAAAACGATAAAGGATGCCGTCGATCTCCTTTTCAGAATTTTTTAAAACCGTCTGGTCGTCATTGATATAGTAAAAATCATTCTTCCAGACCGTCAGCCCGCTGGCCTTCTGTCCCTGGCTGTCAAAGAAATAGTTTTCTCCGCCAATGGAAAAGGGGCCCGTTGCCAGATGGCCTTCTGAAAAATAATAGGAAGCATCGTCAATGGTACGCCATCCGTCCGTCACATAAGCCCCGCTGGGCTTCCGGTAGAGCCAGTGAACGCCGTCCCAGAGCCAGCCAATGTGATCCGTACCGGTATAGGTACTTTTTCCTTCGCCGTCAAATGAGTACCAGCCGTCCTCCAGATAGGATGTGCAGTCCGTAAACAGCCGTCCATCTGTGATCCCCAGATAGTACCGGATCCCATTCTCTTCATACCATCCGGTACGGGCGTATCCGTTCTCGTCAAAGCAATACCAGCTTCCGGTGTCAGACTGGAACCATCCCACAGGCCAGGTCCCATCCGCGTTCTGATACCAGAGTCCGGTCTCATCTTTAATAAACTGGCCTCCATAGGCCTCCATTCCAAGAAAAATGGAGAATGCTGCGGCCAGCAGACAGGCCCGTTTTTTCATTGATACTCCTCCTGTTTCATATGATCGGTCATAATTATTGTAAGCCCTGTGTCTTTTGGAGTCAATCCCAAAAAACTGCCCGCCGTGAATGCATCACGACGGGCAGATATAGGCCGGATCTGTTTTCCTTATACCAGAGCCAGAGTTTCTCTTGCGATTGCTAACTCCTCGTTGGTGGGGATCACCATAACCTGGACCTTGGAGTCCGGAGTGGAGATCACCACATCCTTGCCGCGGATGCTGTTGGCCTCGTCGTCGATCTTGATTCCCAGGTAGGAAAGGTGGTCGCAGATGGCCTTTCTTGTGGACTTGCCGTTTTCTCCAAGACCTGCGGTAAATGCGATCACATCAACGCCGTCCATAGCAGCAACGTAAGCACCGATGTACTTAACAACGCGGTAGTTGTATGCCTTTAAGGCCTTTTCAGCGCGGTCGTTTCCGGCAGCGGCAGCCTCTTCCAGGTCACGGAAGTCGCTGGATACTCCAGAAAGGCCCAGAACGCCAGATTTCTTATTGAGCACGTTCATAACGCCTGCAATATCCAGGTTCTCCTTCTTTGCGATGTATTCCATGATAGCCGGATCCATATCGCCGGAACGGGTTCCCATGATCAGTCCCTCAAGAGGAGTCAGACCCATGCTGGTATCAACGGATTTACCGTTCTTTACTGCAGAAAGGCTTGCGCCGTTGCCCAGGTGGCAAACGATGATCTTAAGGTCCTCATAGGGCTTTCCAGCTACTTCAGCAGCCTTTTTGGATACGAAGCTGTGGGAGGTTCCGTGGAAGCCGTATCTTCTTACCTTGTAGTTCTCATAGTACTCGTAGGGAAGGCCGTAAAGATAAGCCTCCTCCGGCATTGTCTGATGGAAAGCGGTATCGAATACTGCTACCATGGGAACGCCCGGCATTAACTCCTGGCATGCACGAATACCGATCAGGTTTGCCGGGTTGTGGAGCGGAGCCAGATCGTTGCACTCTTCGATGGCCTTGATGGCGTCCTCTGTGAGCAGCGTGGAGGAGGTGAATTTCTCTCCGCCATGAACCACACGGTGGCCCACAGCTCCAACCTCTTTTAAGCTCTTGATCACGCCGTTCTTCTCATTAGTAAGGGCATCCAGTACCAGCTGGATCGCCTGGGTATGGGTCGGCATGGGGGAAACGGTAACTTCCTTGTCTCCGCCGGCCGGCTGGTAAGTGATCTGGCTGCCTTCGATCCCGATTCTCTCGCAGAGGCCCTTTGCAAGGACTGCCTCTGTATCAGAGTTGATGAGCTGGTACTTTAAAGAAGAGCTTCCGCAGTTGATAACTAAAATATTCATCGTTTATAATCCCTTTCCCATCAGGACGCCCCGGCATCCGGCCGTACGCCTGCTCTCCTTTCAGGCACAGACGGATTCGGGGCTGTCCTCTATAAGTTATATGAAACTATTACATGTGCAACTTTTGATTTCCGATTTTCTGATAGAACCCGCCTGCAGGATTATGACATCTGAGCCTGTACAGCAGTAAGAGCTACTACGCCGACGATATCTTCTGCAGAGCAGCCGCGGGATAAGTCGTTAACCGGTCTTGAGATACCCTGAAGCATCGGGCCGTAAGCCTCTGCCTTGGCAAGTCTCTGAACCAGCTTGTAGCCGATGTTTCCACAGTCCAGATTCGGGAAAATAAGAACATTTGCATGGCCTGCAACGGTGCTTCCCTTTGCCTTGGATTTTGCAACCTCCGGTACCAGAGCTGCATCTAACTGAAGCTCTCCATCCAGATCAAGCTGCGGGTACTTCTCATGAGCGATCTCAACTGCCTTCACTACCTTGTCAACGAGGGCATGCTTTGCGCTTCCCTTTGTGGAGTGGGACAGCATGGCAATAACCGGCTTCTCGCCAACCAGAGCGCGGAAGCTCTTTGCACTGGAGTCAGCGATGGCTGCCAGCTCCTCAGAGTTCGGATCCTGATTCAGTCCGCAGTCAGCAAATAAGAAGGTTCCGTTTGCTCCATACTCGCAGTTCGGAACATCCATGATAAAGAAGCCGGATACAAGCTCTGTGCCAGGAGCTGTCTTTAAGATCTGAAGGGCAGGTCTTAAGGTGTCTGCTGTCGCATGGCATGCACCTGCAACCAGACCGTCTGCATCCTTTTCCTTAACCATCATAACACCGTATGTGATGTAGTCTGTTCTTAAGATCTCCTCAGCCTTCTCTTTTGTCATTCCTTTGTGCTTTCTCAGCTCAAAAAGAGTCTCTGCATAGTGGTCAAACTTTGGATCTGTATCAGGATCAACTACCTTTAATCCGGTTAAATCAACTTCCAGCCATCCGGCACCGTCCATGATCTTCTCTTCCTTACCAACCATGATGAGGTCTGCAGTACCCTCCTCAAGCACCTTTGCAGCGGCAATCAGAGTTCTTTTATCTTTGCTCTCAGGTAAAACAATCGTCTGTTTATCCTGTTTTGCCTTTGCTTTCATTAAATCAATAAATGCCATGGTTATTAAACCCCTTTCATAAAGATAAATGTATTTTCTGTTTTACATTATATAACATGTGTTTATTGTATACAAGAGATAAATGTCGATTTTTCATTAATTATTTTTTTAACAGGTTTGTCTCTTTTTTAACTCTTTACGAACCGCCCTTTCCTATATATAATGTACCATATCCTTCGGCGAAATTCAGAGCCCGGCTTTCCTTTTAAACAGATTCTGTCCCTCCGGCCTGCCGCAGCCCGTGGTACAGAAGTCAGTGCTTTTTCATCGAATCGGCTTGGACGGCGGCAGCCAAGTTTCACAGAAAGGCAGAATTCATCATGCATGTAACAGGACTTATCACAGAATACAATCCCTTTCACAACGGCCACCTTTTCCATATCAGGCGCGCAAGAGAGGTGGCCGGCGCAGATTTCCTCATAGTGCTCATGAGCGGC
>ENA-OPRR01001903-OPRR01001903.1-human-gut-metagenome-genome-assembly--contig:-NODE-1903-length-15493-cov-4.048970_pt1 | contig 15493 bp, 14 predicted proteins | sample MGYA00241796_ERZ501883 | MGnify/ENA primary metagenome ERZ501883 (study PRJEB25962, sample SAMEA2042406) | human gut metagenome | biome: human gut; feature: human-associated habitat; material: faeces...
CGTTCCCAGAAAATATATTTAAAAATCGTGTCTTTTTTATTGACTATAGTTCAATAAGTATTCTCCATTCCTATATGTTACTTTTACAATATTTTGTTCTAAAACTTTCGTCCTCTAATTCTCATGGTATAACGATTTCTGCAATATCAATTATATTGTTATTTTATCATATTTTCTTTGCTTACTGAAAACTTCCCTATTTATCATTTTCTTTCCAAGTTTCAACAACTACAATTCCTGTCTTAAATACAACCTCTATCTGAAAAGCATTGACCACATTGATATTTCGAATCAATTTTCTGACCAACTGCTCATTATATTCGTTTAACAAATACGTTCTTTTCTCAATAATATCCTGAATTTCCATATACCTTACTTTATTTTTTCCCAGTTGTTTTTCAATGATTTGTATCTCCATTTTTTCATAATCTTCTAAATTGTCAACAATCTTTCTGTAAATGGATTCAAAGGCAGACAAATTTTGGGATTCTTTCTGCACCTGTTTTGGCATTACTTCTGTTTGTATCTCAAATATTTCTTCAACCTCACTTGTTCCTATCTGTATTTGATCTACCATACGATTTATTGCTTTCAATATGATTCCATGGAGCACTCCTTCTTCAAGAGTCGGGGAATGACGACAATATCGAATTCCATTTCGCAGCCTATTCTCGCAACGCCATACAGCCTTTTCTTTTTCACTCTTTTTTCTGATCTGTCTGCGATACTCGCTGCCGCATTCCCCACAAATCAAGATTTTAGACAGCGCAAATTTTCCAGAATATCTTCCTTCTAATTCTTCCTCGCCTCCTATCATACTTTTTTTCTTCAGGCATGCCCTTCTTTTCCTTTCCTGCTGTACCAGATAATATAATTCTTTAGAAATGATCGGCTCATGAAGATTCTGCACATAATACTGAGGCAATTCACCTTTATTCTTTCGTCTGTCTTTCAGTAGATAGTCTACCGTAAATGTCTTTTGTGCAATGGCATCACCAATATACTTCTCATTCGTCAGTATCACTCGAATAGAGGAACCGTTCCATCTACTATTTCCGCGTATAGTTCTTACTTTCATTTTGGTGAGTAAGTCAGCAATGTCATTCAAACTTTGTCCTTCCAAATATTTTTTATATATCATCCGAACAATTTCTGCTTCTTCCGGAATAATATGGAGACGTTTGTCTATCCCTTTTTCATACCCAAAGACTCTTTTTATCAGAACTTCCCCATTCTCATATTTTCGCTTCAGCCCCCACTTTACATTTTCACTGATGTTTCGGCTTTCTTCCTGGGCTTGGCTACTGAGTATCGTAATTAGAAGTTCTCCCGCTGCTTCCAATGTATTGATATGTTCTTTCTCAAAATAGATCGCAATGTTTCTTTCCTTCAATCTTCGGATGCAGGATAGGCAATCAACCGTGTTCCTTGCAAACCGGCTGATGGATTTTGTCAGTATCAAATCAATATCTTTTTCTTTCCGCAGGCACCTCTCCATCATTAAGTTGAAATTATCTCTTTTTTTCATGTCTGTTCCAGAAATACCATCATCCGCATAGATTGCAACAAGATTCCATTCAGGTGTTTCTGTAATCAACTTTGTATAATAAGCAACCTGTGACTCGTAGCTGTTTTCTTGTTCCTCCTGTGAAGTACTTACCCTGCAGTACGCTGCCACATTAAGAATTTCCTTTTTCTCTCTTTTCTTTCCCCTCCTATTTATTGTTGAGGGTATCATTGTCACTTTTCTTTCACACACAAGCTTCACCCATCTCATCCTCTTGGCGTAAAGATACCTCAACTATAATTCCTGACTTGAATACCACCTCTATCCTCCTTGCATTGACCACGTTAATATTCTGAATCAGCTGGCGCACCAGCTTATCTTCATATTCTGTCAGTACACAGTCTGTTTTGTCCAGAAAGCCCTCGATATCTTCCATCTTTCTGCTTTTCTCGCCTCTGCAGGCTGCTTTGATCTGCTCCATTTCCAACGCTTCTATCTGTGCTGTAATCGCCTGACAGCGTTCCTCAAAGGCGGTTTCATTGCTATCCTGCTGGGCTTGTTGCTGTATCAACTCTGCCATGGCTTTTTGCAGGTTTTTCTTTTCTTTGGCATATTCGGAATCCTCTGTACCGTGCGTCAATGCTGTAACTACATTTTTTCTGAATGTCTGGACAAAGTCGCCCTTGTTTTCCAGCACTTGATTGATGGCTTGTAATACTGCTCTATGTAATACGCTTTCCTCTATGGTTGGGGAGTCCTTACAGTATCTTGTTCCATTTCTCAGCCTGTTTTCACATCTCCATACTGCTTTCTTTTCTCCGTACTTAGACCAGATTTGTCTGCGGTACTCACATCCACACTCTTTGCAGAGGGTAATCTTGGATAAGGCGTATTTTCCACTATGCTTGCCCTTTGATTCCATTTCCTGTTTGCTGGATTTCTTATATATATTTGCTCGTTGGTGCAGCTCTTCCTGGACTTTATAGAATACTTCTCTTGGTATGATCGCTTCATGCGCATTTTCCACATAATATTTTTGAAGCTCCCCTTGGTTCTCTTTTCGTGTTTTGGTCAGATAATCTGTTGTGAATGTCTTTTGTGCCATAGCGTCACCGATATACTTTTCATTAATCAGAATTGTACGGATTGAATTCACATTCCATTGGGTATTGCCCCTGATGGTTTTAATGCCTTTTTCTTTCAGTATACGGGCAATACTGTTCAGACTCTTACCTTCCAGATATTTTCCGTAAATCAATCGTACCACTTCTGCTTCTTCTGGAATGATATGCAGCTGTCCATCTGTGCCTTTGCCATATCCAAACAACCTTCTGACCAGCATCTCTCCTTTTTCATACTTGCGTTTTAAGCCCCATTTCACATTTTCACTGATGTTTCGACTTTCTTCCTGTGCCTGGCTGCTGAGTATGGTGATCAGCAATTCGCCTGTGGATTCCAAAGTGTTGATATGCTCTTTCTCAAAGTAGATAGCGATATTTCGTTCTTTCAGTTTCCGAATACAGGATAGGCAGTCAACCGTGTTTCTGGCAAATCGGCTGATGGATTTTGTCAGAATCAGGTCAATATCTCCGTCCTTTTGCAGGCATCTTTCCATCATGGCATTGAAGTTGTCCCTTTTTTTCATATCCGTTCCAGAGATACCATCATCGGCATAAATCCCTGCTAACTGCCAACTGGGGTTTTCTGTAATCAATTTGGTGAAGTATGCCACCTGTGCTTCATAGCTGGTTTCCTGGTCCTCCTGTGCGGTACTGACTCTGCAGTATGCGGCAACATGGATTCGTTTTACTTCCTGTTTCTTCATTGTATTGATATTGATTTTCGGTGGAATGACTTGGACTTTTCGTTCATATGTAATACTCATAATACGCACCCTTTCTTTATCATAGTGTTTCCGTCATCGCTGCTCCGTTTTTCAGTGTGAATACCACTCTGCCATCTTTGTATATGGTAATGGCTTCAATGATGGCATCAAATAAATCTTTATCGAATGTTTTTTCTTCCGGCTGTTCTTTGTGCTGCTGAATCAAGTCCTCTATTTTCTTTGTGTAGTATGCTGCTCCACCATCATCTGTATCTTCGTACTGCAATGATGCTCTTTTGTAGATCAGATTCAGCAATTCATCTATGTTATGGTCGCTGTTATTTTTCAGAAGCTCTATTTCATGCTCTGCTGCCTGTAAGAGGATATTTCTTTTGCTTCCGTACACAGTGATTTTCCGAATCTGTTCTGGATGTTTCTCTAAATTCCCTACTACCTGCATAAACAGTTCCTTGACCTGTTCTTCCTGTATACGCTGATTTCTACAGGCAACTCTGCCTTTTACCAGACGTTTGCTGCAGTCCCATCTCCGCAACTCTCCATGCTTGTAGCAGTGATACGCACTGCCGCATTCTCCGCATTTCATTTTATCTCCCAGCAGAAACTGGTCTTTATTGTAGATATAAGGCTGTTCCTTGCCTATGGCTTTGCGTCGTTCTTCTTTTCTCTTTTGTACGGCTTCAAACAATTCCTGATCAATGATCTTTGGAAAGACTTCATTTCCCAGATACTTTTTATCACTGAGCATATCGCTGAGTTTTACTCGGTGGATTTCCAATCCTTCGATATGGTCTTTTAATCTGGATACCGGAACGCCGCTGTTATATACCCTGAAAATTTCCTGCACCATTCTGCTTTGCTCCTCGTCTGCTTGTAGCATTCCTTCTATAAATTGATAACCATAAACCGTTATTTTTCTGTTCATGCTTTTTCCCTTCTTTCCGTTAGATGTAACCCATTTTTCAGTTGGAAGACCAATTCGTTTGGATTTACGATAATCTGTTTTACGATTGCTTGGAATAATGTCTTGTCATATGCTTCCAGATACTGCGGTCCTTTTTTGAGTTGCTTAATCAGTTCTTTGATCTGTGTCAGTTCTTTTCTTTGTCTGGATTTACGAAGACACTGTTCCTTTGCTCTTTGGCATTCCGTCAGTCTTTTCTCTATGACACTTTGCTGTTCCATATAAAAAGCAGAGTCGATCATCTCTCCACTTGCCAAGTGATTGAGAATCTCCCTCTGCTTTTTTTGTTCCTGTATTTGTTTGTCCAATCGTTCCAGCCGTTCCTGGATCATAGGCGTTTCCTGTAACTGTTCCAGTTCGTTCACCAATGGTAACAGTATCTCATCACAGTGATTTGACAGTTTATTCCACATAGTTCTGAAGGCTTGCTCCAACTGGCTTTCCTTAATAATATCATTTTCACACAAATCTTTTGTTTGTATACGTCTGGCACAGCTCCAGGTAACATTGCTTTTGCCTGTTCTGTCTTTTTTCACCTGACGATTGTATGAAGAACCGCAGATGCCACAGCTAACTTTTCCCTTAAACTCCGATATTTCTTCTTGCCGTTCCTCTTGATTTTCTTTTGTTCTGTTGGATTTTTGTTTCAGCATTCTCTGAACGGCTTCGTATTCTTCATGTGTTACGATTGGTTCGTGGTCATTTTGAATCAATACCTGACGATATTCCCCATGATTTTTTCTTCTAACGAATGGTACAGTATCCTCGCTGTATGTCTTTTGAAGAAGCAAGTCCCCTGTATAGATACTGTTTTTCAGAATGATATAAATGGCTCCGCCTAACCATGCCGCCCTTCCTGTCTTTGTTGGTATCTTTTGTTCATTTAGGCTTTTGGCAATGAGCCATACCCCTTTTCCATCCAAATATTCATCGAATATATATCTCACAACAACTGCTCGTTTTTGATCCAGCTCCAGCAATCCATTTTCATTGGTATAGTAGCCATATGCTGGATTGGGTAGTATGTAGGTACCATTCAAAAATCTTTTTTGTATGCTCCATTTCTGGTTTGAGGAAATGCTCTCTGATTCTGCCTGTGCTACAGATGAATAGATGGAAAGCAACAATTCACTTTTTTCTGTGAGTGTATGGATTCTTTCTTTTTCAAAGTACACATCAATATGCATTTCTTTCAGCTTTCTCACCACCTGTATGCATTCCACTGTGTTTCTCGCGAATCTTGATATAGATTTCGTACAGATAATGTCAATCTCTCCTGCTTCACAGTCTTCAAGCATGCACATAAAATCCGTTCTGCCTTTTTCTTTGGTTCCGCTTTTACCATAGTCCGCATATATGCCTGCGAAATTCCATCCAGCTTTACTTCGGATCATGTTTTCGTAATACTCCAGCTGGGATTCATAAGAGCCTTTTTGGTGTGGAATATTTGTGCTGACTCTGCAATAGGCACAGACATTTTTCACCTTTTGTTGCTTCATTTCCACATCTACAGTATCTATCCGTTTTACTTCCATGGTATACCTCCCTTTTTTCAAGCAAAGGATACTTGTTTTTCAGTGACACATCTACTATTTTTTTCATGAAGTTTGGCTTCTGCCGGTTGGAATGTTTGTAGGTTCAAACTATTAATTTGGTTGAATTCCTCTTGTGTAATCAGATTTCGGAACAGCATTCTCATCAATAACTCCTTAGAAAGTTGGTATCTGATTTCATTTTGCATCTGATCTTTTGACATATAATTTCCCCCCTTAATGACTATTTTCCTATTTATGAACTTTCATCAAAGATCCACTCTTTCTCTGATGAAAAGTCACAAATGTGTGCCGCTTAATAGCGGCACACTGTTCTGACTTAAATTTGCCGTATTTGACACTACTTCTCCGACATTGGGCAGCAATATAAACTGTGCTTGGCTGCACACATAGGCTTTTCACCTCCCCCGTCATGCGGGCTGCCGTCCTTGCGATGTCTGGGACTCGCAGAAGTATCATTATGGCTCTGCTTTGGTCATGGCATTTGATCCTGCCAAAAGATCATTCCCATACAGCAAAATCGCTCGGATTATGTATTACAGACCAACGAACCTCTCTCAAAAATATATTTATTTCACGTTCTGTTGTAATGAATCGTTATGGCGCACTGTATGGTACTGCTTGTCCCTTTCGGGCGAAACAGAGTAATGTATTTATATTGCTGGGTATTCGGTTTTCAAGGTTCACAGAGGCAAATAAAAAACCCCCTCACTTATAAGCCGAAATGAGAAGGGGTTTTATAACCTTTTTTCAAAATAAATTTCACTTTTGTAGAAAATATTTAATTACAAATGTCATTTTCCATATATGTCTGTATCTTTTTGCGTAATTTATTTTTCGTTTGATTTACATAAGCCTGTGAAACTCCAATCTTTCTTGCAATTTCCGTTTCTGTAAAACCCAAAAGAAAAAGCTGCAGAATACCATGTTTATCATAGTTTTCTACAGCTTGTATCACTTTTTGACATATTAATTTTTCAATTACACTCTCTTCGACATTTACAGTTTTATCTCGTATATATTCGATGCCATTCAAATCTTCTGAATCCCAGGCATCATAATGCAGCAATCCATTCTTTTTATCTCTTTCTATTTGATAGCGCTCCTGCCTTCCCATTTGATGATAGATTGTAAAAACTTCTTTGCTGACTTCTACGGCTTCTTTTCCGACAAAATGCTTTCGCTTTAATTCATTCATATATATCCCTCCGATTCAAATTTGAACTTTGCAATCGGCAAATTTTAGTCAGAGGTTTAAAACAATAGAACTAAATAAAAAGAGCAAATCTAGAAAAAATTTACTTCTTAAATTTATAAGTATAATCTTAAACACTTTGAACTTTATTATACTCTCTCACTAATTTTTTTACTTTTATAGTTTTATTTCAATTTTGATAAATTCAAATTAAAAGTAAAACAGGGGCAAAATAGCCCCTGTTTAACAAATACTACTTAATCTTTTTAGTTGTAATTGAATTTTTTTGAAAAATTGCGCTAATTTCTAGAAAAGTTTCATCAGAAACATATGCCGCCAAACATTGTGAAGAATTGGAAAAACATAGAGTTCGAATGCCAGACTCTATTTCTTGTTCTCCAATAGAAATAGTATATTCCTCTTTTTCTGAATGAATTTCGATTGCATAGGAATTATTTCCCCATATCATATATTCTGAAGAAGTCGGATCAATATTAGGATTATAGTATTTAATTTTTTCGAATGTCTTTTTCAGATACTGATAATCCTCATCATTCAATAACTTTTTTTCTGTAGGAGAAATTGAATCAATAAATATATACGCTGTAGCATTATTAGGAATAAGATAATCAATTTTTGTATGAGGATTTGAAAAAATAAAACTCACGCTACAACCTATACAAAAAAGCCCAATTACAAAATAAATGTATTTATTTTTCATGATATACTGATTGTTTCTTTCCAAGTATATGATACATTACCCCATACAATAGTAAAATCTATATCACGCGCTGTGGAATACTTATATCCTCCAGTTGCAGGATCCATAAATTCTGCCGAAAAATAATTACTTCCAGATTTAGAAAAACCACATAATACAACAAAATGTCCATTATTATCTTTATTTGCATATCCGGCGAAGGCTGGTAATTGCTTTTCATAAAGAGTTTTTACAATACCACTCGCTGTAAGACGGCCAGATTTTTTAATTCTAAAATTATCGCCACCAACATCGTTAAGGACATAATCAATATTAGCAATAATTTGATCCATAGTAAGTCCGACCTTTACATTTGACTGTTGCAATTTATGAATCTTTTCATCTGACCAACTTTTAAACGTACTTGGATGTAAATAGCGAGCTACTGCAAGCAGACATGCAGATGCACAAGTATTGCTAGTAGACTGTTTAACGATTGGAAAATTTGTAAGTGTCCCACCATTTGGTCCAATTTTATATGCTGTAATATCATCTGCATCATATTGAGAAGTTTCTAATTCAGCCTTTGTAATACTAGGTACAAGAAGCTCTTCCCCTACTATAATCCCCTCGGAAAAATCTTGAGCTGATTTATTCATAGCAAGATTTTGTTTCTCCTCAACGAAATACGTATCAATACCATTACCAACGCAAATAAAGTTATCTTGAAGATGACTATTTAACTCATCACTAAAATCTTTTGCCACAGTACAAAATAAAGTACCGTTTTCTGATTTACCAATGGTAAGGATAGATTCCACAGAATTGTTTATGATCAATGGATAGTAAATTATACTCTTATTTAATTCCATGTCACCAGTATCTTCATCATATAAATATCCATAGAAAGGTGTTCCATAATAGAAATCATTTAATTCACCTTCAATATCATACCTTTCTGCATTTAAAATCAGGTGCTCTGTAGCATCTGGAACAATTGAATCTATTGCAACTTCAATTTCAGAATCTACTAAACTATCAGCTGTGTTTGCATATGTAGGTATTGAAAATCCCATTAACATTACCAATGAAAGAGCCAAACAAATATTTTTTTTCATATTTTTCCCCCTAACTTTTTGATTATAATTTATTTGTTTTTGCGCTAATTAGAATAATCATTTATTATAGACATTCTTTTATATTCATTATATAATTTAAAAGTATCCTGTTTGAAATTGCTTTTGTGTTAGCCGCACTGCTCTGCTTTTTCATGCAGGATATTTTTTCACCCTCCTTTCTTTTTTCATCCAATTATTTATATTATCACCCCCTTAACTTTAAAAAACATCCTTATTCAAACCTAATTATACTTATCTATAAATTAGTGCTGGCATTTTGGTTGTGTAACAACCTGGATGACATCCCCTTTCCAAATTGCACCACAAACTTTACATTTTCTTCCCTCATAGTACGTAGTTTTACATGAGCCATCACTATTTTTCTTATGCTCTTTTAATGTAATATCTACAATTTGATGGGCATGCTGCGGCTTGATTTGATCTTGTGGTTGATTAGAAATTTCTTTAATATCATCATTGTATATGATGTCATATGTAGTATCTTTTGTATTATGAACATCAAATCTAACAAAATTATCCAAATCAGAATGATCTTTGCCTCCGATTTTGGTATCAATCATCATATCATCTGATTGAACTTCTTCAATCTCTCCCAATTTTGCTACCTGAACATTATTGGAAAACATCATATTGACTGGTATATCTGCTGCTTTGGCAACCACGTTACTGCCAGTCAGAGAAAATACTGCCAGTGCTGAAACAAAAACTTTTCCTTGTAAGCCATTTTTCTTTTTCTCTCCCATAATTTCTACAATCCTCCTTTTATAGTGTTTGACATTATTGCCGCTATAACATACACAATATAGATGACTTTTATTGCGTATATTTTCTAACTCCAATGACTTAATGATCAAAGCCGCATACTTTCTCTTTTGCCTTCCATCAAATCTTTCAGTTACTGCTTCATCACAAGCAATTTCCATCCAGGCAGAAAGATTATCTTTCAAGAAATAAAACAGCGGATTAAACCAATTAAGACAATTCAACACAATCATCAAAACTTTTCGTCCTACGTCATTTTGTGATGCATGATAACATTCATGACTCAATACAAACTCTATTTCTTCCTCATCTAGAGCATTGATCATGATTGCTGGGATCACAATATACTTGTGCAGAATTCCGACTGTAAAAGGACTTGTTGTCTCACTATTCCCCATTAGCAAAACGTTTTGTGTTGTATATTTCCCCATTATTTTTTCAAAAGCACTTGCCCAAACATCGCTTTGGATTATAAAACTTGTTCGTTTGATTCGTGTCATTGTGTACAGATACATCAATATTTTCATTGCTATAAATACAAGAACCCCAATAAACCAAATATTGTCTATATACTCAATATGTGGAAATATATTTCTAGCACTAGCAACCACGTTGTTATATGCATTCTGTCCTTCAAAAACGATCAAGTCATAATCTATAAAGCTACCTTCGCTGCCATCCATAATAGAAAACAAATAATAAAATGGTATGACGAAGGAAAATAAAACCACTGTATTGGCAAAAACCATGAACTTTGCTGATGTTAACTTATATAAGTTTTTTTCCAAGATTAAATAAATACTACTTGAAATAAACCCGCTGATAGATAGCAAAAGTACACATATAAAAACCCTATTTACGATCAATTCCATCGAACCAGTCCTTTAAATCCTGCATCTCATCATCACTTAGCTTTTTCTCACTTGAAAAAGCTGCTAAGAAACTTTTTAAAGATCCTTGAAATTTAGATTGCAAAAATTGATCCGCTTCTTTAGCATAAAACTGTTCTTTTGTCAGCAGCGGAAAATAATATAAACTTTTTCCTTTTTTTGATGCAGACACCATTCCTTTCCCTTCTAGTCTTTTTAAGAATGTTCCGACTGTCTGATGTGTCCAGCTTTCTCCATCTTCGTTTAACAAAGTGACTACATCCGCAACCGAAATCATTTCACCTTGGTCCCAAATTTTTTCCATTACCTTCATTTCAGAATCACTGATATTTGCTTTCATCGTTACCTCCATTTACTACATTTTGTCGTTATTATTGTACTACACATTGTCGTTTATTGTCAATGATTATTAAACACCATTTAGATGTAAAAAATATTTTAACATTATATTGGTAATAATAAGCAAATCTACCACTTTCTTTGATAGGATATTACCAATGAGGTGTAAAATTATTTATGGACTCCATTTTTGATCGATTAAAGAATCTAAGAGAAGCAAACAATTACAAACAAAATTTCGTTGCCAACTATCTGGAAATATCACAACAAAGTTATTCCAGATATGAAAACGGGAAAAGAGAACTCCCAATACACTTTTTGCCTGCTCTAGCAAAACTTTACGGTGTTTCTGTGGATTACATCCTTGGGTTATCCATGAACTCTCAAGATCTTGAATCTCTTTCCCAAAAAACATATGCTGGAAAAACATTGAAAAGCATTGTTGACGATCTTTCTGCATTGAACAACGATAATCTTATTTCTGTGATAAAATATATTGAATTTCTAAAAAATACGCAGAAATCCAAATAGAGCATATCCATGTTGATTAGGACTTACGTTTTCTTTATTCTGTAACCATGTAACTCTTCAATGAGGTAATTAACTTTTTTAGCTAAAAACTGCCTATGGCATAGTCCCTGCCATAGGCATACTTGTCTCACTCTATACACTGACCTACTTCTAATATTCTATTTCCCATTCAAAAAGCAATTTTAACTTTATTTTGATAAACTTTGTGTCATTTCCTTATAACGATGAACATCCTTTGACATCATCAAAAGCATCTATGATCTGCTGTCGTTTGCAAAGACTTTGACTTATCTTTGCCATTGAAAGATACAACTGTCCTAACTACCTTGCCCTCTAATGGTTCAGCTTCGGAGTATTGTACCCATTTCATTGAAAAAAGCATTTTTCAACAAAACTACTGTACAATCAAGAAAATACGCAATTTTTTCTGTCGTTCTCCTTCGACATAATTAAAACACTATCAACTTGTTTCTACAAAACTTTTTATTTAAATTGCAGTCATAAAAAACTCTTGGAATCACGAAAAACGATTTATTTTATTTGAAGAAATTTACATCTATAGAATGATTTATTGCAGAAATGATAAAAATTTACATTTCAAGAAAAATTCAAGGGCTTGTCGCCTACAATTCATAGACAACAAGCCCTTCTGGCTCCTTAAACAATTTTAATTAAAAAAATTTGTCTAACTTTTTGGGGCAGTTCAGTTTTATTATTTTTGCGTTGTACCCTTACTCCTCAACGCTTATTTTGGAAATCCATCCTTCAATTTCTGTGCCCGTTTCGTCTGTATATTTTACTTTATACCATCGAGGTATATCTTCTAATATTTCAAGTTCTGTATCATATACTAAAGTTGCTAAAATCTTTGATTTTGCATCTGCTTTACTTCTTATATAGGATTTCTCTCTGGTGGTATAACACATTTGAGGCAAATTCAAAACCATTTCATATATACACTTACCTGCATCTAGGTACTGTACTGTTGCCTCCTTCCATCCAGGAATAAATACATAAATTGACAGTATTAAAATTAAAAGCCAATGCTTTTGTTTAAATTCTTCTAATTGCTGTTTTAATGGTATTGGGTTTCGGTCCACTTCCTGCACTTGCAATGCCAACTCCTGTGGAACTTCATCTTTTTTATATGTTATTTCTTGATAGGATAAGGTTCCATCCTCTGACACAGAAACAGCACCAACATCAAAATTCATACCTATCTGACAAACCATCTCAAATTTATCTATAGGTAATTGCTGAATAGAAGAAAACATATCCTCTATTGAATTTTGATACTGTGCCAATATCTTTGCAGTTTGAGTATAGGCCACATTCTTTGTAATAGTCGTCCAACTGTCCGCTAATGTTGTTGTAGCTTTGGATATCTCTTCCATTTTTGTGGCTAATCCCATTTCCAAACCTGTTATACTTTTCGAAATATTCTCTATAATGTCACACGACTGATATAGCGATTGCATCATTGTTTCAAATTTTGCATTTGTCTCTAATCGCGGATAACATCCATTATAATTTTTCATTGCATCTAAAGCAGACTCTAAAAATATATTTTTTTGTTCTAGCTGTGTGAAAATTGCTAAAGCTATAGTCACTCTTTCCATTGTTTTACTGACTTCATCTCGCTTTCCAGTTAATTGGAATCCTTCATCTGAAAACAACTTATATGTATGTAACGTAAAACAGTCCAGATGATCTCTAATTTGTAAAAAAGGAATTTTACTATACTTTTCATTGAAATCTTCACACAATCTTGGTATAGTATTCATTTTTTCTATAATTTTTTCCATTTGCTTTATCGAATCAATATACTTCAATGTTTCCCTCCAATAAAACTTTTCTCTGTACCTTCACCATCAGTTTCTCCTGTTATCTGAACTATATCACTTTTATTTTGCTTTTAGTGATTGTAATTCTTTTAGATGTATTTTTTTCTTTTAATAGAGAACCGCTTTTTATCCAATTTTTATCACTTCTTAGATGAGAGTTTTTTGCCTACTGATCAATAACCTATCCACGAATATTAGCTCATTTAATGGTTGCAACCTGCCATTTGTTTTCATCCGGTATGCCTTTGCATAATTTTCAATAAAGCCTTAATTGTCTTTTACCTATCTATCACACGATGCCACTCTTAAAATTTCCGTCCTCTTATTCAAAGAACTATTTTAACACGGTATTGGCGTACTCCGTGTAATCTCTTCTCCATTATCGATATAAAATTCCTTGAATAGTCATAGTCATCCATTCTCTATTCCTTTATAATGTTTTTTATTCACCCACCTAATCTCTGGTTTATCCAGATGAAATACAATATTTCTATGGCATTAAATAATCCTTTGTTATCCCTTTTATAGCTAGCTTCTGTAATATATCATATTTACATTCTTTGGGGATAATTAATTTTACTAACATATCACCTTTTTTCAAATTTTCTGGTACAGCAGCTGACTGGGGCTTGAATATATTTCTACCCGCATTAGAATTCCATCGATCTCTTGATGATATTTCTCTTACAAACTCTACACCACAAATATAAAAACATCCTTGTTGTCTTTTTAATCGAATATTATTAGCATAACTTATATCGTCTGGTAAAGCCATAAACCCATGATCAAGAAAAGACATAATTGCTCCATTTAAGTCCTCAAGAGTTTCAAAAGACTCCGCAAGTTCAGGGTAATCTTGCCAGATTTTATATGATAAATCTTCTACTGACATAGGCTCGCTTGTTTTAATTCGAATCAATTCACACAATATAATAGATGTATACCATTCAGCTTTATGAAATGAATATGGATAAATATAGAAAGCCCCATTTTTGTCTTCATTTCCTGAACAAGCAAAATAAATTGCCACATCCGGATTAAGAGTAAAATCTATAAACCGAGTTCCTCTATAGTAATGTTGGATATAAGCAATGATTTCAAAAAGAGATTTTGTTTCATCCTCAATTATTATATCACTTCTTTTGTTGTCACTTCTTTTCACGCTAGGAGTGATCTCCCATTCACAATTATTCTGTCCTCTAAAGAAAACTCCCAAGCAAGAATCATCACCATTCAACTCCGATAATTTGTAAGCTTTCTTATAGTCATTAATAATTTCATGTATTTGCTCAAAAGAATTTATTTTTATTTCTTTATATGAATAATTCCATTGATAGCTCATATTATAAACCTCCACTAAAGCCCAGAGTATCTACTATATTTTTTACCATAGATTTCTCATCTAATTTCAAACTGATTTTAATACCATATTCACATATTCTATGTTCTTAAATTAGTATATCAAAACAATAATACAAATCAACCCATATCGTTACCTTAATATATTCCATAATTTTTTTCTTTTCTGTATACTATGTAACTGTTAAAGTGAACTGTTCATATTCTCGGCTCACATTGAGCCATACCATAGCTCACGCAGAAGACAGACCTCCCCCTTGGCGTTTTTTCATCGTTTTTTAAGGGGGATTTTTTTGCCGTTTTCAAAGTTCATTTTATGAAATAGAGATTGCTGCTTTTTCCGCCATTGTCACGAAACCGATTTTCTTTTTTGATATATGCGCTTCTTTCCAATTCCTGAATCTGTGATTTCAATAGGATCACCTGGGGTTCTGTAAATAATTGTTTTTTCACTTGGTTCTGTCTTCATATTTTTCATAACTGTACATCCTCCTTATTCAAATGTGTAAAATTCAATTACTGTCGTTTCTTCTATTTCTTCTTTTGTAAACTCCTGTGGTTCATAAAAAATTTTTGTGTATGTGTCCAACTCCTCCTCACTCAATGATGTCAGATTTCCTTCCTCGTCACTGCCGCAAACAAAAAAATCGCCAACGATGATATCGCTACCAATTCTCCTGTTGCCTTCTAAGCCAATCAATTTTCCCTCATCATTTAATAGGATACATACATTGTCATCTAATCCTAAGATGTCAATATGTCCTCCAACTGCTTCTTGCATAGCTTCCAATGTATTTTTCAGCATATAGACTTCAGGATGTTCATGTGGCTTTACTTTTAATACTTTTATGACATCTTCCTTCATGG
>ENA-OPRR01001910-OPRR01001910.1-human-gut-metagenome-genome-assembly--contig:-NODE-1910-length-15409-cov-2.652273_pt1 | contig 15409 bp, 9 predicted proteins | sample MGYA00241796_ERZ501883 | MGnify/ENA primary metagenome ERZ501883 (study PRJEB25962, sample SAMEA2042406) | human gut metagenome | biome: human gut; feature: human-associated habitat; material: faeces...
TGGCGGCCAGAACGGCAGTCAGGGCAGAGTCCAGGTCGGCTTCAGACACCTGGGCCTTGTAGGCCAGGGTAGCCAGACCCTTGACAGGCACATCGATACCATTCACCGCCAGAGTGCCGTTGGTGGCGCCGGTGGCGATCAGGATATCGACGATCTTGTCAACGATTTTCAGAGCGGTGCCGTTGACCTTGACGCCCTCCAGGACGTTGGCCTGGCCGCCCGCGCCTTCCAGCGTGTCCACTCGGTCGGACAGGGTTGTCACCTTGGAGTCGACCTTATCGATCTCGCCCTTGGTGCGCTGGGCCAGCATCTTCAGCTGGTCAAGAGTAGTGTGCTTAGACATAGATATGTCCTCCTTAAATGTATTTGTTTACGGCTCGTCGCCGAAAACATCGTCAAGAACGTCCTCCACCTCTTCGTCGGTGGCCGTATTCCCCGGGTGCTCCGGGTCGTCCGGGGGCGTCCAGTCGGATGCGAACGCGTCGTCCAGGGCCGCGTCCACTTCTTCGTCCGTAGCCGTGTTCTCCCGGATGACTTCCAGAATCTGAGCCCGTATGTCTCCTCCGGAATGGGAGGGCGGAACCAGCTGGGCCGCATCGACGGCATACATGATGCGGCTGGTCAGGCACCATACGGTAGCTTTTTGCTCCGCGCCCTTGACGCCGGACACGCCGATGTGAAGACTGACCCCCGCCTGCTTCAAACACTCGGCGGGGATGATGCATCGGTCGTCCGTCAGCTTCACGGACAGCTCCACGCTGCCGGCCTTGAAAATGGCCGTTTTTGTGTAGCCATCCCAGCTTTTATCAAAGAGGAACTCCACGATGTAGAGGGTTTCAGCGTTCTGCACCAGACTCTCATCCTTGAGCATATGGGCATAGGTTTCTTTGACTGCGATTTCCATGGGCCGCACCTCCTTACTGAATAGCCCCGTTGCCGGACAGCTCGAACCGGATGAGATGAACCGTCAAATCCATCGCCGGGTCGGTGTCGCAGGTAAACACGAGAAAGCCGGAGGCGGTGATGTCCTTCGGCTGTACGTTGCAGTCGATAAACTCCTCCTTGCAGGCCTCCTCCGCGCTGAGAAAATACTTGTGGGTCGCCAGGGCCAAAAGCCGGCTGTCGGCGACGGTGACGCTCCCGTCCTTCCACCCGTTCTTGGGGATGACCAGGTCAAAGGAGATGCCCAGCACATCCCCCGCGCCCGTTCCATTCAGACCGTTGTAGACCGAGATGTTGTACGAGGACCCGTCTGTCAGATGCACGGTGTAAACGTCTGTGCTGCCGGGGGAGTGGTCGCCCTCGGTCAGCTGGATGTCGTCGATGCCCACGCCAATGGGCCCCCGCAGCTCACAGCTGATTTTTGTGTCGTAGTATGCGCCAGTTTCCGCGTCCCAGATCCACCAGGTTCCATTTTGAGGCTTGGGTGGTTTCCCACTGTACTGTTCTGCCTTGGAAGCGCTCTTCGCGGCGTTTCCGGCGCTCTCTTCGGCCCCGGTCTTGGCCTGTTCCGCGGCCAGTTTGGCATTTTCGGCATCCTCTTTGGCCTGCGCGGCGGAGAGGGCGTCGTCCTCGGCGCTCTCTTTGGCGGCTTGAGCCTTGCCGCTTGCGGCCTCCGCGGCATCCTTGGCCCCCAGCGCGGCGGTTTCCGACTCCTTGGCGTTGGTCTCGCTGAGCTTGGCGGCCTCCTTTGCCTTCTCCGCGGCCTCCTTGGCGGCTTGAGCAACCTTCGCATCTTTCGCTGCCTGACCGCCCAGAGCTTCTACCTCATTTTTGACATTCTTGGCCCGCTCCTCAGCGGCTTTTGCCTCGGACGCGCTCAGAGCGGCGGCATTTCTGGATTCTTCCGCCTCCCGGGCCTTCTGGATCGCCGCCTTCTCGGAATCAGCCGCATTGGTCTCCGACTCCTTGGCGCGGCTTGCCGCATCGATGGCGTTGTCAGAATACTGTCCCGCCTGGGTCTCAGAGGCCTTGGCCCGTTCCTCGGATGTTTGGGCGTCTTTGGCGGAGTCCTTGGCCTCCTCCGCCTTTTGGGCAGCGGCGGCGGCCTCACTCTTGGCTTTCTCGGCGGAGGCGGCGGCAGAGTCCTTGGCCGTGGCCGCAAACTCCATCGCGCTGGAGGACTCCTTGTTCATGGCGGCCAGGGCGTCGTGGATGGACCCGCGCACCTCCTCGCCATAGATAGCCTCCAGTATTTTCTTTAGATAACTGCTGATGTCGGCCAAATCAACTCACCCCTTCCTAATCCACCAGCATCCAGTCAATCGCCAGAATCTCTTCCCCCGACAAATTTCCAACGGCGTCGTCATACTTCGCCATCATCAGCTCCACCTCATGCTCCATTTCATTGAACGGGGCCAGCTCGTCGCAGAACTGCTGAAAGTTGGGGGAATCCATTTTGAGCGTATAGGTCGGCGCGCCCCGCTCATCCTTTCCCTTCTCGCCGTACTTTTCGATCAGGCTTAAGCGAATCGCCTCGAACTCCACGATGGAATTGGAGAGAAAGCGGTAATTCCGGGCTGCCACATATCCGATCTTGTCCCGCCGGGCAAGCAGGGGCTTGAGCGACTTCAGATATACGAGCACTTCGGAATTTTTCAATTTTTTCTTCATAACGGCATTATTCTCCTGTTCCAAAATCCAGACCTCGGACGGTCGCACCGCTGAAATCCACATGTCCCTCAAAGTAAACGACACCGCCGCTGCCTCGGCTGCCGATCGTGATATAGCCTCCGCAGGGGCTGTAAATGTTAATGTAGGGGGCATCCCCCTCGTAATACTCGATGGCCAGCATGTGGTATCGGCTGTTCCCATAGGGGCCGTAGAGGTTGAAGCTCCCAAAGTCGCTCCCGGCGATAATGTTGAACTCCTCGCCGTAGAACTCTCCGCCTTCAATGACCGGGGAACGGATCGTGGTCTGGTCAATATAGGTGCTCTTGATGTAGCCGGGCATCTCAATGGAGTCTGCCAGCTTGTACGCCCGGTCGGCCCGGGAGTACGCGTCGTCGGCGTAGTCATAGGCCTCGTCCGCCAGATTGTAGGCGTCGTTGGCCATGGAATAGGCCGGATTGGAATTGATGTTCTGGTTGCTTACCTGGGCCCAGTTGATGCTGCTCCCGGCGCCCATGGTCACGCTGCCGTTGATGGTGACAAGGCCGTTGGAGCTCACGGCGAACGTCACCGCTCCCGTACTCTTGTTGCTCACGGTCAAGCCGTAGAGGTCCAGATAATCCGCCTTGAACTTGTCACCCGTCAGCATGCTGTTTCCATAGGGGTCCAGAAAATCCTCCGCCTGTACCACACCTCCGAAGGAGCCCTTGGCGGCTACCAGCGTTCCGGCAAAGGTGCCCCGCCGTGCGGTCAGATTTCCCTGCTCATCCACGATAAAATTCCCGCCGATGTTGATGGAGCCTTTCTTCATGGTCAGCGTGCCCGTTTTCATATCCAGGGAAAAGTTCCCGCTGACGTCCTTGAGCACGCCTGCCCGGATCACATCGGCATTGAGCACGCCCGTATTGACATAGTCGGCCACGATGGACCCGTCCATGGTCATGGCCAGCCCAAAGGTCTTGCCTCCATCATTGGAGTACCCCAGGCCGTTCATGTTCCACTTCCACAGTTTGTCCGCCTTGGTATAGTCCCGCACGTTGGAGATATAGAGCGTATCCGAGCCATACTCGTCCCGGGTGATGGTGATGTAGCCCGTGGTGGCCATGTTGATGATCTCCGTGGCGTTTTCCTTGGCCTCCTTAAGAATGGAATGGGCCTTGGGAAGCCCCTCGATCTTCTCCAGCACCGAGGCGTTGGTCTGATTGTTCACGCTGGTCAGGCTGACCTGTACCGAATCCCCCATTTTGAACTGGGTGTTCTCCGGGTGATCCAATGGGATCTCCAGCTTGGTTACCGGGAACATCCGGTCCAGGCCGTGGGGGCGGGAGATGACCCGGATTTCGTCCAGCAGCTTGACCGCCTCTGTGTTTACGTCCAGATAGTGCAGATCCAGCGCGCTCAGCTCCAGCTCCAGGTTGTCGAACTGGAGGTCTGCCAGATACTCCTTGGCCTTTTCCAGAAGCGCCTCCGGGTCGCTCACATCGTCCCAGCTGACTGTCTTGGCGATCCAGCCGTAGTGCTTCACCGCCTCGTCCGACTGGACATAGAGGCTGGCGCCGCCGTTCACGCTCTCCACCGTCAGGTAGGCGTCCAGCGCCTCGATGGGGCTGTCATCCAGCCGGCTGCCCAGCGGGATAATGGCGGTGGCATACTCCGTGGAATCCCAGTTGCGGGTGAAGTCGATGAGATTGGACCCGAACTGGATGACCTGACTGCAAGTGTCAGGGTACTCCTTCAGGTAATCCAGATACCGCACCCCATCCGCCTTCCGGACCCGGAGATGGCCTCCGTAGGTTTTCACCAGAGCGTTGAGCAGCTCCATCGTCTTCTCGTAATTGGTGTAGTAGGTGGGGAAGTTCTCGTCCACCACCGTCACCGCGCCGATGGCAAATTGCCGGTTGGCGCCGACTTTGGAGTTGTGAACGGCAATCAGCTGCTCCAGATACTCCCGGATCGATTTTCCGGCATACTCCGCCGGAGGCTGAACGGAGTCGTTGAAAAACGCCAGTTCCCCCTCACAGTAGAGCACCCGGTTGTTCCAGAAGTCCTTGCTCTCCGAAAGCGCCCGCCCCGCCCAAATCTCCTCTCCGTTTTTCTTCACGGAAATATCCGTGACCATGCGGACAATGGTGTCGTAGGCCTTGTTGGTGTAGGGGAGGGCCATCTCCAGCGACCCGGCCGCGCTGTCCTCCAGCGTCAGCTTGGGGTTGACCACCTTCATGTCATCCAGCGAGAACACATCATTGTAGATGCACACGCCGTCCGCGTAAATGCTATACATCCCTCACAGCCTCCCCACTCTGAAATCCACCGAGACCGTACCTGTGCCGGTGTCGCACCACAGCTCCAATGTGGCTCCCTGGCCGCCGAAGAACACAAACTCCGGGAACTGGACGGTGCCGTCGGTGAGCAGCTTTGTCTCATCCAGCCCCAGCGTTGGGTTGACAAACCGGATGTGTACGCCCCTCTGGTCTGAGCTGGTCACAAAGAACTGCGGACACACCGGGGCCCGCCCAAAGAGCGCGGCCTCCAGCTGGATGGTTCTCTTTTCAGCAGTCACGGCGATGTCCTTGAACAGAGCCGGCCGGATCACGCCATTTTGAAAGTTGAAGGGGTCCCACAGCCAGTCGTCCGTGGAGGACAGAACCGACCACTTGTAGGGCCCCACGTCATAGTCGATGGTGATGCGCGACCAGTCCTTTTCCGACTTCCAGGCGTTGACCACGAACCGCCCCTCGTAAAAATACTCCGGGTCATCCTCCAAAATCGCCCGCAGCTTCTGGCCGTGCAGATAGTCCATGATGTCGGAATAGGCCATGTGCCAGGGCTTAAAGTCATTCATCACGATAAACTCAATGGAGCCCGTCCGGTTCTGATACACCGGATACCCGGTGAGAGACTGGGATAAATCGATCACCCCGTCCCCACCGGGTATTTCCAGCGTCGTCACCTTCTGGGCCGGAGGATTGAACACGGGGCGGGAGGCGGGAACCAGCCGCCAGTCGTCCCAGGTGTTTTTATCCCCAAAGGTAACCGAATGGTACAAGCTTAGTTCCCCCTTCCTCTGCGCGTGACCCTCTGCCCAAGGGCGTTGTCCATGGGTCCTGCCATCTCGCCCACCAGCGTGCCGGTATCCAGGACCACACGCATCCGTTCCATTCGCTCCGTCATTTCTGCCATTTCACTCCGAAGGGCGCGGAGCTCCTCCACAATGTCGCCGTTATCCACGTTGACCACCGTTCCGCCGCTTCGGCCGGACTCAGCAAAGGCCAGGCTGGCCTGCCCGGCAAGGCCGATGGTCCGCTGGGGATAGAACAGGCTGTTCAGCTCGTCCGCCCCGCGCATTACGTCGGAGAGGTCGAGGACCGGCCGGATCGTAGGCTGAGCATCCATATCCCCGCTGAGCAGCTCGGCCGCGATGGACATGGCGTTGGAAAGGCCGTCTGCGGCGTACTCCGCCACATTCGCCCCCGCAGCGTAGGACTTCTTCGCGTAGTCTGCCAGTCCCGTCACAAAGCCAAGCCCCGTAAAGTTGCCCAGCTCCCGGAAGACCCGAGAGGGAGAGTTGATTTTCAGCGTACTCTTGACCGCCTCTACGCCGGCCAGCGCCATGCTGGTCAGTTCGTCGAGGAAGGCGGATTTCGATAGGGAGACGCCCTCCGCAAGACCGGCGGGGATCTGCTGTCCCGTCTCGGTCCATCCGGCTTCCTTCAGGATCTTCGTGGCCGCCTCGGTCATTTCCCGCATCTCGGCCTCGGTGTCCTTCTTGATCAAGCCCACGTTTTCCGCGAACTCCTGCCGGAGCGACGCCAGTTGATCGGCTGTGTCCTCTTCCAACTGGGACAATTCCTCCTGCCAAGTAATGCGGTACTCCTCCAGCTCCGCTTCCGCGTCGGCCCGCAGCTGAGCGATCTGCTCCTGGGTTTCCACGCGGAGGCCTTCCAGCTCCGAGGTGGCCTGTTCCCGGGCCTGAGCGTGCTTGACGGACCAAAGGGAGACGTACTTCTCCAGCTCGTCGTCGCTCATGGAGTTCAGCGCCCGGATCTCTTCGATGGCGGATGGCCCCATCTCCTGGAGTTCGGAAATCAGGTCCGCATCAACCCCCCTGGCGGAGAGCTGGCCCAGAATATCCTGCCATTCGCCGAACTCCTGTACCTGCCCCTCCAGGTTCTTCATCAGGGTATCGCTGCTGACGGCCTCCTTCTTTGTAACTTCATCGAAAAGGCCGTAGGACTGGTAGAGACTGTTGGTGCGGGATTCCACCGCGTTCTGATACTGGTCGTTCAGCGACTGAATATCCCGTTCCAGCTGCTCATTGACAGAGCGAACCTTGTCGGCATACTCCTGCTCCAGCTGGATGCGCTTCTGGTTGGCGGACTCCTGAACGCTCTGGACGTCGGCGATATACTGCTTCTGGGCCTCATAGATCTTCTGCTCCAGCTGATAGACCTTCAGGTCCATCTCCTCGCGCTCTTTGCTGCCCGCCGCATACCGGCTCTGAACACGCTTATAGGCGGCCAACTCGTCCGCCAGGCTCATTCGGCCGTAGTTCTTCTCCTTCTCGATCCAGTCCATGGAATTCTGATAGGACTCGTCCACAAGCTGGTTGCGAAGGGTATAGACCTCCCGGTCGATCTTCTTGCGTTCCTCGCTGCCCTCCATATACCGGGACTGCATCCGCTCATAGGCGGCCAGTTCCTCCTCGGTGCTCAGCCGGTTGTAGTATTTCTCCTCCTCGATCCAGTCGAGGGAAGCCTGATAGGTGGACGCCACCAGTTCATTTTGAAGCTGATAGACCTCCCGGTCGATCTGCTTCCGCTCTTCAGAACCGGCTTTGTACCGCTTCTGAAGGTTTTCCCATCCGGCCAGCTGGTCTTTCAAACTCAGCTCGTCGTAATAGGTCTTCTCGTCCACCCAGTCCTTCCAGGCGTCGATGCCTTTGTTGCTGACGGCGATGACCTCGCCGATCATGTCGGAAGTAGCCTGGGCGGCCGGGACGATGCTGTTGTCGACGCCGATGGCCAGACCCTCACCGATGTTCTCGCCCAGATAAATGAACTCCCGGGATGGAGAATGGCTGTCCAGGGCCTTTTTCGCCGCGTTCAGCGCGGCAAGGCCCAGACTGCGGCCCGCGGAACTGGAGGCGCTGAACTTAGAGCGGATGCCTTTGACAAAGCCCTGTCCGGCATTTTCACCGGCAGTCTCAAACTCGGGCTTCATGCTGTTGATTTGGGATACGGCCGCAGACGCCACCGTCCCCGCTGCCGTTTTTACGGCGCCGGAAGACGATAGGATCGAAACGGCGAGATTCCGCATCATGCCCTCAACTGCGGACTCGATCACAACGACCTTTTTGTCTACAATATCCGCCATTGACTCCACAAGCGTCTCCATGGCGGAGCTTGCCACCGGGATATTCGACGTGATGGAACCACGGACGGAGGTCAGCATACTGACCACGGCGCTGTTTACGGTGCCGCCGCAGTTGTAGAAGGCGTCGGCGAATCCGGAAATCCCGGCGTCGCCCATCTTCTTCATACTGTCGGCGAATTTGGTCAGGCCGCTGGTATTGACGCCGTTTACCCCTTCCGCCAGCTCGATCAGATCCCAGACCTGGGTGATGACGTCGGACAACTTGCCGAGGTCAATACCGGAAATCTCATTGTAGTAATCCTTCATGGAGGCGCCGAATTTGGAAATATCCGCGCCAAAGGACGCCAGCGTCTGATCCCCGCCGAACCACTGGTCGAACAGACTGCTGTCCGGAAGGCCGGTCGCCAGATTGGAAAGCGCGCTCGCAGCATTGGCCGAGGCCGTTACCGCTTCCGGCTTCACATCCTTGATGGCCTCCGCATAGGCGGCCAGATCTGCGCCGAAGGCCGTGAGGTCGTCTCCAAAGGCAGTCAGATCGGTTCCTCCTGTAAAGAAGGAGAGCAGCCCGCCCGTATTGGGTAAGGTATTCGCCAGTTCCACCAGCGCCTTTGCCGCAGTGGCGGAAGCGGTGACCGCTTCACTGTCCATGCCGGTCACGCTGTCGGAATAAGCCTTCATCGCCTCTCCAAAGGGAACCAACTGATCGCCAAAGGTCTCCAAATCGTTGTCGCCCGTGAAGAATGCGACCAGACCTCCGGTATTCGGAATGGTGTTTGCCAGCTCCACCAAAGTTTTTCCGGCAATGGCCGAGTTCGCAACCGCGTCGCTATCCAAACCGCTGACCGATTTTGAATAATTCTTCATGGAGACGCCAAAGGAGGCAAGCTGCGCTCCGAAGGTCGCCATATCGTTGTCGCCGGCAAAGAAAGCGACAGCGCCTCCCGTGTTCGGGAGCGTGGCCGCCAGCTCCGCCATGGCCTGCCCGGCGATGGCTGAGTTCTTAACCGCGTCCACATCCAGTCCGGTCACCGCGTCAGAGTAGGCTTTGATGGCCTCTCCAAAGAGGACCAGCTGGTCGCCGAACGCGCTCATATCGTTGTCACCGGCAAAGAAAGCCACGGCTCCGCCTGTATTGGGCAGGGTAGCCGCCATTTCCGCCATGGCCTTCCCCGCGATGGCGGCATTGTTTACCGCGTCGGCGTCCAGCCCTTTGATGCTTGCGGCAAACCGCATCATGGACCCGCCGAAACCAACCAGCTGGTTTCCAAACTCGTCCATGTCATTTTCGCCGGTGAAGAACCCCGCGATGCCGCCGCGGTTCGGCAGGGTCGCCGCCATTTCGGCCAGTGTCTTTCCGGCAATCGCGGCCGTGCTGACCAAATTGCCGTCAAGGCCGGCAATGCTGTTGGAAAATTTCATCATCGCCTCACCGAAGGGGACAAGCTCCCCGGCAAAGGCGGATAGGGAAGAACCGCCCGTCAGCCAGGAGGTCAGCCCTTCCAGCAGATCAGCGGCAGTAATCAGCAAAATCGCCTCGGTAAGCGCCTTTACACCATCCAGCATGGCGGCGTCAATGCCACGGGCTCCATCGATAAACGGCTGCACGTTGGTCATGAACGCCGCGAGATCGGCGCCGATCTGCGGGAACGAGGCGGATATGCCGCCCATAAACCCGCCGACAATACCGCCGATAAATCCGCCAATGGCGTTTCCGATGGTTTGCAGCAGCTTGCCGCCTTCCCCAATCAGCCAGTCGAGGCCGGGAATCTGCGCCAGGCCTCCAATGGCCGCCAGAACAACGGCAAGTTCCGCCATAACGACGCCCAGGCCAAGCACACCCACCATTGCGGAGGGAATCAGCCCGGCCAACGCGCCGAGGGCCACCATAATGCCGCTGAGAAGCCCGATCCCGGCGACGCCTTTCAGAAGGGCGTCCGTGTCGATGCTCCCCAGGGCGGATACGATTCCGGAGAAGAAGGACATCAGCAAATTGACCACCGACTGGATCAGTGTCGGCAGATTGCGCGCCAAGCCGTCGATGACTTCGATCAGGAACTGCATGATGGAATCCACGATCTGCGGTGTATAGGCCGCCAGCGCCGCAAGGACTCCGGCGATCAGCTCCAGAGCCCCGTCGGCAATCGCGGGCACACACTCCACCAGGACATCCACCAGGGTGAGCACCAGTGCCTTGACCGCGTTTCCAATCGCCGGGGCGCCATTGGTGATGACCCCGGCAAAGGCGACGACCGCCTCTCCCAGCTGCTGAGCGATGGCGGGAATCAATGCGGCGATGCCTGTGATGATGGAGGTCAAGCCCGCCACAATAATGGTCACGCCTGCGCCGAGGGAGGTGGCCAGGCCCGTGATGCCGACCGCGATAGCGGTCAATCCGGTCCCTACCAGGAGCAGCCCCGCCCCAAGGCCGGCAATGCCGACGCCAATCAAAGCAAACGCGCCGCCCAGCCCGAGAATAGTGGGGAGCAGCGGCGTGAGAAGCGCGCCGGCCGTCCCAATCACCGTAAAGGCTCCGGCAACGGTAATCAGCCCCTTGGCGATGGCCTCCCAGCTCATGCTTCCCAGGGTAAAGAGCACCGGGGTCAAAACCGCCAAAGCGCTTGCGGCTACCAGCATAGCGGCGGAACCGGCCAGTGTCCCGTTCATAAAGTTCAAACCGACCGCCAGCTCGGCCAGAGCGCCTCCCATGGCAACCAGGCTTTTCGCAACGGCCTCCCAACTCATGCCCCCCATTTTTCCGAGGGCCTCCGCCAAGACATTCAGCGCCGCTCCAACTGTGACAAGCCCCGCGCCCGTGGTAATCAAGTTCTTCGGCATGGCTTTCATGGCGACCGCCACTTCCGCCAGGGCCCCGCCCATGGCCAGCAAGCCCTTCCCGATCTCCGCCAAAGACATGCTGCCGAAGTCCGCCATCGCAGAAGCAAATATCTTCATGGCCGCGCCGATCTCAATCATGGCAAGGCCGGTGGAGATAAGCCCCTGTGCATTTCCAGTCAGTTTTGTGAATGCGGTAATCTCCAAAAGGACGGCTCCAACGGAGCTTAGCCCCTTCACCAGCTCGCCCGCATTCATCTGCCCAAAATCCTTGCAGGCGGAGGCAAAGACCTTCATGGCGCTGGCCAGAACCAGAATCCCGGCCGCAGTGGCCATGGCACCCTTGTTGACCTTAACCGTGTTCGTGAATAGAGAAACCTCCGCCATCAGAACGCCGACTCCGGTCAAGCCCTTTGCCACCCCGGCAAAGTCCAGCTGGGCCAGGTCGATGCAGGCGGAGGCAAGCATTTTGATTGCGCCGGCAAACACCACCATCTGGGCGGACCCCTTGATGACGGAGCTGGAGCCGCTCCCCAAAACTTTGGCCGCAGCCACCAGCGCGGTCATCAGCCCGGCGATCCCGGCAAGGGCCACGACCATCTGCTCCGGCTCGATATCGGAGATTTTCTTCAGGGCGGAGGCCAGCAGAAGAACTGAGGTGGAAACGCCAATCATAGCCGCAGTGCCTTTAACGACACCCTTGACTTCTCCACTAATACGACTAAAGATGGCCATGGAAGCCATCAATTCCGCAAACAGTACGGTAATGGCGCCTAAAGAAGCGGTCAGCTTGCCGCTGTCAATCAGGGAAATGGTTACGATCGCGGCCGCCAGCACGGCAATAGCGGAGGCGATTTTCAGAAGGGTTCCGGCCTTCAGCTGGGTCTGATAGGCTTCAAAGCAGCCCCGCACCCCGTCCAAAATACCCTTTACATTGTCAAGAAGGCCGCCGACATCGTCGAAAGACTTTGTCAGGCTGTTCATGAACTTGGTGATGCCTACCGCGATTCCGCCCAGAGAAATGCCGTTGAGTAAATCAATCACTCCGCTGAAATCAGCGTTGCCAATGGCGTCTATCAGCGTGGCGGACAAGCCGCCGAGCACGCCGATGATTCCGCTGGCAATGGTTTTCACGCCGTTGAACAGGCTCTGAAGCATTTGCAGGAATTTGCTGTTTCCAACGGCGGAATCCATGGTGTTTACCGCATCGTCCACCCCAAATCCCAGGCCGCCGACCGCGTCGATCACCTGACCGATTCGGGTCTGGATGCGGCCGAGAAGCGCCTGGAACGCCTCAAAGCCGGGGATGGCAAAGACATCGCCGAGAAATCCAATAAAGGTTTGGATTCCTGATACAACGAAACCCAGAGCATCCGCGATACCCTGGGCCACTTTACTGAAGACTTCACCTTTCTTTGCCGCGTCGTTGATGCCAGTCAGAAAATCGCCAATCGCGGCGGGCGCCGTAAGAAGACCATCTGCAAGGGACCCTATGCCTCCAGCCATAGGCATGACCACTGCCATAATTGCCTGGCGGCCCAAATCCAGCATGGAAAAGAGTCCCTTGAAGGTCCGCTGCAATTTATCCGCGGTTTCATCCGAAATCGTCAACCGCTCGGAAAAGCTCCGCAGCGTCTCCGTCAGCGCGTAGAGCTGGTCGGAAGTGGCGGGCGGAAAAATATCGCGGAACGCGTCCTTGATCGGGGCGATAACGCTTACCAATCCCTTGGCCGCGTTCCAGACCGACTGGATCAGGTTCTCCCGGCCGGAGGGGCGCAGAATCTTCTCCGTAAACTCATCCATGGAGACGGAGCCATCCCGAAGGCTGTCGGCCAGCGTTTCGATCTGCTCCACCATCTCCGAGGTGTATCCGGCGGCCTTGCGCTCCTCCTGGGACATGCCGGACATCTTTCCCTGGAGATGATAGACCGCCTCGGACAAGGTTTCAGAGGAGATTACTCCATCCTTCAACCCCTGCTTCAGCGCGTCAGTAAAGCTGTCCGAATCCGCTACCAGCTGGTCAAAGGCGTCGCCGCTCTCTCTGGCGACTGCTTGGATCGACTCTATAAAACCCGCTTCATCGGCAATTCCCTGATCCAGCAGCTGTTTCCAGCCGGAACTCAAGCCGCCGCTGAGCAGTTCGTTTCTCGCCTGGGCGGACTCGCCGATGATGCCGCCGATGGTGTTGAATACTTCCGTCAACAGCGCTTTTGCCTCGTCAAAGTCGCCAACCAGAATCTCCCACGTCTCGGTCCATCCCGACTGGGCGCTCTCCTTCAAGGTGTCCCATAGCTGGGTAAAGGTTTTCACCTTCGTAGCGGCGTCCTCTGCCGTCTGTGCCATCTGGGCAATTTCCTTTGCCTGGGCCTCCGTAAAGCCCTGCTGCACCAGATCCGCCTCGGTATATGCGCCGGCAAACTGCTTCAGGGTCTCCGTGAGGACTTCCGTGGTGAGCCACTCGCCCCTGGTAAGGGATTCCCGGAAGGAACCATACATATTGATGGCATTCTGGGCTCCGGTGCCCAGCAGCTCGGATGTGCGGACCAGGGCGTCCTGGAACACCTTGCCGCCCATGCCCGCGTTGACCACCGAGTTCCAGTCCATCAGGGACACTCTGCCTGCGGCCAGCGCCTGGGAGAGCTGATACATGGCTGTGGACGCCTGCTGGGAGGTGGAGCCGGAAATGGCGGCCAGGTTCGCGATACCCTTGATGGAGTCAACGGATGTCTGAAGTTTTACACCAGCCGCGGTAAACGTGCCGATGTTCCGGGTCATTTCCGTGAAGTTGTAGATCGTCTTGTCCGCGTAGGTGTTCAGCTCATCCAGCGCCCGGTTCACCTGCTGAAGATTGGTCCCTTCGTGCTGGGTGTTCGCCAGGATGGTCTGTACCGCTCCGATCTGGGTCTCATACTCCTGAAAACCGGTTTTGATGGGGTCGATCGTGAGGGCGGACACAAGCCGTTTTCCCGTGTTCAGGGCCGAATTTGTAATGTTGGAAAGGGTCGTCATGGCAACGACTTCAAGCGCCGAGAACTTCGCCCGAACCGTCTCGACGGAGCTGCTAAGGGCGGACATATTGCACTTCTTAGCAGCGTCGCCCAGGTTTTCAAGCCCCTTGGCAGCACCGTCCAGATCCAAACCCTGCTTGAGTTTGTCGAGTGTCGACAGACTGGTCTGCACATTCCGCTCAAACTGTCTGTTGTCAAATCGCATCTCGACGATTCTCTCGTCGATGGTCCTGCTCATGACCGTGTGACCTCCTTCCATGCGTAATCCGCGATCTGGTCAAAAATGGGCTGGATAGCAGGGTTGATGTAATCTCTTCCCTGTACCCAGCCTCCGGTCCCAGTGCCATGCCCGTATTGCAGGACAATGGCGATGGGAACTCCATTTTGAACATTTGAATTGTGAAACGAGATGGTGACGGTGTTGTTCTTGTTGGTAATTTTGTAATACCAGGACGCGGCCGTCTCTCCGGAGTCGACAGGCGTTGCAGACGCAAGGGCGGCCACGCCTTCCCGGCCAAACTTGTCCAGATCGCCGAGATGAACCGTCTCCTTTGCTCTTTCCAGAAATCGGGTCAGCTTGGAAAAATCGCCCTTGTGTCTGAAACGAATCACTGCCGTCTCCTCCCATCATTCCGTTTTCTTCGGCCAGTTCTCGAATGCCTTAATCAATTTGTCATAGCCCATCATGGCCGCGTAGGCGGACAGAAGCCCGACCACGACAGCCGCAAATACCAGATACCAGGTAATTGCAATCCCTTTGATTTGTGCATAGGCGGCGCCGGCAGCCAGTGTCAGCGCCTCCGACACCATAAGCGCAAGGAAATTTGTGGGAATCTTGTCCCAGGTCACAGTCTTAACCACCTGGACAATGATGTTGGTCAGGATCGTAACCCCGCCAATAATCATCAGCAGCGTCGAAATGATTTCCGCGTTCATACGCTTCCTCCTTAAATTGCCGGGCTCTCCACAGAGCCAACCGGTGTCTGCGAAACATTTACATTGAAATTGGAAGCCTTCGCCGTTTCAAAAGTGATTCCGCCCTCCCGGTGGTCGGACTTGCACAGGCTCAGATAAAAGCTGCACACCGCACCGTGGGCCGCGTAGGGCAGCCCAACCATGGCCCCGATCCAGGGCAGCGCGCCGGTGTATCCCTTATGGACACAGTAAAAAGCCAATAAAAAACCGCCGATGGTCACGATCCACAACAGCGGACGGATATCGGCGATCATCCATTTTGAAAACTGCGAAAGGTCAGGTTTTCTTCCAGATTTGCCTCTGGTCTGGCTTCTCCTGCTTTTCATCACGCAAGCCCCACCATCTGCGCAAAGCGGTAGAAGAGCTGGGCCGCCTGCTCTCTTGTCAGACCGGACGGCCACATCATGTTCGGCTTGCCGTCAACCGCGGTGCCGTTCCCGGCAAAGAGCCCCACACTTTCAGCCCAAACCCGGGCCTCTTCGGACCAATCGCCGCAGTTGTTGTTCTGAAGACCTTTAAGGTAATTCGTCATGGCCGCGCCGAACATCTCATTGAATTTCGCCTGATCCATATCGTCGTCCTCCTCCGGTACGATAGAATAGTCGGGGCGG
>ENA-OPRR01001914-OPRR01001914.1-human-gut-metagenome-genome-assembly--contig:-NODE-1914-length-15376-cov-3.402715_pt1 | contig 15376 bp, 15 predicted proteins | sample MGYA00241796_ERZ501883 | MGnify/ENA primary metagenome ERZ501883 (study PRJEB25962, sample SAMEA2042406) | human gut metagenome | biome: human gut; feature: human-associated habitat; material: faeces...
CCGCTTCTTTCTGTGCAGCCGCTTCAACAATCTCGGTCAGCTTCTGGTGATCAATGGTGTCCAGCCCAGATTTCAGAGCACTGTGATTCTCCACGCTGTCCGGGGTGATCTTCATCCCACAAAGCGTAATATCCCCGGCCCGTGTTGCCCGCACCTGCTGCCCATCCACATTTGTCGCCAGGGCATCGTCAAAGTCGAAGCCTCTGTTCCGCGGTACAGCCGTATAGCCCTGCTGGAGCCCGGCTTCCGCAATACCCACATTCGCCCATAGCAATGCCTCGTCCAACTTGGTCAGTGCCAGGCTTCTCGCGCGGCTCGGTGCAAGGTGTTGAAGCATTGCCTCTGCCTCTTCCAGCTTCCGCCGCAGAAGGACACTGCATTCCGCTTCCCGTTCATCAAACTTTTTTCTCGCGTACATCTTATCACTCCATAACCTGTTCCCAGTCGTCGCAGCAGGTCACGTTCAGCATCATGCCAATATCTTTGACCTTGCGGAAGTTAACCTCTTCGCCGTTTTTCCATGTGGATCAGAAGCTCCGTGCCGGAAATGAGCCAGTAGGCGTCCTTCCAGCCCCGCCGTTTCACTTTGTATCCCTGCTTCATGCTAAGCCAAGCCGTCGTCCAGTTCATCCTATTTCCTCCAAGGGCAGGTGTCCCCTGCTGTTCTCTTGCCATCCGGCATCTTCGGCCCGCCTCCGGTGCCATAGTGGATGGCCTTGTGTGTCGCATCCGACACGCTGATGACATTCTCCGGGTCGAACAGCGCTTCCCGGTGCTCGAGAATATCCTCTTTCGTCAGAGGGTTGATGTGGTGTATCGTAATGCGCGCCCGGCTCACCTTTCCTCCGCTGGCTGTGATGTCTGCGATAGGATGGTCTTTGCACCCGAGGTCACAGCCTCCGTCCCGCACGATGATCCTGTCCCGGAACTGCCGCCACTCCTTCGAGCGGTAAAAATCCTGGTTCAGGTATCGGTCAAACCCGAAGGTGTCCTTTCCCACCGTCCCGTGAAGCTGCAAATACTTCAGCCTCTCCTCGAATGTCCCACATCGGCACATTTCGCTGTAGCTTTTCATTTCAGTGTCCTCATGAGTTCGTACACCAGTAATATCATGCCATGTAGGTCCGCCCCGCAAAGTGCAATCCAACTCAAGGTATTATCCGGTTTCTTCCCCAGCCATACCGCCAGCAGAAAGGCCGCAAAACATGCGAGGAAGCTCGACAACAGTATCCTCTCGAACTCTGTCATAGAGCCGCCTCTTTCTTAGATGTACCCATGGTCCATTGCAAATGCACCCGCAATCAGGAATGTAACTGTCACAAGAAACACGGCCCACACCATATTGTCCTGTTTCTCATTCACGCCGCCGTATTCACAGAACCAGAACACCTCTCCAAACAACGCCGGGACTGCCACGACCCAAAGCATCCGGAACACCTCAGCACTCATACTCTTCTCCTTCGCCATCATCCTCGCCGGAATACTCTTTCATGGCCTTGAGCACTTCCAGGTACAGCTCCTCGTTGTCCTTTGCTGCATTGATGGCCTCAGTCTTAGCCCGCAGGAGCTTGTTCTCTTCCTCGAGCTTCTGCTTTTCCAGCGTCGTCTTACTCGTCGCCAGCTTCAGGAAGTGGGTGGTCTCTGCAGAAGAGGCTGTTCCTTCCCGTATCCGCTTTTCCACCAAGTCCATTGCCAGAGAGATCATCTGGTTTTCTCGTGCTTCCGGAGTCAGTGCCGGCCTCATTGCGGGCAGGTCAGCGCCGGAAGTTTTTCTTGCGCCCATTTCCGGCACCATCCTTTCTGTAAAATTCTGTCAAAATTGCCATAACATCCTGCAAAAGACGACATTCAACTACTTCTGCATGCTGCAAAACAACTTGCCCAGCAGCGCCTTTTGCCACAATAATTTTTGCGTATCCCAGCCGGTCAAGCTCCTTCAAACGACTTTCCATGGCAGGTACCCGCTTCAATTCTCCCGTCAGCCCCACATCGGCAATGAACGCCCAATCCGGCGGGATAGGTCTGTTTTTCACAGACGACACAATGCTCATGAGCACCGCCAGATTTGCGGCCTGCTCCTTCAAGAACAAGCCGCCTGTGGTCTTAACCACCACGTTTTTATCATAAAGTTTCACATTGCCCCGCTGTTCCAAAATGGAAAGAAGGGTATGAAGGGTATCTTTTTTCATGGTTTCACTGATCCGAGAAGGATATGGTGTAAAGGACTGGGAAACCAGACTTTCCACTTCTGCCACAATGGGACGGGAGCCTTCCCGCAAAACTGTAACAGCACTGCCAGAAACCAGTTCATTTCTGTTTCGCTTGGTGATGAAGTATTCTGAAGGATTGTCAATGGAACGCAGTCCCTTTTCTGTCATGGCAAAAAAGCCCATTTCTCCAGTGCTGCCAAAACGATTTTTCGTCGCCAGAAGTCCACGAAGCTCGTCTGCCCCTTCTCCTTCCAGCACCAGAACCGTATCCACCAGATGTTCCAATGCACGCAGACCGGCAATCTCATCATTTTTATTCATCTGCCCAATCATCAGCGCTGCTCGCTGTCTGCGCTTATCCTTTGCATACTGCACCAATGCGGAAGCGCATTCCATGGTCTGGGTAGGATTGCCTGCCCTCGCCGGATAAAATTCCGCCAGAGAGAATGTCTGGATACTGTCCAGAATAATCAAATCCGGGTCTACTTCCCCAACGGCAGACAATACCGCATCCATGGAAGTATCTGCCAAAATCCAGATATTATCAGCAATATCTCCCAGTATCCTGTCTGCTCGATTCTTGATCTGGCTGTCACTTTCCTCCCCTGTGGCATATAACACACGGTAGCCTGCATTTGCCAATTGGTATGCCACCATCAGGCACAATGTGGATTTGCCGCCACCAGGAGGAGATGTCAATATGGTTACGGAATCCCGGACGATGCCACCGCCCATAACACGGTCAAACTCCCCAATACCTGTCAAAAGCCGCTGGCTTTTGCTGCTTTCCACTTCCTTCAAACGGGAAAGGGTCAGCTGTACGAGCTTTGCACTGCTTTTTTCCTTTTTCGTTTCTTCCTGTTCAGAAAATGTGTTCCACTCTCCACATTCCGGGCATTTTCCCATCCATTTCGAGCTTTTGTATCCACATTCACTGCAAATATACGATGTTTTTACTCTCATTCTTCCACCTCGATGATAACCTTTTCTGTTGTCATCACAAAAACAGACAGATAAACAAAAATCGATAAAGCCTTTTGCAAGACTCTATCGATTTTCTTTTCATCATGTACTGAAAAATCAGATTTTAGCCGATTTTTTCAATTTTTACAGGTGTTGCATTTTTCTGAATTTCCACAGAGAATGTCACTTTGCCTGTCATATTTGTTTTCATTTTGCCAACGTTTACGTCGTCAACCAGAATTTTGTATTCTGTATCTGCTTCCAGTTCCAGTGTCAGCTGAACATCTTCTTCTGCTTCCACCTGGAAGGAAACGCCTCTTTCATCCTGTGCAAAGTTCAGAACAGTTGCGCCGGGTACTGCTTCCAGCAGCATTTTACCGTTCTTTTCCAGCTTTGTGATTTCTTTAAATGTTTTTACTTTATACAAATCGCCCTGCACTTCAAAGTCCAGCACTTTTTTCTTTTCATCCATCAGGTAGTTACCGAAACTGATGCTGCCGTCATCTTCTTTTCTAATCAATTCCTCAATTACTGCCATGTTGCTTACCTCCCAAGCGTCCTTTCTTTATTGTCTATTCCGAACAAGAATATGCACGGTAATATTTCTGATATTATATCAGATTGATTATATCACAAAACCTGCCGCAGGTATATACCAAAATTCTGCTTTTTTCTACCTATTTGTTCGTTCATTTTACCACACGGAAAAGGAAGCCGTTTGTTTTTAAACCAACAGAAACTTTATCCCCTGCTTTGAAGTTGCCCATGAGATATTCTTCTGCAAAAGCATCCTCAATGCGGGACTGGATGGCACGACGGAGAGGTCTTGCGCCAAAGGCTTTGTCATAGCCTTCTTCCGCGATTTTTTCCAGGGCTTTATCCGTAAAGGTAACGGTAATGTCCATATTTTCTTTGATACGTTTGGAAACGGTTTTGGTCATAAGTTTTACGATTTCCAGAATATCTTCCTGTGTCAGGGAATGGAATACGATCATATCGTCAATTCGGTTCAAAAATTCCGGTTTGAAGATATGACGCACTTCTTCCATAACGTTTTTCTTCATGTTCTGATAACTCTGTTCTTCTGTTTCCATGCTGGTAAAGCCCACACGTTTTGGCTCTACAATGCTTCTTGCGCCGGCATTGGAAGTCATGATAATGACCGTGTTTTTGAAATCCACTTTTCTGCCCTGACCATCAGTGATATGACCATCGTCCAGCACCTGTAACAACACATTGAAAACATCAGGAGATGCTTTTTCGATTTCATCGAACAGGACAACAGAATAAGGATTCCGGCGAACTTTTTCACTGAGCTGACCGCCTTCTTCATAACCCACATAACCCGGAGGAGAACCTACCATACGAGATACGCTGTGTTTCTCCATATATTCGGACATGTCGATACGGATCATAGCGTCTTCATCCCCAAAGAGGGCTTCCGCCAAAGCTTTGGACAATTCTGTTTTACCAACACCCGTAGGCCCCAAGAACAGGAAGGAACCGATGGGGCGGTTGGGATCTTTCAAACCAACTCTGCCGCGGCGGATGGCTTTTGCCAATGCTTTTACAGCTTCCGACTGTCCAATGACACGCTGATGAAGGGTATCTTCCAGATGCAAAAGCCGCTGACTTTCTTCTTCCTGCAAACTCTGCAATGGCACACCTGTCCATACAGACACCACTTCTGCCACTTCTTCTCTGGTAACTACCTGCGCCTGATTTTCATGGTTGTTTTCCCATTCTTTTTTGGCTTCTTTCCACTGAGCACGAAGGGCATCCTGTGCCCGTTTGATTTCTGCCGCCTTTTCAAATTCTTCTGTCTTGATGGCTGCTTCTTTTTCTTTTTCCATTTCCGCCAGTTTTTCTTCCATTTCTGCCACATTATCCGGTGCGCTGAATGTTTTCAGACGCAGACGGGAAGCGGCTTCGTCAATGAGGTCAATGGCTTTATCAGGCAGGAAACGGTCAGATACATATCTGGAAGACAGCTTCACAGCCGCTTCAATAGCGTCATCGGAAATGGTTACCTTATGGTGCATTTCGTATTTATCACGCAAAGCTTTCAGCATCGCTACTGCCGCCTGTTCGTCAGGTTCTTCCACTTTCACAGGCTGGAAACGGCGTTCAAAAGCAGCGTCTTTTTCAATATGTTTCCGGTATTCTTCCAATGTTGTGGCACCAATGAGCTGGATTTCTCCACGGGAAAGAGCAGGTTTTAGAATATTGGATGCGTCAATGGCGCCTTCCGCAGCCCCTGCACCGATGATGGTATGGATTTCATCCACAAACAGAATGATATTGCCATCAGCTTTTACTTCGTCCATGGCTTTTTTCATTCGTTCTTCAAATTCCCCACGATATTTGGAACCAGCAACCATAGCAGAAAGATCCAGACCCACAATTCTCTTATTTTTCAAAGTATCGGGCACATTGCCTTCTGCAATTTTCTGGGCAAGACCTTCCACAATAGCGGTTTTCCCTACACCGGGATCACCCACCAGACAAGGATTGTTTTTGGTACGACGGCTCAAAATCTGCACAATCCGTTCGATTTCCTTATCTCTGCCCACAATGGGGTCAAATTTATTTTTCTTTGCCAGTGCCGTCATATCACGGCTGAATTTATCCAGTGTTTCTGTGGCGCTTTTTTCCTGTTTTTCTCCTTGGCTGTTCATACCGCAAGCGCTGCTGTTCTGGTCTTCCCCTTCTCCCAGCATGTTCATGATGTCATCATACAAACGCTGGAGATTCAAATCCAGAGATACCATAATCCGTACAGCAATATTATCATTTTCTCGAATGAGGGCAATGAGGATATGTTCTGTACCTACATAGCCAGTACCCATACGGAATGCTTCCTGCACACTGCTTTCCACCACACGTTTTGCCCGTGGTGTAAAGTCCGCAGGAATATAATAAGCAGAGGTGCCCCCTGTCATAGACTGAATTTTGTCCATAACCTGATGATAGGTAACACCCTGACTTTCCAGCGCCTTTGCAGCTACACTGTCACTGACCAATGTCAGCCCCAGTAAAATATGTTCTGTTCCTACATATTTATTACCCAGCTTCAAAGCAGCTTCTTGGGCTCTTTTCAGCACTTCCTGGGCTTTATTTGTAAATTTTCCTTGCATTGTCATTCACCGTCCTTTATTTTGTTAGCCAACCACCTTTGTGATTGCTAATTTTATGATGAAAATAAAAGAACATTGCTGTTCTTTTATCTGTTTCTCTATTTTCAAGAACATTATAATACACATTGTAAAAAAAAGCAAAACAACTTTTTTACAATTCTCCCAATTTTTCCGAAAAAAGCGAAAATGGCATATCGCTGGGCAAGGAACGAATGGAAAAACCATCCTTCTGTTTTTCCCATTTTCCTTCCAACTTCCATGACCATAAAGCCATGTTGCCAATGCCTCTCATGGGCTGTAATGTATTATATTTTCTGTCTCCCCAAATGGGTGCGCCATGATGGGAAGTCTGGACACGAATCTGATGGTGCCGCCCTGTTTCCAATGTAATTTCCACCAGAGCAAGAAGTTGCTCATTCCACATGGTTTCTGCTAATACCTGATAATGCAAAATGGCTTTCTTTGCGCCTTTTCTGGATGCGGACACCACTTCTGACAGATTGGTTCTGGCGTTTTTGAAAAGATAATCTGTCCATGTACCGCTCTTTTCTTCCAACGTGCCCCAAAGAACAGTCAGATAAGATTTCTTCCAGCCGCCTGCCTGCATCATTTTGGAAAGGGCTGCTTCCGCCTGTTTTGTCTTGGCAAAAACCATAATGCCCCCAACAGGGCGATCCAGACGATGCACCAATCCTAACTCCTGCTTCATCTGGGCTGACAGCAGGGAAAGCAAATCCCCATCCCCTGTTCTGTCCGGCTGAGCAGGCATGCCCTGTGGTTTTTCCACAGCCACCATATCCGCATTTTCAAATAATATCCGCAAATCCATGACTTACACTTCTTTCATCAATATACCGCTATGTGGCGGCATTTCCAGCTGTATCATGCCCTTTTCCACTGAAAGCAGTTCTTTTTCCGTAAAATAATCCATTTCTTTTGTCTTGAGCAAAACTTCCATTTTGCCCCAGGACTGCACACCGATCTGCCATACTGGTAAAGAAATCTGCACGTCCTCCTCTCGGTTGTTGCAGACAATCAGACAGCGTTCTTCTTCGCAAAAACGTCCATATGCCAGAATACCGTTTTCTGTATCCAACGGCTTCAAAGAGCCTTTTCGCAAAGAAATATGCTCTTTCCGCAAACCAATGAGTATTTTATGATACTGTACCAGTTCATCATCTTCCCGATTCCAAGGGAAAGGTCTGCGGTTATCCGGGTCTGTCCAGCCAGTTACACCAGCTTCATCTCCATAATATACCGTAGGCGCGCCGGGCCATGTCATTTGCAGCAACACCGCTTCCCGGAACATCGCTTTATTGACACCACGATTTGCCGCCTGGGCGCCATCTGTGTGGAGTCGACCTGTTCTTCCGTTTGTTCTGGTCAGAAAACGGGAATGATCGTGATTGGAAAGTTCATTCATGGCAACGCCAGCTGCCTGTGCAGGCATTCTGCCCATCTGATACCGAATGGTATCCCAGAAAACAGCGTTATTGTTCTTCAGATCCGGGCGGGATTCTGTGCTATGTTTGGAAATGCCCGTAAAATACCAGGAAACCGGTTCCATGAAAGCATCGTAATTCATAACGCCATCCCACTGATCACCTCTGAGCCACGCTTCCGCATCTCCGTAATGTTCCGCCAGAATCAAGGCTTCCGGGTTGGCTTTTTTCACAGCACTGCGGAAATCATGCCAGAATTTATGATTAAATTCCTCAGATTTGCCCACATCTGCCGCAACATCCAGACGCCAGCCGTCAGCGTTATAAGGGGGAGAAACCCATTTCTGCCCGATACGCATAATCTCCCAATACAGCGCAGAACAGTTTTCCATATTCAACTTGGGATGGTTGGGATAATCCCACCAACCTTCGTAAGAGCCATCCTCTTTCCAATAAAAATAATCATGGTAAGGGCTCTGCTTGCAGTAATAAGCACCTTTTTTCTGATATTTATAAACTTCTTCCCGATCCAGCCATTTATGGAATCCACCGCAATGGTTAAATACACCGTCCAAAATAACCCACATGCCTCTTTTATGGGCTTCCTCCACCAGACGAATGAAAAGCGCATCACTTTCCACAAGGTTTCGTTCACTGGTGGTTCGGGTAATATAGGCTTTTGCCTGGCTATTTTTCTCGCCTAGCTCGACCACTTTATCATAATCCTCTACGATCACGCCAAAGTGCGGGTCAACGTGGTCGTAATCCTGAATATCGTATTTATGACTGCTAGGAGAAACGAAAATGGGATTCAGATACAATACTTCCACACCCAAATTCTGTAAATAGTCCATTTTCTGCAAAATCCCCTGCAAGTCACCGCCATAAAAATGGCAAAAATCACCATCTTCCGGCTGGGCATACCAGTCTTCTACTGCTTGCACCTGATTTTCCAGATAGTTATATTCTCCTGTTTTCACATCATTGGAAGGATTTCCATTGCAAAAACGGTCTACAAAAATCTGGTACATCACCGCGCCTCGTGCCCATGCAGGCGTCTGGAAATTCCGCAGCAGCCGAAAATATCCGTCCACAGGAAATTCCTGAGACACACCATTTCTTGTATAATAATAGGTTGTTTCATTATGAATGATCTGGAAAAAGTAATTAGCCGCTTCTTCCGCCGGCGGCAGAACAACGCGATAACGATCAAACACACGGCCGTTTTCCACTCGTTCCATCAACAATCTTTTATCATCTACACATAAATATACCGCCGACGCATTATTGCGCCCAGTCAGTACAGAAATTTCCACAAAATCTTCGGCTGACGGTTCTGTCGGTTTCCGGAAGTTTTCCGATTCGTCACTGAACACAGCCTGTGGCAAAAACGCTTCCCTGCAAAGTCTGTATTTCTTTTTTACGCTTTGCACCAAGTCCAAATAATAATCCATATTTTCACCGTCCCTGCACCAATTATAATATGCCGGAAAATTCATGTCAAACACTGGCTCTTTTTTTCGGACAAAATGAAAATGAGCAACCTGCCGATGGCTGCTCATTTTCACAAAGAGAAGGTATTTCTTATTGGGATTGCGTCTTACCGCAATGTGAAAATATTGGGGAGTTTTCACAGTTGTTATTATAGCATGTGGGACATTAAATGTCTAGCCTATTTTTAAAATTTTTTCAAAAAATTTTTCTTACAGACAATCAAAAATGCGGATTACTTTTTATCATTTTTTCAAAAATCCTTCTGTTGTCAAACATTCCTCCGTGATTTTCGATAAATGATTTCCGTTTTACACCAAAATTTTATCACTCTTGCCAAAACGCCATCAAGCAGAAAATCCGATGCAGGTTGGCAAAAAGCCAACATTTCCGGCGTTTTTTATCATTTTATCCTTCTCTTACATGGCAAAATCAACTGATATAATCTGCCAAAACCCTGGCAAGATTATCTTCTCCCAATATCCGCACACCTTCCCGAATCTGCTGACGCTCTATCTCCGGCAATACAGATAAAGGCACATCCGTACATTCATATAATGTTATTTTTCCATCGGCATCCTCTCGAAAAACAGCCAGCATGCCATTTTGCTCACCCAGCAGAAAACTTTCATCACTGCGTCCTTCCACTGTACTGCGCAGAATGACTTTATCCGGTGAAAAGAAAACCACCTGCCAGCCATCATAAATACTGCGTACCTGTGCCAGATTCAAACCCAAAAGATAATTCTGCACAGGTTCCACCTGCTCCGCAGTTCTCTGATCTTCCGTATAATAATACTGATATACGATTTCCGCATTTTCCCCAATGACCGTTTCTTCTTTTGCAACAGGTTCTGTCTGCTCTGTTTTTTCTTCCTGTGTCACAGGTTCCTGCATTCTTTGGGTATACAAATATCCCGCCGCTGTGCAGGAGAGAAAAACAAGAACAGCCAAAAGCGCAATCCCTCTTTTCATACCTACCACCTCGATGAAAAGTATGGACGACTTTTGGCTGATTTATACATTTTTTTGCTATGAATCAGGAAAGATGGAAATGCACAGGCACACCATTTTCATAAGCACAGGGAATTTCACCCTGAATCAAAGGAATAAGGTAATCCATCATTTCCTGTGTGATGTCATTGCCTTCTTCATTGATCCATTCATCCGGCACCTGTTTCACACGATTGAGCACCTGATCCACAGGAATGAAGAACACTTCCGATGCATAAGGCGCATTGGAAACTCTGCGCAGGCAAGCCATTTCGCCGCTGCCGCCTTCCAGCGCATAACGCACTGACTCCCGTCCCATGGTGCGTGCTTCCTGAATATCTGTTGCACTTGCTACATGGGATGCGCAGCGCTGCATAAGATTCAGTTCCACACTACGGACTTTGCAGCCGATTTCCTGCCGCAGGATTTCCTCCAAGAAGCGGGAAACCCCTGCCAGAATCCGATGACCAAATTCATCTTCCACCCGATTCTGAAGGCTGTCTGTCAGATAAGCCCCTTCTTCATTGCGCAGACCTTCGCTGACTGCCACAATGACAGAGCGTTTTTCCATCATTTTTTCCCGCACATCAAACAGGAACTGTTCCACGGAAAAAGGACGTTCACTCAGATAGATCAAATCCGGTGCCGCATCTCCATTGAGTCTTGCCAAAGCAGAAGAAGCTGTGAGCCAGCCTGTATCCTGCCCCATGATTTCTACCACTGTAATGGAAGGCAATGCATATACATTGCAGTCACATGCAATTTCTGTCAATGTGGTACCGATATATTTTGCAGCGGAACCAAAACCGGGAGAATGGTCTGTTTCCGGCAGATCGTTTTCAATGGCTTTGGGCACACCAATGATCTTGATATCATTGATATGATGGTTCCGGCAGTATTCGGATAGTTTATGCACGGTATCCATGGAGTCACTGCCACCGATATACATAAAATAACCAATGTTATATTTTCTGAAAATGCTGATGGCCTTTTCATATTCAAAGGCATTTTCTTCCCAGGGAGATAATTTCATATGGCAGGAACCCAAAGCGGAAGACGGTGTCTGGCAAAGGAGCTGACGTGCGCTTTCATCCGCCAGCAATTCTGTCAGGTCTACAAACCGTTCAGACAACATTCCCATAATTCCGTTTTTGACGCCATATATTTTCTCAATCTCCGGATGCTCCAATCCCATTTCCACCACGCCGCACAGAGTGGCATTGATGGCAGCCGAAGGGCCGCCTGATTGGGCTACCAGCAAGTTTTTCTTCATGTTTGTTCCGCCTTTCTGTTGCTCATTGCATTTGCTATGTGTATTCGCTATGGTACATTATAAATAGAATTACCGAAAGATACAATAGCGAATTTTCCCGAAGTTTTTTTATCCATACAATTTCAAAAAATCTTCTTACTGCAAACCATAAGAAAAAGCCGCTCTTTACAGGAAAAAGCGGCTTTGAAAATCATCCGAATATGACGGACAAAATGGTAAAAGCAATGATAGATAATATGGTATAGAGTGAAATGGTTGTCGATGTATACACCTTGTCTTTTTCTCTGACAGCATACAGAGGACTCATGAAACAAGGCGGCATAAAAGCATACAGGAATACAGCAATTTTCATTTCCTGTTCTGCCACAAAATTCCGCAGTACAAACCATACGCCCACCAAAAGCACCCCTTGCAGCACCAGACGAATGGCAGCAGATTTCCCCGCGGAAGAAAGCACCCGGTGATCCAGTTTCAAATCATAACCAACACACAACAGAATCAATGCGGAAACCGGTGTGGTAATCATGGAAATCAAAGAAGAATATACATCTCCTACACGGCTGCCTGCGATCTTAGGCAGTATGCCTGTAACCCCCAGCAAAATACCAAGTACAACCCCATACATAGCAGGTGCACGCAGTACCGTGGAAAGCAGCTGTCCGCCGCCGCTTTTTCCTTTGCCTGTGGCTGTAATCAGTGCCAGATAAACGGTAAATGTAAAAATACAGTTTGCCATATCCAAAGCAGCAATATTGGAAAGCATTTCCGATCCGCACAATGCCATATACAATGGATATGCCATCATACCGCCCTCAAAAGTCGCTGTCAGAAAAGGCAGATATCTGCTTTGACTTCCGCCAACCAAAGGCCGTAACAGATAACCAGCCCCTGTGGCAATGAAAAGCTGTACCAGCATAACCGCCAACAGCAGAAGTGTTACTTTGTTATACTCTGCCATCCCCAATGCGTCTACCAGAACAACAGGCAGCATGATATTGGTTGCTACCAATTTAATACCGTCCATGCCGGCACGACTGATCCAACCGAAACGATTGGCAGCCATACCAAGCCCCAGCATACAGAACACTGGCAGCACAATAGCCAATACATTCATAATCCTTCCCCCTTTTTTCCCTATTGACCTCAGTATACCGCAAATCAAAATGGGGAACAAGAGAGAAAGCGGAAATATGTACAGAAAAAAAGACAAAACCGCTTTCTTCAGAAGAAAACAATCCTATAAAAATAAGCTGGCTGAAATCCTATATATTGGAAGGATTTCAGCCAGCTTTGTTTCTTTATAAAGCAGCCCTTAATGAGGCTTTCTCTTTTTCGCTGAAAATTACAGTGTCAGGCTGGGCGCTACATAAACTCTTGCTGCCATTTCGGAATCCAGCAGATACAGAGCTTTGGGGTCTGTGCCGAACAGTTCCATTTTTGTGATCAGGTCGTTGGAGTTTGTTTCTTCTTCGCCCTGTTCTTTTACGAACCAATCCAGGAACTGCATGGTGCGGAAGTCGTTTACTTCCTGTGCAGCTGCATAGATGTTATGGATCAGACCTGTTACATATACTTCATGTTCCAGACCAGCTTTCAGAGGATCCATCAGGTTGTTCAGAGGTACATCGGGTTTGCCGATGGCTTCCAGTGTAACAGTTGCGTTGTTGTTATGCAGGTACTGATAGAACAGCAGAGCGTGGTCGCGTTCTTCCTGTGCCTGAATTTTATACCAGTTTGCAAAGCCTGCCAGACCTTTAGATTCATAATAGTTCGCAAAATCCAGATACAGATATGCGGAATAGAATTCCTTGTTTACCTGTTCATTGATCAGCTGCGCTACCTTTTCATTTAACATAATCAATTCCTCCTTGATGTTCTTATCCTTCATCCTCTGTGGCATCTTCTGCCTCTTCTAAGGCTTCCGGCTGCCGCAAAGCATAAACTTTTTCGATGCGTTTTTCTTCAAACTGTTTGATTTGGAACAGCCAGCCGCCCACAGCGATTTCCGGCATTTCATCATCTTCCGGAATTCTGCCCAGACGACCGATCAGATAACCGCCTAATGTGTCATAATCCTCGTCATCTTCAAAGACGATGCCAAGCTGTTCTGCAACATCCTGCAGATCCGCCTTCCCGCTGATGGAATAGCTATTCTCATCAATGGGACAAATGTCTTCCTCTTCTTCCAGATCGTATTCGTCAAAGATATTCCCAACAATTTCTTCCATGACGTCTTCCATGGTAACGATACCGGATGTACCGCCATATTCATCGATAACAATTGCCATGTGTACTTTTTCCCGCTGCATTTCCTCAATGAGCTCGTCCGTTTTCTTGGAAAAAGGCACAAAATAGGGCTGCATCATGATGTCCTCCAGATGGAAATTGCCTTCCTCCATTCTGGTAGAATCGGTCAGAATATACTTAACCAGATCCTTCACATGGAATACGCCTACAATATTGTCGATGCTGTCTTCATAGACCACAATACGGGAATACTTTTCCTCCATCAGCACTTCCTTGATTTCTGCCAGTGTGGCTTCCAGAGGCACCGCAACAATATCTGTACGATGTGTGGCGATTTCTTCCACAGAAGTATTGCTCAGCTCAAAAATATTGTTGATCATTTCTTTTTCTGATTCATCAATCGAGCCATTGTCACCGCCTGCGTCTACCATCTGGCGAATGCCTTCTTCTGTTACCGTGTGCTGTGCATGTTTTTTCTGCAAAAGCATGATCTTCACAATCAGCACGATATTCAATACAACGGAAACGCCTAGACCAATTATGGTTTCCAAAAATAATCTCCCTCCAAAATGTCAAAGTTTACATATTTACACTTCAAAGTTTATCCCGAAACCCCCTGTATGTCAAGTTTTTTCCTCCCCCCTCCCCAGTCCCATGCCGCTTCCAAGAAGAACATTTCTCCCATTTGCCCATGCTTGACAAACAAAAAAAATCGTTATATTCTGTTACTGTAATTCTTATGTAAACACTTTGAAACTGAACAGATATAAAGGAGTGAGTGAATTGGCAGAAAAAAAACCACCTCGCATTGATACCAGACTGCGGAAGCATATCGTTACCATGCCGGAAGAAATCTGGGCAGCCAGCGGCATTGTTATTTGGGGCAGACGTATCAAATCCCTTGTCTTTTCTACGGATATTGCCATCATCCGTAACTGTAACGCTGACGCTGTTTTGGCGGTATATCCCTTTACGCCTCAGCAGGTCATTACCAATTCAATCATCACCGCATCCAGCATTCCTGTTTTTGCAGGCGTAGGCGGCGGCACTACCACTGGTCCCCGTGTTGTGATGCTGGCAAAAGACGCGGAAGCTCTTGGTGCCATGGCCGTTGTTGTAAATGCGCCCACCACCAATGAAGTCATTCATGAAATCAGCAAAATCGTTGATATTCCTGTTGTCATCACAGTTTACAATGACAGAAGCTTCAGCTTCATCACAAAGACACCACCGGCAGCAGTTCTTATTAAAAAAGCATGTAAACTGAAATCTGGTTCAGGCGTGCCGAATAAGAAAAAAGTTGCTACAATCACAAAAGCTCAGTTACAGGAAATCGCTGAACTGAAGATGCCAGACTTAAACGCAGCATCTGTTGAGGCTGCTATGAGCATGGTAGCAGGAACATGTCGTTCCATGGGTGTAACAGTTGAAGAATAAGTGGGAGGGGTATCCCGATATGACCACAAGGAGGTTTATTTAGAATGAAAAGAGGAAAGAAATATGTGGAAGCTGCAAAAGCAATCGACAGAGGAACACTCTATGATGTAGCTGACGCAGTATCATTAGTTAAGAAAACAGCAGTAGCAAAATTTGATGAGACAATCGAGGCTCATATCAGAA
>ENA-OPRR01001916-OPRR01001916.1-human-gut-metagenome-genome-assembly--contig:-NODE-1916-length-15337-cov-3.540178_pt1 | contig 15337 bp, 22 predicted proteins | sample MGYA00241796_ERZ501883 | MGnify/ENA primary metagenome ERZ501883 (study PRJEB25962, sample SAMEA2042406) | human gut metagenome | biome: human gut; feature: human-associated habitat; material: faeces...
TTTTAATGATTCAGGTGATGTATCCTTTGCAATTGGTTTAACTACTAATCTCCAAAACAGATTTGAAAATTATTGAAAAACATATTGATACTGGTTACTTAAAAAGTGGAGTGCACTTTTACAAAAGAAACAGTTTTGGGCAAATACATTTCTCTTCTCTACAAGGATGGAGCCTTCCGTATGCCACCACAAAACTCTGCGATTTCCCTGATGGCTATAGACCAGCACTCCGAAAAAAAGGTGTACTGTATTTTGGAGCCGAAGCAGTTGGATTTGTCGAAATACGAACAGAAGGTTTGTTTGCAACGCCGATTAAAGAACTTAATAGCTCAACCTCGTATCTTAACTGCGACATTAATTATTGGATTGAATGATTATGCGCTGTGTTATTAAGTAGATTACCTGACAATTGAACGATAGAAATAAATATTATATTAATATTTATAGTATTTAACAAGCAAATACAAACCATATCCGGTCCAATCCCCACCGAATAGCATGATAGATTTATTTTTCTTACTTAACGCGTATCTAATCGAAGAAGCAGTATCCTGTGGATTCACGTATGGAAAGGGATACATAGTATCAAGATTCTGACTTATTGGATAAACGTACGAATTTCCAGTATCTATCCAAAAAAAAGAATCTGGAATGTTTAATGGAATATAACTTTGAGTTGCAATTTTTTTGATATCTATATATTTTCCATAAACAGGTTGCCCTAGATAGGTTTCGTTTGTCAGAAACTCATCTTCTTTCATATCTACGATAATATTGCCATTTAGTGACTCAATCATTTTCTGCTGTTCCGCCACACTAACCAATTTCTTGAACACCGGACGGACCTCTGTGATGTTGATTCCATCCAGTTCCACCTCGTATAGTGGCATCTCATGTTTCAGATCACCATTCCGGATATCTCCAACCACATGCCCAGGTACGTTTGGCGTTTCCTTACTTGGAGTTCCCTGCAATACAACAGTATTCACGCTTTCCACTCCACTATCAGCTACTTTTTCATAGCGTGCTACAATAAGGTCTATTCTCTTTTCCCCTTGCATTCCGTTTTCGATAGTTAATTCATCATTTATATTTTTAGGTATGACCGCATGCGTACCCTGCATACAAATACTACCATCTTTGATGTCTATCCGATTATTGCTTACAAGATGTGCCTCTAATTCGCTGCCCGAATTTATTACATAATCTTCCGCACCTACTGTTCCGATGTTGAAATCTCTAACCTTATATGGCGTTATGTGTGGAGTTCCTCTATGACCTGTTACTATCTCCATCTTTTAATCTCCTTTCAGTTTATAGTCAATTCGTTCTTTCCCATTGCTGATTTTAAAAATTTTCTGTACCACCGGTTTAGCAACATGAAGTCCGGTTACATAATCTCTTCCTGATACAATATCGCTAAGCTCTAGATCTGCTTTTTCGATATCCATATCAAACTCTTTATAGTCCGCAAGTTCTTTCAGGCGCTTCTTGCCACCCTCTTCAAGATCGACAACATCCGCAGACGAGTAGTCGTACACGTCCGTTCTTTCTTCAATTCCTTTATAATACTGTGTCTTGCCGATACTTCCATCTTTTTGGATATACAAGTCGATTCGAATACGGTCTTTCAGCTCGCCTTCGCCAAGACATATCAAATGGTTTATCCCTCGACGGTAATCGCGTACAGTCATTTTTATATTACAGTCTTGACTATACTCTTCCTCTTCAGAATAGTTGTTTATCGGAACCGCAGAAACTTCCACATATCCTGCTTCTCCCGGAGCGCCTTGAATGTACTTAATACTGAGTTTGTAATTAACGGATTCCAATAATGAGGTTAAGCCATCCAACAGAGTTACATACCTGTTAAACTGGTACTTCACCGTAACCTCTGTACTCTCTTCTGGCACTACAAACCAATCTCCAAAATGCTCTTTTAACATCTTTCTTACAACTTCATTCAATTCTCCGCTGACAATCAAATAATCTTGACCAGGTGGAGGCGATATGATTTTTTTGCTCAACATCCCCCGCCAAGTATCACCCATAAACTTTACGGTTTTCGATTTGGTAAGACTTGTGACATCTTTTACAACGCCTCCAAACTCCGTCCCAGGAATAAACACCTGGGACTCATACCACAAAAATTCTTTATTTACTGCCTGTGATTTCAGCGTGATTACAAAGTCATTTTCTGCACCGACAGAAAACTCTACTTCCTTGTAATTTTTCAACACACCCAACTCGCAGCCTTTTTCATTTGCTACAATCACACTATACCACCTCTTTCGGGCTCACTACGCTCCATAAATAGAATGAAATCATGTCCAAAGTTACCGTCCCATGTAATATTACTGTTTCCTACCGGTATCTTTGTAAATATAGATGGTTCTTTCTGCCGGTTATTGAACTCATTCACCTTAAAGCCATTCAACCTCGTTCTTACAACCGTGTTTTCCCTAGAATCTATTGTCATATATTCCCTGTCAGACACTACTGTTTTCACTTCATATGGGTTTCCGCCTATCTTGATTCGAGGGTTGGTACACGGACCATATATAATCCACTTAAAATCACACGCTTGTAGACCGTCATTGATAATATTTCCAGTTCCTTTTACAGTTCCCATATAATCATATGGATAGTCATGTGGATAATCGAGATATGGATCGCTGATTTTCCCATCTATGGACTTTACAAACTCATACTTTCGTTCCTTGATCCAAACCGGGCGGTCTGTAATCAAACGCATATAGCACAAATGGAAGTCAACGCCCATACACCAGTCTTTTTTCGTACTTCCTATCAAGTTACACAATACATACTGGCCATTATAATAGAGCCGCCCCTTTGCATTTTTAATGACATCCTTTTCTGTTATAGTGAAAAGTCGATCACACGCTTGAATATAACCATCTTCATCATCAGCAAACACATTAAGGACAATGGATAACTCCGCCATCTCCTTTGTGAAGCCGGTTATTCCACTCCCTTCCGATTCATAGCCCCATTCATAATCCAACAACTCTGATATGTCTCTGGGAACATACGGAGGCTTTGTGAAATCCAGTTTTTCCCCTTCGCTGTTTAAATAGTATAATTCCACAATTTATCTCCTCTCTGCTGCATACCTCGAATATGCACGTCCCATTTCTCTATCATTTAATTCGATTACAATGTTGCTCAGTTCGCTTCTGACAATTTTTTTAATGGCGCCATAATCCGTCAGATCTCTTCCGGAAGAATAGCTTTTATTTTCCTCAGCAGTTAAGACTCTCTCTCCCTTATGGAGTACCGCTCGGAACCCATCATAAGGAACATTATCAAGACCGTTAAAATAAGAGCCGGCTAATCCTGCTTTTACGTTTTGCAAAGCGGAATTGACCGAAGAGCCAATATTAACTCCTACTGAAAAAGTAATCTTTCTGGCTCTTGCCGCATTATCTGCAGCAGTATTCACCGCATTGAGAGCAGATATCGTACCGTCTTTATTGACCTTAATGTTATAAGGTGTGCCATTAATTTTTACGATACCGGTACGGGTGCCATCAGTTGCCTTAGTAACTTCTTCCATTGAGCCCACAACTTCTCCATTTGCAAGTACTATATTTCCAGATTCCTCATCAAATCTCATCTGAGCACTTATGATTTGTTCATAAGAGCCCTCTTCGCTATCTGCCATCTTCTTTGTTGCTTCTGCCATATCAGTTGTATATCCAGCCACTTCATTATTAGTGGCATCGTATATTCCTATTATTTCTCCGGTACTTTCATCCATGCTTACAGCGACATCACTCATAGTTCCAGTAACTTTGTTATACATCCGATAACATCCGCTCTCTGTAATAGTATCGAGTCCATCATAGCGACCTTGTAATTGCTCTAAAAACTTCTGACTTTGAAAATCTTCCTGCGCAAGAATCTCGCCATTATATTTGTTGATCTCATCTAAGATTTCTGGGTTCTTTTCTTTCACGATGTTAAGATACTTATCCCAAAGATCATTCTGTGAATCTATCTTTTTTTGTTTATCTTCTTCAAGATTCTGTATCTGTTTTTCTAATTCTTCCTTTTCTGCTCCAGTGCATTCTTCAGCCTTGCTTTTCAGCAAATCAATTTGAGTATCGTAAGCTGCTTTGATTTGTACGATTTCATCTTCTCTGTTCTTAGCTTTTTCCTGCAATAACTTTGAAGCAGACTCAGCATTCATTGTTTCAATCCTTGCATTAAACTCATTTTTTGCATACTCAATCTCTTCCTGAGTACCTCCTAGAGCTTCTAGTTCGATTTGCCTTATACGTGCATTTTTCTCCTCGATATAAGCAATTTCCTGCTCATTCAGTGCTCGCCCTTCATTCACTGCATTTTGTTTTTTTTCGAGAATCTTCTCATGCAGGTCTGTTATTTCTTCCACCTGTTTATCACTAGAAGTAGACAAAATTTCAAGCACCTTCTGCTCACTCTCATCAATCACCTGATCGTCTGCTACAAAGAGCTCTTTTAACGCAGCCTGTGACTCTTCTTTCTTACTCTGAACCGTACTGATTGCCTCGTCACACATCTCGTTCACGCGCTGAGTAAACTCATCACTCTCCTGCTGATCTATGATATCATCAAAGCCCATTTCTCGAAGAAATACACTGAACTCCTGTAACTTCTCGGTAGAATTCTCAACTGCCTTCTGAAATTCTGGGCTGAGATCATCACTAAACTCTTTATGCACAAGTCCAAGTTCTTCCAACTCTTCACGTGACTTTACTTCTACCCCCTGCAGCTTCGCAAGTGCCTGTTCCATCAGAGATAACTCTTCTTTAGACTCAATCACACTTCGGTTCATCAACTGTGAGTTTTCATGGATTGCATACAGACCAGTACCAACAAGCGCTACTCCTGCTGCCACCGGAGCGCAAGTTCCGAGAAGACCGCTGAAACTTCCTATCAGACCGTAAGAGCTTCCTACTGTTCCGGTTGCCTTTGTAACACCGCCTATCACACTGGCAAGCTTTGTATATGTGGTAATTGCACCACCTGTCACCTGCATAACCGGACCGACTGCTGCCAGTACCATCCCCCATTTGACCACATTCTCCTGCTGTTCTTCCGACAATCCAGAGAAAGCGTCTGCTGCATCTGACAGTACATCACTTACTTTTGTTATGACCGGTACAAAAGCAGCGCCGAATTTCACACCGGAATTTCTAAGTTCATTCAAAGCACCTTTCAGCTGTTCCGCAGGAGTCGCATCCATTTTTTCAAATGCTTCCTGTGTTGCTCCTGCACTGGTATTCATAGCCGCCAGCATTTCATTGTATTCCTGACCATTTCCTTTCGCCAGAACCAATGCCGCAGAACCAGCTTCTACAGAGCCAAACATATCTTTCAGAGTCATATCGTTCTGCTCAGCATATTGGCTCATCATGTTCAGGATGTCTGCTGTAGCTATGCCCTCTTTCTTAAGTTCAGCAAAACCTTTGCCGGTCATTTCCTTTAGAGCCTTATCCGCATCACTTCCGGTCTTTCCAAGCTCGGATAACATCTGTTTCAGATAAGTTCCGGCTTCCGCAGTCGCAATACCGTTCTTGGTAAGCTGTGCATAGGATGCTGACAACTCATCCATTCCAAAATTAACAGAATTGGCAATCGGGATAACCTTACCCATGCTCTGACTGAGCTCATCAACCGTAGTTTTACCAAGGTTCTGCGTTGTGATCAGCATGTCAGATATCTTTGTTGCGTCTTCTGCTTTCAAATTATATCCGTTAATAGCAGTAGTCATAATATCTACTGCGGAAGCTCCGGAAGTGAAACCGCCCTTTGCAAGTTTCATGGCGTCTGTTGTAAATTCTACCGCCTTTGTCTGGTCAACACCGGCAGAAATAGCTTGATATACTGCTTCCGAATATTCATCAACCGCAACTTTCGTTTCGTTGGATCCTGCAATTAGGGAGTCCTTATAATTATCGAAATCTACGACTGTATCATCCAGTAACGTACTCACCTTGGCGAAACTGCTTTCGAAGTCCACCGCCATCTTAGTTGTTGCAATAGCAGCACCCGCAATAGGGACAGTAAGCCCTTTGGTCAATGCAGCTCCTGTTCTAGATAATGTTTCTCCAACTTTCGCTGTCTTTGACATTTGCTTGCTGATCTTATCAGCCTCTGATACACCGAGAGCCGCCGCTTTGGACATGTCGCTTTTAAAGCCTGCAATATCCACTTTCATTTCCGTTAAAAGCGGTGCTAATTTAATGCCTCCTGCCATTTACGCTCCCTCCTTCCTCTTTTGAAACGCATGCACTGCTTCCAGATCTGCACCCGTCTGTTGCAACGTCCATAACTCTTTTAATATCTTTCTTCCTTCCACAGAAGAATTGTAGCTGTCAATCCAGCTTTCACGATTTAACAGCAAAAAATAAGAATAAGGGAGCTGAATGACATCTTTGAAACTAAGCCTTGCATACTCACTTATTCTCTTAATAATTGCTGTATTCAGATTATATGCCCTTTCCCAATCTTCCATCGGAAAGTATTTCTCAACAATTGCTTGTCCTACTTCTCCTCCTGGGATTGGGATCCTGAGTTTGGGTTCTGATCGGCTTCATATCTCATGGCGCTTACTTCTGCGATCAAACGGGAAACCGCTTCAAACGGAAGCTTTGTAATATCGTTCTGAGAAATCTTCACACCTTGCTTATTATGGTTCAGGAAGAGCTCAGCGGTCTTTAACCGCCTTTCGTGTAAGTTCTCACTGGTCAGGTCTTTTTCCAGTTCATCTACTTTCATCAGCATTTCAAAGCTTGGCTCCAAAATCTCAAGTTTCTTTCCGAAAACCTTTATTTCAATCGAATGATTCATGTATCTATCTAAATCTAACATTTCACGATCTCCCTTCTACTCAGCAAGTGCTGCTGCCTCTTCTTCCGTCAACTCTTCTTCAAATTTCGCAAGGAATCCATCCAGTTTCTGAATTGCAGAAATCTCCGCATTGATCGTCAGTTCTTTAGAAGCAAACTCAAGAGCAAAACCACTTCCGCCCTGCCCGATCATGGTAAATCGAATCTTCTTTCCATTCTCTTTTTCATGCACGAACCGGAAGAGCACGGTGGAAATAGATTTTCCTTTTCCCGTAAATAACAGGGTACGAACTTTCTTTACCTTGTCTGCCTTATATTCTCCTGTAGACAGCATTTTCAGCTTGTCCAGCGCCCAAGATAAGATACCTGTCTTTGCGGTAATCTCCTCTTTTGTGATAAAAGATTTTACAACCTTTTCATACTGGTTAATCACATCGTACTTTGTCGGTTTGTAGTCGATTGTAAATCCACCCTGGCAATGTCCTACGTTGTGATCCTCTGTCTCAATCACAGAATCCTCTGGAATCTCTGTTCCATCAAACTCATACATATAGACTTCGCCTGCGCCTAATAAAATTTCATTTTTATCATGTTTTTCTGTTCCTGGCATTTATATTACCTCCAATTTAAAATATAATATTTGCTTATTTCCCACATTTGCAGATCATCATTAAAAAGTGCGCCACCGCCGGAAGACAACTCTGAATGAAAATAGATATCTTGATACTTTACAAATGCCTGATCTGATTCCATAGCAAGAATCTCTTTCAGCTTCTGGTGTACCTCCATGCACTCATTATAATCTGAACATATGACATTTAATGTCAGTTGGCTCTCCTTTACATGGTCAGAGCTGATATCTGTAAACAAATACACCACGCTCAGTTTAGAAATGTCCGTAGTTAATACAGGGAACAAACGCTCCTTTAACTCCGGAATCCTCTCTTCAATGTATTGCTTGATATCTGTTTCCATCATATTAATCACCCAGTATCCTTTCCACTGCTGATTTCTTCTCCAATTTTGCATTTTCCAAGAATGGCTGCGGACGTTGCCCCTGCGTCCAGTGAAAGCCTTTATGCTTTCCGGCACGAACTGTATAGCCCCACGGAGTCTTACGCCCATTCCCGTCTTTTGCATAGATACCGGTTCCATTATGGACATACGGACCATATTCTTCATTGGTTCCAACGCGCCCCACGATTTCGCTTGCTGTTACCTCTGTTTCGCTTGTAATGGAAGCTCTTAATATACCGATATCAACTGGGCAGTTCTGCTTTGCCTGTGATTCCACAACTAAACACGCTTTATCCATCTTTCGGGACATATCCATCACCATTTTTAACGTGGCATTTTCCATGCTTCTAATAAACTCATCATTATCCGGCATTACTCCACCACCTTTAACAAGAGATTCGTTAATCGTCCTTCCGTATTACAATCTGTGATCTCATATACGGTTCCGTTACGAATCAACCGGTAATCATCCGCTTTTATCTCTTTACAATGAGTAAGACCGGAATGCGTAGACCGCATATATTTTTCAGATGCCACCATGTGCATATCATCCGTCTTGTATACTGCCACTTTGATTTCTTTTACCGGCTTCCATTCATAACGCGTAGCACCCGAAGGAGTTCGTACTGGGAGCCTATGCTCCAACGTATACTTTTTCATATCCCTGCTGATAGACATTTAATCACCTCGGTAATTTACGATACTTGCGAATAATTCGCCTCACACTGTCCGGAAGCATATCACTATAGGACGTACTTCCACCGGAGCTCTGAGACTCACTGGAAATCCCCTCTGCGCCATCTCGATTAAACCGGATCAGCACCAGCTCCTTTACAGCCGGTGCGATCTCATCCGGTAACTCCTCTGTAGATGCGTAATTGAGATAGCTTTTGATATCTAACAGAGCATCGTCTATCAAATCGTCCAAAAGATCAATATCCTGTTCCGACATTCCGGGACGAAGCAATATGCTTTTTAATACCTTGTCCTTCAATCACGTCACCTACTTTCTTTCTAGGCTCCAGCTTTTGTATGAACCGGATTGTCTACTGTGTTTTTCACAAGTACATTAACCGGATCAACGTCAGCTGCAGTTCCGATCTCATAATAGAGGACAGCACTTGCATCATCTCTGAGAAGCTTCTGACCGTACATGCAGAGACCTCTGATACCATCAGCAAACTTAGACTGCAGTCTCATTGCTTCAATCTCGTCAAGCTGTTTTGCAGAACCAATAGCAGACTTATGATGAGCAACAATCTGATTTGCAGGAAGCTCTTCAGAACACATTACCTGCATGCCATTGATTTTCTGTCCCTCAACAACACCATTTGCAAGGACATTTGGGTTGGCTGTAAATCTCTTATCTTTGGATAAAAGTCCAAGATATGCGGCATTTACAGTCACATAGCGCTCTGTCTTAGGAACTTTCTTCTCTGAAAGCATCGTTCCAAGATCTACAATGTAGTCATAAGCATTTGCCGGAGTTACTTTCTTTTTAGAGCCTGCAGCACCGATTTTCAGTTTTGTACCTGTTGTTAGCGCAACGAAGAAATCTTTGTCATACTGCTCTGCAAGTACAGCAGAATGCTCCTGTGTAGTCGCTGTCATAACGTCAGCTTTCAGCTGCACTTTATCAACATCGTCAAGAGCAAAAGCAAAATACTTTTTCTTGTCAAATGTCATTTCTACTGGTGTTGTCTCGATTTCAGCCCAGTCAACAGTACCGGAATAATCTTTCAAAGAGCCTGCTGCAACACGGTTAAAAGTTACTGTTTTACCATTTACATTAGATGGTTTCGTACACATCACATCAGCGATGGATACAGAATGAAAATTGTGGAGAAGTGCACCTTCCCATAACGTTGGTTTAAAACTATCTACTGCCATAAGTTATACCTCTTTCTACTATTTTTTATTTAGATTCTAATGCTGCGAACTGTGCAGCCACTTCTTCGGCTGTCATGGTGTCCGCATTGTTAACAAGTGACTCAAATGTTGGTACATTATTTCTTCCTTCTGGATTCGCTGGTGTTCTGCCTGATACCGTCGCACCGAACAGATCTTTGTAGGACTCTTTTAGCCCTTTCATCTGCTCATCCAGTCCGGACACAGTTCCGTCTTCTGCCACAATCAGCTTTTCACGATCAAACTTTCCGGAAAGAAGGTCCGCATGTTTGGCGTTATTGTCTGCAAGTACTTTGCTGATAGCTGCATCAATACGCATTCCCTTGATTTCCTTATCGTGATCTGCTTTAAGTTGCTTAATTGTAGCTTCATGGTCCTTGATGGTCTTTTGCAGAGTTTCATTGTCTGTATTTCCCTTTTTCAGTTCCCCGATGGTCTTATTAGCTGCTTCCAGCTCCTTCACCTTACCGTTGTACTGCTCTTTTGGGATAATATGCTTGGAAGCTTCCTCGTTAATCTTCTTCATAGTAGCTTCCACATCAAGCTTTCCATCCTCTCCGTAAACTGCATTTGCTAAAATTTTCTGTAACCAATCCATAATTACTTACCTCCATAGATTTTATATACTGGCTCTCCCAGTCTTGGGATGTACCGTTGTTCTTTATACCCTGCAACCCATAAAAAAGGGTAGAAAAATAGCACCCTCTCGGATGCTTGTGTGCTCGTAACCCTGAGCCGGGAGATATCTGGATCACCTCCTGATTGATCATTTATAAAAAGAACACCTACCACTCTGATAGATGTTCTGATTATCGTTATGCTATTTTCCTTAACTGTGCTTTGCAACGTTTTCTCCGAATCCGCAATGCTTGATTTACAAAATCGAAAAACGTCATTTTAAGTGTTCTTGCAAATTCATTTACTGCCTTTCTTTTCTCATCATCCATTTGTAAATAATCTGTCAAAAAATCTTTATAACAGTCATAGTGCAGATTTCCCTTATTTAGCACGATCCAATCTCTTTCATACCAGTATAAGACTGTAATCTGTTCTTTCGGCAGTTCTTGTTGTAAATATTCCGGAATATCTTCAACATTACAAGCTACTATCCCGAGTTCTTCATCGATTATCTCTATTCTTGGAAAGTACATACTACGCCACCTCCCCAACTGAGATACCGTATTTGATTGCCATTTCTTTAATGATGGCTATGTACCCCTCAATTAATTTCGGATCATCAGCAATAACGTCCAACTGATTCAGCTTGTCCAACTTTGACTTGCACATACCATTTAAGGCATTTGTTTTCTTCTTGTTGGCGAGTCGAACACCTAGGGCAACGTGCATACGCTCCTCTAAGATTCTATACGACTCTTCTCTAATCAACTTGATATGTTCATATCCACCTAATTTCTGAGCAATCTTATTGATGATAGTACTGGACTCTTTGCGCCATGCATTTGGACGAAGGGCGACTACTTCTTTGATGGAATCTACTTTGTTATCTAGTTCCTCTAACTTCTGGTCGTGTTCTTTCTGTTTCATTTCCATGTTAATGAGGAGCTGGAGCTGCGGACTTAATTCACCGGATACGATCTGCTGTACTGCAAAATATGATTTCACCAATTGACGTTGCACTTTCCACGCCAAATCATCCGTAAAAGATTTAACCAGCATAAGATATCCTGACTCTGTGAGAAGAACTATATCTTGATGATTTTTCTCTGATATGTTCATTATTTTGTTGCGACGAATTTCGTCGGCACTAATTTTGAAATAATCTTCTCCTTCAATAAATCGCTCTCTGTTTTCTCTAAAATTTCTCCCAGCAGTTCCATCGGGTCTATCATGTACCGAATCAACATCTTTAAATGTGATAACTCTCTGACCACCATATTCCTTTACTGCTACTTCTTGATTTTGAATTTTCACTACTCCATTCATTGTAATTCATTTCCTTCCTGTAAAATTTGACTTTTTTCAGGGAATAAGCTACAATGCACTTAGGAATCAAGTGCAAAACACTTATTTCCAGTTGCTGAACAAACACGCACTCGCCAAAGTTACTGTGTTTGTTCTTTTTTTGTTACAATCAATTCTTCAACTGACAATCCTAGTGCTGTTGCAAGTTTTCCTGCAACATCCGGTTTACATGATTTTCCATTTCTTATGTAAGAAATAGTTGTCCTTGATACTCCAGATGCTTTTGCAAGTCCAGCACAATTATATTGTTTCTTTGCCATTGCAATTAACATTTTGTCAGCGTTCACATGTACTGCTACACTCATTCTTTCACCCCTTTCTTTTGCTCCATTTCGTATCTATTACACATGATATTTCATATTTGTATCCTTGTCAAGCTTTAATTTACATTTTGTATCATATCTGCTATAATTTTCACAAAAGGAGGTATTTTTTATGGAAAAATCTAATATAGCAGACAATTTAAAGTCCATACGCGAAAAAAGGAATCTCACTCAATACCAAATGGCTGAAATTTTAAAAACTTCCAGAGCGGCATATTCCCATTATGAAAGCGGAAAACGAACCCCCTCTATTGAAATGCTTACAAAAATTTCAAATACTTTTGAAATACCGTTTAATGAGCTCATTGGTCAAACAGACAAGTGGCTTTTATCCGGAACGAAACGTCTCCGGCAAACCCCAAAACAAATTTCTAATGAAAAAGCTTTTTCAATCACCTGTGAGTTACTAGATTATGCTGGTCTTGATTTTGCTTTAACTACTGAAGAGATAAAACGAATCACTCAAATCACCAAAAGCCTGCATCAAGCTTTAATTAATGACATAAGAGAAAACACAACGGATATAATCCTTTAATCTAAGCCACCGAGTAATCGGTGGTTTTCTGCATAAGAATACCCACCTACCGAAGTAAGTGGGTAAAATACTATAATGTATTCACAGTCGGCTCATATCTTCCTGCCTCGTTCTGAAACATCAATATCCCATCATTTTCACCATTATTGTAAACAAAAACCGTTATTTCATTTATCTCATTATTGTTTAAAAGAGTTTCTTTGGTAACTAAAAATTGTGAAATTATATTATATGTCGCATCCTTGCTTTCTTGTAACTCCATATGTATTGACATATTTCTTCCACCATCATCTGAATCCACGATATATTGAATATCTAACTCGGGCAACTCCTGTTCAATTTCCGAAATCATATCTGCATATATAGTCAAACTTTCTTCCTGTTCTTTTAATAGTTCTGCCTCTTCTTCTGGTGACATTTCATTTTCTTCGTCTGCATCATTATCTTCCTGAACATCTTCCACCACTTCTTCATTATTGTCTGCCGGTCCTAGTTTCTGCACTTTAGGTTTTGCACACCCCACTAGCAACCCGCAGCACATTGCCACTATTAACAACATACTTAAAATTTTTCTCATACTTTTTCCTCCTATCCCCCTACATTAGCAACCTAATTAAATTATATCGGTTCGTAGAAGAAAAGGCAAGAAAATACCAGCGATAGTTATTACACAATAATCTTTTCATTAATTTGCATTTCTTTTAAATATACATCCGACATTTTAAGATTTCCATTTTTCTTCAAGTACTCTATCATCTGCTCTTTTTTCGCTTTAGTATTCATTGCTTGGTATACACTTGCTATAAACGTTTTATTAATCTTTACTTTTGCTAACAAACTTACCAACTCTTTATCAAGATCTTTTGTTCCACTCATAGCAATTTCCTCCAATCAAAATCAAGAACTTCATCCAAAGTGCTATCTATATTTACATCGCCTGTTGTTTCCAGTATTGGTTCTTTTAAAATGATCTTATACTGATTATGCCCCTTGTTTATCGCTGTATACCAATAATTTCCAACAGGTCTTCTGACTATACATTGTTCTTTTTCCTCTATAGTCAGGTTGTTATCCAGCTCTTCATATACATGTTCTTTTTCCTTGCTGGGCAAAATCAACTCCTGATTTTTTCTCCACAGTTCTTTTGCTCTAGCATATTCATCAGAAGGCATATTAGCACTTCTGTAATTAACATATCTTTTTAATTTATTAGTTCCACTTGCATCCATTTTCATTGTATCATTTACACGATATTTTTCAATCGTCTTCTCGTCAACAACCGGCAACACCGTACATCTACAATTCGCATGTAATGGAACATGCGGACACTTATCAATCGGATAGATCTTCTCGTGATATCCACCGCACGTGTCACACGTTCTTTCATCCAAAGCCGCCCAAACCTGAACATATTCCACACCAGCATCTTTGTACCGGTGCAAGGCTGCATCATTTAGGTAGTGCATACTCTCGGTACGGACAAGCCTGTGACAGTCGTTAAAGCCCTGCCCCATCCGGTTATGTAACGCAATAGCAATCTCTGTTACTGTCTTTCCCTGTTGCAAGCCGGTAAGAAGCACATCATTCAGACTAACTGCAAGTTTCTTCTGATTCTTCCAAAGCCTTCCGGAAAAGTTATCGCCACGCCACGGAGTCTCCATCATCTTTTCCATCAACTTCTTATTCGGCATCGAGAAATCGTTATCTCCCATGCCTTTTGCAGTCTTTTCATAGACATCCTGGAACCCTTGCTGCATATTTTCCCTTGCGAACTCTTCTGTAGTGCGCCCAAGCTCTTCGATGATTTTTTCATACTTCTTATTCAGCTCCGCAAGCCTGTTCTGCTTATACATTTCAGACAGAGAAAGAACTCCATCCTTACTGTACTTCTCGGCCAGTCGATAGAGCTCATCCTTTACGCTTTCGCTTGCTTCAATATAAAATTGCAACAGTTCCTTATTCTTTTCCTCTAAGGAATTGTAAACTTTCCATGTTTCCGAAGCTATGCGCTTTTCCCAGTATTCACTATTCTTCGACATTTCCATCTTCCTTTACTGGTGGCGCTTCATCCCATGCCGGACCCTCCGCTTCTTTCTGTTCTTCCAGTGCCTTCAGCTCCTCTTCCAAATCTGACACAAACGGATGATGAGCAATAATGGTCTTGTCTGACACAGTGCCTTTTGAGTTTGTGCAATTCTGGATCTGCTCCGCTTGATTAACCGCCATGTCTCGGTTAAATACTAACTCCACCTCGATATTCTCGAAACTTCCCTTGCCAGTAATCTGTAGATACTCATCCACAAAGTACAGAAGTGTTTCAAATCCAATCTTGAACTCAGCTTCCATAAGGTTGCACTTCAAGTCCAATCCAGAATACATGAATTTTAAAGCTACACCAGATGGAGCTGCGCCGAATTTATCTAAGTCTTTATTTACCGACTGCCCATCTTCGGTCAGATCACGTTTCAGCTGTTCATAGTGCTCGCGAAGTGCTGTGATGTCCATTGTTGGTGTAATTGTATCAACACCGCCCTCTTCTGGATCATCGATGGGGATTGCTCTGTCCTCGTTTATCTGCTTCATGAATTCAGACAAATCCTGTCCTCCATATCCTTTTAATACAAAGATCAGGTTCTTCACCTCTTCCACGTAATTGGCTGCCTCACTCCTGCTTAGATCGTATCCATCGAGTAGCGTTTTCACGAACTGAATAT
>ENA-OPRR01001924-OPRR01001924.1-human-gut-metagenome-genome-assembly--contig:-NODE-1924-length-15274-cov-2.527433_pt1 | contig 15274 bp, 21 predicted proteins | sample MGYA00241796_ERZ501883 | MGnify/ENA primary metagenome ERZ501883 (study PRJEB25962, sample SAMEA2042406) | human gut metagenome | biome: human gut; feature: human-associated habitat; material: faeces...
CAGCGCGCTTCGTCACGCAACATTTCTTCCACCAGAGCCGCCCCGCAAACGCAGCCGCCGTAACCGCCCCCGCGCCATACAAAACGATCCCCGTTATCCAGCTGCCCGCTTCCACAGTTCCCCGAAACACCCGCAGTCCCAGCAGCCCCACGAAAACAGCGCCCGAAGCCGTCAGAAACACATCCTGGAATGCGGACATTCCCGCTCCGTCCCTGCAGGAAATCAGGAACAGCACCCACAGCGCCGTCCCTATAATCAGAAAACCGCTGTCACTCCCCTGCACAGCCGTACACAGAAAAGCCGCCGCCGTGAAAGCCCCCGCTCCCGCCTGCAGCCATTTTCTGCCTTTCCGCCCTTCCCTGCATTTTCCGCCGTTCTGCGCTTCCCTGCGGCTTCCCCAGAACACCGCGGTCCCCACAGGCAGCAACACCGACAGATACCCGCACAGCCAGTTCACATTCCCAATAGTGGAAAGCGTCGTATCCGACCTTCCCCGGAAATCCACCGGCCAAAAGCCGAACCGGTTCAGCACCGCCAACAGGCAAATCCCGCCGGAAACTCCCAGAATCACCCCAACCGCTTCTTTTTCCGCCTTCCAGACATACGCATAATAAAAATAAAGCGCCAGAAAGCTCATCTGGGAAAAAAGCCCCATATACCAGCCCTCCGCCCCAAACAATCCCTCTTTTTTATAGGAAGAAAGACAAAAAGAAAGTATCACCGCAGCTCCATAAGCCAGAAGAAAAAGCTCCGGCAGCCAGGTTCCGGCCTTCTCCTTAATCCAAATGCCCGGCAGCGTCCCATTCCCGCCTTTTTTCCTGCCCCAGAGACTCCGGCGTCCCCCTTTACAGCCACCCGCCGCTTTTACCGCAGCAAAAATCACCATCAAGGGCAGCGCCATGAACCCCACATTCCGGTAAAGCTGGAATTTTGCCGTCCCAAGCCCATAATATCCGTCATGCATATACAGCGGCACCATACAGGCCGCAACCAGAAGATATACCGTTGCGACGGCCTGCATGGCTTTTTCACACATCCCGCCCACTTTTTTCCGCCAATCTGCAAATCCTGCCATTTTCCCGCCCAGCTTCCTTTTTCCGTAACCGCCCAGTCCCCCCGCAGCTTTTTGCCCCAATCCACAAGTGACTTTTTTCCGCTCTTTTCTATCATTATCCCCAATCCCTCCTTAGCTGTCAAGCCGGCGCTTCCCCCCCAAAAAAGCGGCTGTACAGCCATACCAGCCAAAAAAGAAGCACCTTCCGCGCTTTTTTTCATACAATATACCATCAAACCTATGGAGGGATTTATGAAAAAAAGAATTCTCGCATTTACTTTGGTTCTTGCCATGGCTGTCTTTACCTTTGCAGGCTGTGGTAAGAAGCAGGAAACCGCCAAGGATACGCCGGATAAAGCAATGACGGAGGTTACGCTGAATGAGGTAGCCCATTCCATTTTTTATGCGCCGATGTACGTGGCCATCGAAGAAGGCTATTTTGCTCAGGAGGGCATCGACCTCACGCTGGTTACCGGCTTTGGGGCCGATAAAACCATGACCGCCGTACTTACAGACGAAGCCGATATCGGCTTTATGGGCTCTGAAGCCTCCATTTATACTTATCTGGGCGGCACGGAGGACTATGTGGTAAACTTCGCACAGCTGACCCAGCGCGCGGGCAACTTCCTGGTAGCCAGGGAGCCGATTGACAATTTTTCCTGGGATATGGTGAAAAACACCACCATTCTCGGCGGCAGGGCCGGAGGAATGCCGGAAATGGTCTTCGAATACATCCTGAAAAAGAACGGCATCGATCCGCAGGCAGACCTGACAATTGACCAGAGCATTGATTTCGGTTCCACCGCAGCCGCATTTTCCGGCGGGCAGGGTGATTTTACCGTGGTATAATAATATTTACTACACCAATCAAACTATTAGGAGGAAAAGTATGATTTTACATGATTTGTATTATGCTTGTGGAGACATGGATTGCACTCATAAAGCAATCTTAACCTTTAGAGATCGAACTACTATGGAAATTTCCGTTGGAGAGGCCGTAGATAGATATGGACATTTACATGTCCTATGCTTTACAAATAAAAATGAATATTGGGATATAATCTTAAAAGAAGATATGAACTATCTTTAAAGTGTAAAGGAGAGAGGAACCGCGCCTCTCTCCTTTTTTGTAATGATTATCAGAATTTAGGAGGGAACCGTTTTGGCTACACAGCAGATGGCCGCCCTGGATGGAAGGATGGTGCTGATACAGTGCACCCTTTTAAAGCAAAACCCACTTCAATAGTGGTATCATCTGAAAGCCGAAACGGATATACAAACAACTTTAATCTATCAAGTATTCCTGATTATTCAAAGTTGACATTATGGGAAAATATGTTTCCAGTGGCAATGCATTTAGGAGCGGCGGCAAATACTGGTGCGTATATTATCACTGGCAATTTTTCGTATACTTATAATTCGGATACAGGAGTGTTATCCATCATTTTTATACAGGATAATGCCGCATCGTATCGCGGGATTGACAAAATTACTTTGTATTATTTCCCTTGATAAAGCGGGCTTTAACGGAAAACATTGTAGACAATAAATTTAGCCGCACCCGATGCTGTAGAGCTACCGATATCAAAGCTATCCAACGATGTGACATTAATGCTAAATACAATGTTGTAATAGTATCCCGCAGCCCCAGGAGCCACAACATCATGCTGTGATATAACATCTGCCTGAGGCGGTAAAACAACCTGCATCCCGGACACACCGTAAGCCCAAAAGACACCACAACACACCGTTACAGTGCCCGTCCATCCGGAGGAGTCTATTGTTACCGTAAATGGATCGTCTTTCGCGCTATTGAGTATTTCAGCGGATATGAGGTGCTTTCCACTACTAAAAGGGTAGACTGTATCAGCACCTGCCTTTTTATACCCTGGCTGCCCATCCGCGGTAATGCCAAACCGGCAGCCCCCTAAATTCTGATTTAAAAATAGCCCCTGCATCGCTGCAAGGGCCACCATCATGCATACATCAATTTTCCTTTGGCCTCCGGAATTTCCCGCCCCAATTCTTTGGCAGTTTCAATCCATTCCGATATTACCACTTCCACATTTTCCAGCGCTTCTGCCGCCGTGGCTCCATCTGCCATACATCCAGATAGTTCCGGAACCTCTACAAGAAATTTCTGGTCTGCATCTGACCAATATATAATTCTCTCATATTTATGCATGTATTACACCTCCAGATGATATTTTAAAATTATGTTCCTTACCTGTTTTACCTGGTAAGGCTTCGCTTTGTTTCCGTCAGGTTGAATATTAATGATTACCTCAACCCCTTCTTTCCAATAAATAAAATGGTCTCCCTTGACTCTGCATTTAAAGCCCAGCACATCAAGTATTTTTTGCAGATCCGCAAATTTTATATTTCGATCCTGTGTTCCGCTCATGATGGATTGCATGAGTTTTTCGATATTTGCCATCGGTGGTATCTCCTTTCATTTGATACCTCAATTATACATTAATATTAATGTATTGTCAACACATTTTTACATTAATATTAATGTTTACATTCCTCCGTATCCTCTATATATTTTATTAGATTCCCCGGCTGCATATCCAAAAGTTTGCAAATTTTTTCTAGCGAAGCTATTCCTACCATTTCTCCCTGCCTTAAAGACTGTATAGCATTTTCACCCAACAATTTCTCCTTACGAAGCCGAGCGGTATTATATCCCGCTTCTTTTAAGCTTTCCAACACATCAAATTTATATACAAACATTTTAATCACCTCCATAGAATCCCATTCCATTATACCTTATGTAATGTCTTTTTTCAATTAGTTTACATTATAAATAATGCACAATTCAAAGTAGTATTTTTACATTATTTTTGGTGTATTTTCTAATTGAAATTACATTATTTTTGGTGTATTATGATTTTAACAACAAACACATCACATCGCTCAGCGAAAAGCTGGGAGAAAGAAGGAATTATGAAGACTCTAAAAAAATACGACAGTTTTAACAGCAGACGTTATGGAAATCCTTGGGTGGCTATTGTATCCAAAGATGGTAAAATCGACTTTACCTGCAAAATAGGTGGTTATACTGGAGCCTACAACAAAGGCGAAGCCGGAGAATTGTACGTTTCTGATCCGATAGAAGGTGCGGTGTATGCCTATGGTCAGAAAGACTTCCGCGGTAAAAACGGCGGTTATGAATATGTCCAGTATATCGACGGCCATTTTATGCCAGTAGACAAATCTAACCTTTCTTTAGCACTGTCTAATAAAAAATAAATATTATTGCTGTCCTATCGGCATAACGGGGATTGCATAATATTATACGGCTGGCCCGCCGTCTTAGCTGCGGGCAGAAGGAGAAAGCCATGAAGAAACTTGCATTACTCAACACATCCATCCTCACAACCGCGGGAGTCTATGAACTCACGGACATCTCGCTGGAACAGGCCCGTCAGATGGTTGCAGATAATGCCGACAACCTTGATTCCGCAGTTGGACATCAGGCTACAGCGGATATTATGACCGCACTGCTTGGCATTGACATCCCTGTCAACCGGCAGTTGTTTTTGCAGGAGATTGGACAACAGGCACTTGTTTTCAAGCTCAAGGGGCTATATTATATCATAGCCGCCTTCTTTAAAACAAGGAGACTCTATGATTTACTCCGAAGTATTAAGTGAATGGTTTGAACACCATATGGTTGAGATTGAAGAATCGACAGCGTACAACTACAAAAAGACTCTTCCTTATATAAAGGATGCCTTAGGCGGTTTAGAAGTTGAAGAAATAACTGAACATATAATATATGAGTATGTACAGAGTTTACTGCATAGCACCCTTGCGTATTCATCTACTCGGGTATACTGTAAAGTGATTAAGTTAAGCTTGCGGTATGCTGTAAGACGCGGTTACTTAAAATTTAATCCATCTGATGATGTTAAAATGCCAAAAAAAATCAGAGCAGAGATTAAGGTTTTCCAGAAAGAGGAAATCCCACTTATATTATCTGTAGATGGCCCCGATTGGGTGAAGAATGGTATTGTTATTGCATTCCGTACTGGAATGAGACCAAGCGAAATATTTGCCCTTGAATGGAATGATATTAACTTTCAAGTAGGTTTTATTTCTGTTCAACGAGCAATTTCACGTGCCAATTCAAAAACTAAGATAACTAAAACTCCCTCTGGTGTAAGGCGCATTGATATAGACACTATATTGATACAATATCTACATAGTCTGTACTGCAAACGCAATCCTTACAACAAATATGTTTTTCCAGCGCCTCCACGAAGTAAACGCGATTATAGAGTCCCCTGGAATATTTCAAATGAACTTCACGCTATGTGTGATAAAGCCGGCATAGAATACAGAAATTTTTATGCACTCAGACACACTCATGCCACGTTACTCCTCGAAATGAATGTGCATCCTAAAATAGTTCAAGAGCGCTTAGGGCACAGTGATATCAAAATCACAATGGAAATATATAGCCACGTTACTCCAACAATACAGCAACAGGCTGTTACCGCGATGGAAACAATCGCCATGTAAGGAGGGGATTTCTCCCCTCCTTTTTGTGCGACGTCGCAATTATACTTTCCGGAGCTGGCCTGTCCGGAGCAGATTAAGCATATGCGTGTTTTGAGGTGCTGTACCAGCATAGCCGGCAATACCATTCGCCGCCGCAATCTGCACCCGATGCTGATAGCTTCCATCCTCCCCGATGCTCTCAAGAGCCTTGCTGATGGACGTTCCATGCCAGATATCCTGCAGGTAATATTCCGGGACCTGCGTCTCCCAGAAAGGGATATAGCATACATTCAGGTCCACCGGCCCTGTGATACCGTCCACGCGTCCCTTGCTGGTGTATTGCCAAGCTACCAGCGGCTGTGATGGAGCAGGCTTGTACTTGTCCGTGGGCGGATTATCAGCCAGAGCATAGTATCCGCTGCAGGGATAACGAGCTATCCAAAACGGGCAGGAAAATGCATCTGTATCAAATACGCTCTCCTCGTAAAAACTTTTCCCTGTGTAAATTCCAAACTCATATCCAGCGCCGATAATAACATCCGCTGCAGACTGTATCAAGCCTGTCAGGACCCCCTTATTGAGAGCGTGCAGGGAATTGTCCTCCACGTCCCACCAAACACGGCAGGAGAGGCCATAAGCGCGTAACAGGGACACAACCTGCTGAGCCTCCTCTACTGCCTGCGTGGGAGTGAGAGCATAAGTGTACTTATAGACCTCAAACGGAATCCTCTGTGTCCGGCAGCCAGCTACATTGGCAGCAAACTGCTTGTCCTGTTTTCCCGAATGCCGGACAGACCGCAGGACAGCAAAATCTACACCGGCAGCCTTCACTGCAGACCAGTTGATTATTCCCTGGTTATCTGATACGTCAATTCCTTTCCACATAGTTTCATCCTTTCTTTTTTAATTAAAAAAGGAAGGGGATTACTCCCCCTCCACATGTTCTGCTTTCAGTGTAAGAATCTCTATTGCCTTTTTAATTGCGGAAGGAAGAGGTATTCCCATCAGACCAGCATTTTCTACTATAGATATTAGCTCATTAGCTAAAAAGCCAATAATTACAGCGTTACGGATATAATCTACACCAATTGCCAGATCTAATCGGTTCGCGACCAACACAACGAGCAGTGTCATTCCTTTTCTGCACAGCCCCTTCCATCCAGCGCGGCTTTCCAAGGCTCCATTCATGCTTTTGGGACTCTGCTTAAATACCCCAGCCACGAGAAGTCCTGCTATGTAATCGATAGACATAAAAATAACCAATGTAATCAAAGCGCTGTCCCATCCTCCAAGTAAATACGCCATTCCGCTACCAACAACTCCTATAACTGTACAGATTATTTCCTTGATTCCCTTCATGTTTTTCCTCCTATGAATGTATAATGTGGTCTTTCCCTCTCCTGCAGATTGGGAAAGAATTTATGGAAACATCTATAAAAAAGATACCGGATCCAGTCATCCAGAATTATCCCGGCGGCCGAAATCGGTATCCATAATAAAAAGTAGTACAAGCATATCTGGCCCAGCAAATTAAAAGGCAGGCCAGAGTAGTCCCAAACCTGCCATCCAAGCCATAAATTAATGATACATCCCACAATAAATTCCAGCACTGTTATTATACAGGCGCTTATGACGGCCTGCCAAAACAACGGCATCCCCCAGGGAAGGATATGCTCATTAAGTAGTCCCATAATTACAAAGCAGCCACCACCCAGGTAGAACATGGTCCAGTGTGTCCAGCCCCGCCATAATATCTCGATCCAAGTATATAGGCGGCCACCAATAAGAAAAAGAATTGTCTCCATATAATTACCTCGCCTGAGCTGCAATCATCATCTTAAGCGGCTTACTCTGGAATTCCTCCGGCAGCTCCATTCCATATACGACAGCGGCTACCTCCTCTTTCGTTTCCAGATTTCGGATGTAAATACATAAATCTTTACAGTATGTAACATGCCAAGTAATAATATTTTCTGCATCGGTAATAATGCGTGCCATGTCTGCGTTTGAATAAAATTTGCAATGTTCTTCCTCGTTGCTGTTGTGCCACGGGATTTCTTCCTCCCCTGCAGCAACTTTGCTTTGTAATCCCATTAGCATAATCTTATCGTCTATTGATAATGTGAAATGTTCCACCGTGCCGTCAGTCAGCGTGACATTTATGCCGTTCTGGATTGTGGCCTGCTGCAGCGCATTCATTTCCTGCACTTTGGCTTCCCTTACCTCTTCCAGGGTCGGCTCGGGTGCCGGTTCCGGTTCGGGAGCTGGTTCCGGTGGAATCCATACACTGCCATCATCGGAAAACTGTATTCCCCCTTCTATCTCTCTATATATTGTGGTATATCCTCCATACTGCCCCAGCAGCATATTATCTTCATCGCGGAAAATCTCAAATCCGTTTTCTTTAGCCGGCAGTTCACCGGTTACCTCAATCACATGTTGACCGATAATTTTAAATGATACAGGATACAATGTTTTAAGACCTATATACTTTAAATTTAACAAAATTGCTCCTTTCTCCGGCACTTAGCCGCCGGTAGCTTTTAGTAATTAAATCAGAATTTAGCGGGCTTAAGTATCACCGTGACGGCAACGGATAACAGCCTGCAAGCTATTCTGCCAACACTATATAACACAGCCCGCGATAAAGGGTATCTGGATAGACACAATAGGACTTTTCATGCCATGATACTCAATTCCAGCGGGGCTTATATGGGAGACTGGAATGGCTACTTTAGCGGAAATAACACAGCCATATATGGTAATGCCTATAGCATTAATCTGGACAGTACCTACCAATTCCGTACATCCGCAGGAGGTGCCGATGCAGTAATAAAAAAATTGGGTAACCCTGAAGTCCATAGGGCTTCAGGAAGTGGCCTTATCATTGATACTGGTAATCCTACCGGTAATATCGGAAGCGTAACTTCCCTGCACTACAAAGGCAATTATCACTGTGGCAATAATAATTGGATCGAAATGGAATACACAATGTCAATTACTTGCGAAAATGGCATAGTTAGGATTAGTGGTGCACCGGGAGGACAGGGTACTTTTACAGTCTCCGCTTTTTCATTAACAGGCGATTAAAGCGCAATTTAAGCAGATATTATGGAACCTGTAACCAAATATATTTTGCCCCGGGGCTGCACATAATAGCTTGCCCCCTTTGCTCCCACAGTGATTGTTATTACTCCATCATTGACAGTTAAGGTGGATGGATGGTGATGATTACCTGGGATCCCTCCTGGAGCTATACCGACCACAGTATCTGCCAGGCCTACATAGTTGTCAGCATTATTATAGACGGATGCCGCAACGCGGGACTTAACATAATCAGGAACTGGGATTGTATAAGTTTTTGGAGAAGTTCCATAGACGGCAAGCTCTCCATAATCAGCTATGTAATAGATTCCGCTACCCAATGGGACCCATGCTGCATCCGCACCTGCCTTATAGCTTGGGACTCCATTCACCATACCGAACTGATAACCATTTAAATTCTGATTTACTTCTTTCAGCAATCTCGCATCCGCCGTTCTCCCGGCAAGAGTATTGGCCATTACCTGCTCCATTGTTGTCAAAATATATTTTTTTAAAAAAGCGCCTTTAAGCGCTGCCTTTATATTTTTTAACAACGTTGACACATCAGCCTTTTTCTTGATTGCAGTCAGCGCTGTCTCTGCATCAGGAACGCTGGCACCGCTTTCATAATCTTCAAAATCAGGCGTTTGGATAGCATTGATCGCTGTATTGGTGTCATTGATATCCTTTGCGCCAAAACTATCTCCTACCGGATTGTAAGGTGTCACATCCTCAAAACTTAGCGTGCCATCTGCATTGGTTACCTGGCGATATTTCCGGTTTCCCGTAAAACCATCATCCTTATAATTAGTCTTTAATGCCACTTTTACTACCTCCTATTCCTAATTTGAATGGCAGCCTATTTTTATGTTCGGCCCAGGTCCCAACGTAGACAGAAATCACAAATTTTTCTTTTGCTGCCACTGGATTTTTACTTATTTTTACGTTTGTTATCTCTATCTGAGCCATGGCCTCCTCCTTAGTCGGTTACCTTTACAGACAGCACAAATGTTTTACCTGCATCGACCGGATTGGGAACAAGTGTAGGCTCTGATACGACGGGTGCCTTTGTATCCAATGTGACTTTGCGCACAATTGTATTAGTTTTACCGGCGCTATCCTTAGATACAACGGTAATCGTATTTAATCCTTCTACCAGCGTAAGGGATTTGTTGAAAGTGCCATCTGCGTTAACGGTAACATTTTCTGCTGCCCCACTATTTAATTTTATTGTAACAGTGCATGGGCTGGATGTAGCATCGTTGGTATTTCCGGTTACGTTACATGTAGGATTTTTAGTTACCAGGTTATCCGTTGGCGCTGTCACATTAAGTACAGGCGGCACCGTATCAATTTTAAATGTGACACTCTTCTGGGCCGCAGCATTGCCATCGAAATCTTTCGCGTCTACTTTGATTGTGTGGCTACCGTCTGAAAGAGCTGTGCTTGGTGTATAACTGCAGTCATATCCTTTGCCGTTTGCAGTCTTAGTAATACCGCTTGTTATCGCAGTACCACTATCAATCGTCAATTTGATTGTATCCGGGTTAACTCCTGAATCATCGTCTGTTATAGACCAAGTTATTGCTGGTTTATTATTTGTCATAAAAGCCGATGCTGTTGGAGCTGTAATAGTAATGATCGGAGCTACTTTCTCTTTTACTGTCAGCCGCAGGGCGCTTCCCAGCGTCGAATCCGTTGCATCCTTAGTTGTTACATTACCAGCTGTATCCTCTGCCCTTATACTGACCGGATAAAAGTGTCCACTTAAAGGATAACTTGATTTTGACGGAGCTGTAATTGTAGCCTCGTAAGCCCCTGTTGTACTGTTTAGTGTAAGGTTATATGTTTGGCCATTGATTGTGGCCTGTACAGTTTTTACGCTCATAAATTGCCTCTTTTTCCTAATGCAAAAGGCAGCCTCCTCCTGGCCATTACGGTTCCGTAAAGCCAGTCAAAAAGCTGCCTGCATTTCTCTTCTATTTTGTTAAGTTCTTCATAATTTAGGAATGGAGAATTTCCACCATGTTCCGGGAAATCCTCTTCCGGTAAACCTGCTGCCACAGAAATATAATTCAGATTCTGCTCAATTCGTTGGAAGTCCTCCGGTGCAGGATCTTCTTCCCATGTTTTATCTGCGCCCATGCCAACAAATTCCACACTATCAAATATAATATCTGCAATCTGCTTTATATAGCAGATGTTATATTTAATACGGTTATAATCGGCAGCATTAAATCTGTCCGGCGGCTCCCAGTGTTTGATATTGATTGCTACACTTTTTTTTACAATGATCTGTAAAATGTCTCCGGAATTATCCCTGTCTTTGACACTTATATTTCCTGCCACATCTTCTGCGTGGATGGTCACAGGATAGCTGCGGTATTGTATTAAGTCATTGTCTGCCGGCTGCGGTGCGGGGATTGTGGCATAATATTTACCGTCTGCACCCAATTCCAATATGTATGTGGTGCCATTCATGGTGGCCGTTATACTTTTTAACGACATGCCACACACCTCCCTCTGCCTAAAGTAAATTGCAGCCGCGGCCGTCCCCTGCTTTGTCCCATTAGATATTCATGCAGCTGCAGGCAGGCGTTTTCAATACGGTTTAATTCCTCAATCGTGAGGAACGGCGTATTCTCATACCATGATTTTGTTTCTCCTTTCCAATATGGCAGATGGTCACGGAGCTTCCCCAGATTATTTTCCAGCAGACTCATTTCATCTGCAAAAAAGCTTTCGTCTTCTGGCGCCTTATCCGGCCCCATTAAGTCGATGGAAAATTCCGGATACATCGACAGGGCCAGCTCCCATAGCTCCCGGACATTGTTTTTAATACGGTTATAATCAACTGCATTAAACAGATCCCCCTGCTGCCATTTACGAGGTTGTATCCACATCCATATACCTCCTTGCTTTGATGGTTCCGGATAGGCCTCCATTATATTTCAGTGTATGGTCAAAGACCCTTACAAGCAGATCCGGCACATATTTGTTTTCCAGATATGCTAGATCATTTGCATCCAGCCGCGGTTCACCACGATATTTCAGCTCATATTCCCGATCTGCCTGCAGATAATTGCCTATCCACTCTGCCAGGTCTCCAGCATGGCCCACGTCTGATACAAGAGGATTTTCCCATACTTCCAAACTGCCTGTAGGATTCAGCCGGCGGCTTACATGCGCCTTGGTTATGATGTACTCTCTTCCGGTAATCGACACCGTACACGCCCCATTTACGCCAGTTATTTCTACCGTGGCAGAATAACAGCTACAATTGATTATCGTCGCCGTTTGACCATCCTGTGGCTCTATGAGAGCACAGGAAAAGTCATAAGAAGGATTGGTAAAATAAAAAGTATAACAGTTATCTTCCTGTGTTACGGATATGGACTCATTAATCAGCTCCTGTACCTCATCATTCTGATTGTATAATGTCCGTACAATCTGCAATTCCCGTACCTTTTCTAATTGTATTCCTTTTGGTGTACTGGTTAGCTCATAACCATAATCCAGATGGTAATCTGTAACATCACCAAAACCCACATAATCCAGCAATATTCTGTTATGAGGATAAGCACTTATAAATTCGATTTCCAATCTATCGAATGTTTTAAATTCCCGGCTGATTATTGTCTCCTGTGAAATATCGTCTATTGTTATGTTTTCTATTGCAACACCATATAAGTATGAATGCAAAATAAATTCAGTCGGCGGGTTTCCTCCAAACTGCATCAGGATACCAAAACAGGTAAAGGCAGCCTCCAGCTGTAAAGTAACCCGCGGATGATTTTTAAAGTTCCCATCCTCCTCACTGATTTCTTGACTCACATACCCCGTATTAAGCCAGGGCTTCTGCTCGGGAAGAAAGAACTGTGTCCCGTCTGCCTTAATAAAATCAGCTGCATATGTGACATATTCGTCCTTTTTTCCTGGGGTTATGATATTTTCCACCTTACTGTATTGTGTTTCGTCCTCTGCGGATGCCGTCATATCGGGAATAAAATTAGACCGGAAATAAATTTTTCCGGTCCTGTTTTGGTATATGATACATCTGCCGGCATTGGCTATTATCTGTAGCGCTTCTTTGTGTGCTACCGCCGGCATAGGATTGTTTACCTTTACCGACATTAGATAAGGATCTATCCAGTATGCCCGCTCATCAACGCCAGCGTCCTGAAATACATCAGCTGCCAAATCATACAGACTTATTCCCTCCGGCCGGTAAATGCCGCGGTAATAAGTCCCATCCATCCAATCAAAGCAATCCGACGCCGAAAATGTCATTTTTTCGTCATCCGCTGACCAATCCTTTAGTGACAGCATTGTACCTGGTATCCATTCAACAGTTCCGTCATCCATTTCCCGGCCATACAGGGCCTCTACCGTCTGGCCGATTTCCAGGAAGTTAATGGTACTCTCCTTATTTTCCACGTCGTAAGCACGATCCTTATTCCTTACTGTCACATCCAGATCAATCGTTGGCAATTCCTCTGATATAGGGCTTATGTGTTCTTTTTTTGTCGCTGATAATATTTTGCGGCTGTCAAAATATATCCCTATTCCCATGGTTATTTGCAAAATCCGGAATCGACTCTGGCCATTTACCATCTTCATCGGCACGAAACGTAGGTATGTAGCTGCCGTGAATATTTCCTCTGTCACATAATGTCCGGCTGCATTTCCTGCGATATCTACAGTATTATTATCTGACTCGATGCGGAAATTTACCGGAAATGCTTTCCCAAATTCTATGGTTAATCCCTTGATATCATACGGAAGTGGAAAGCGTATTTCTATTGGCCCCAAAAGGCCCTTTGAAACGATTCCCTGATTAAGTATTACATCCTCTTTCTTCCGCGGGAGGAAATACATTGTGCCATCCGTTGTGGTGTAATCCTGATCACAGGTCACATATAACGCATCGGGCATGTAATTATCCAGCGGACGTTTAAGATTACTGTAATATGCATAATTCTCTGGTTCAGGGACATACGCGGATGCCTGGGCTTCCTGATTTATTAATCCTATTGTCACCCGCATATACGACAACTGATTTCTGTATTTCTGCCGCATTATACTTTTATATGCGGCACTTGCTTCCTGCATTATTCCATCACCCCGCAGTCAATAAGGTTGACCTTACAGTCCTTATACATGGTAGGCAGACCTTCCTCATTCTCCTCCCATACCTTCGCCGTTCTGTTCCCTGGGTACATTCGCTCTGTTTTCCATCCTCCTGTTGTCATATCTGGGAACTTAACCACAACCACAAATGCCTTAAATTCCTGAAGGATATTTCTCCAAGTCTCCGCATCCAAGTATGACCACTGTAATCCGTCTATCTTATCCTGGTCCCTTCCAACTCTTTCTCCGACAAACTCGCCCAGGGCATTTTTGCCCTGGCTTACATTTGTCGCAATGGTAAGTCCTGGCCCCCGGTCATACGATGGATATTTATGTCCGTTTATATAGATTGCCACGGTTTACCTCCTTTTACGTCTTTCTGAAACCGCTGTATCCGGAACGTTTTTCTAGATCCACAAGCTTCTGCCTGATTTCCCGGATGTCAATATTTACCACCAGTTCCAGATTTTCAATCAGTTCTATTATTTTCTGCAGTAGCTCCACCATAATGGACAAGTACTGTTCACTCATTCCGTCTGGTTTGGATGCCATCGCAACGGCCCTATCTACCATAGCCTGCATCTTATCCTCCGGTGCTACAATCTCTCCATGGTGCCGGTTATCACCGATCATGGCCAGCTGTGGTGTATTTGCACGGACGAAACCACCCTGCGCTAAGCGCGGTAAAGATACTGAGCTAATTGTAGGTATGATATTTGCAGACATTCCAGGTATTTTACCAACAAGGGTATTGGCTCCATTAATCAGCGTGTTAATACCTTCTACTACACGATTTACCATACCCTCAACACCGCCGATTATATTGTTGATAATTCCCTTAATTGTATCCCATATGCCATTCCATATCTCACCGGTTTTTTCTTTTACCGATTCCCATATGCCTACAATGGTATCCTTTACATTCAAAAATGATGTTTCTGCCGTGGTTTTTACATTTTCCCACAAATTTGCCAGGAACAGTTTAATGTTATTCCATATTTCCGATGTAGTAGTTTTTACTAAATTCCATGCATTAGATATTGCAGTTTTTATTCCGTTAAATACGGAAGAGGCAAGGGATTTTAACCAATTCCAAAGTGTGCTTAGTAACGCTTTTATTCCGTTCCATATAACACTGGTTAGGTTTGATAAGCTGGTCCAGGCCAAATTGATGATATTATAGATTATAGTTATGGCACCTGTTACAACCTCCTTCATCAGTTCCCATATGCCATAAAAAATCTCTTTTATGCCTTCCCAGGCAAGTCCCCATTCTCCGGTGAATACGCCGACAATAAAATCAATGACGCCTCCTAAAACCTCGATGCTCTGGGATACTACACCTGATACAGCTTCTCCCAATGCAAAAAACGTATCAACTGCTGCCTGCAAAACAGGAGCTATTGCCGGAATAATCGTATTAACAATCCACTCTATGAAAGGCTTAATTACATTTTCCCATAGAAGAGTGACAGCATCAGCAATCTTACCAATGAG